>OIXA01003413.1_pt1 | contig 16659 bp, 12 predicted proteins | sample 1587721 | NCBI WGS metagenome assembly OIXA01 (sample SAMEA3888900, study PRJEB22519) | human gut metagenome | biome: human gut; feature: human-associated habitat; material: faeces | place: Denmark | collected 2013 | reverse complement strand
CGCGGCACGCACGACGAGCTGCTAGCGGCAGGCGGCTTCTACGCCGAACTCTACCGCAGCCAGTTTGCCCAGTGAGCAAGCCCGTGGGGCAAATTAATCAATCGACAGACGGTGGTTTACATCTGTCACGTAAGTACTAAGATATTCATCAAATAAATTGCATTAGTGGCTTTAGTTTTGGGGGAAACGAGGCAACGTGACTATGACGTGCTCTCTGGTGGTTAACAGCAAGAGCGGTAATACCAGGATGGTTTCGGGCGCGATCAAGCGCGCTCTGCAGGCTGCGGGTGTTGAGTTTGTCCATGCCGCGGCGTTGAGCGACGATGCGGATGCAGATCAGGTCGCGCTCGAGGCGCAGGGCGCCTGCGCGGCCGACACGGTGCTCGTCGGTTTTTGGTGCGACAAGGGCGCGTGCACGCCTTCGGTCGCGGCGTTGCTCTCCGCCTTGCACGGTAAGCGCGTGTTCCTGTTTGGCACCTGCGGCTTTGGGGCCGACCAGAGCTACTATCAGCAGATTATCGACCGCGTAACTTCCAATTTGGCTGGGGATGCCGAGCTTGCGGGCTGGGCGATGTGCCAGGGCAAGATGGGCCCCGCGGTCAAGCAGCGCTACGAGGCCATGCTCGAGCAAGATCCCGACAACGCCCGATTTAAGATGCTGCTCGACAACTGGGTTGCCGCGAAGGACCATCCCACCAAGGAAGATCTGGACAACATGGCTGCAGCCGCCAAAAAGGCCGTTTTGGGCGAGTAGCTTCGTCGTTCGCGGTCCTTCGTGCAAAACAATACAAATGTGAAAGCCTCGAAATTCTCGAGGCTTTTTTCTTGACACTCATAGGCGCAACCGTGGCAAGCGTTTGGGGTGACATTTTCCATCACCCCGATGACGAGACCGTCCTGGACGACACACTCGCATGCGTTCGCTGGATGTATGCAGAGTGGGACGCACTTTCCGAATGGATGGGGTTTCGGAAAGTGCGTCCAGGAATTTGCCTTTGGAGTGGGATGCAGTTTCCAGTTGAGGGCTCTGGCGGAAAATGCGACCCGGAATTTGCGATCGGAGTGGGATGGAGTTTCCCAACGGGGCCGTAAGCGGAAACTGCATCCCATTCCGGACATGGGACTGCGGACACGGTTTCCGGATGCAAAAAGGCCACATGACGTGGCCTTCAACTTATATATGTTCAGCAGATGTCCCCATGACAAGCCGCGCTTCAACACCGAGGCGTCTGCCCGGCCGGCGCGGAATGTAAGGTTCATCGCGAGTTCCGCACGAGCCGGAGAGCACTTAATGTGCTCTCCGTGCGAGCAGGACTGTCCGAGCAGGGAACCTTACGTTCCGCGCCGCCGGGCAGACGAACCAGTTAAGACGCGCCGCTACTTGATCTTGGTCGTACCCGGTGCCAGGTTGGGGTCGGTTTCGTTGGCCTCGGTCTGGAAGTGCTCGGTGTACACGTTCTTGCCGTCGCGGAACATCTCGTAGTACTGCATCTTGGCGTAATCCTCGCGCGCCTTGGTGGCGGCTGCTGCGGCGGCGTCGTCGCCGGTGACGTTGGAGGAGAGCGCCCAGCGCAGGCTGGCGTCCTCGTAGCCCACCGAGTTGATAGCGGGCAGCGACTCGCGCAGCGTCATGTGCGCCTTCTGATAGTCGGTCAGCGGTGCGCCGATCAGCTGCATCAGCTGCGTGGACAGGTAGTTGGTGGACAGGTCGTCGACCTCGCTTGTCTGGTCGCAGCCGGCAACGTCGTAGTTGGCCCAGATGATGTAGTCGGTCTGCCACAGGCGCTCCTGGTGGGTGGCGTCATCCTCGTTGGTAAACCACTTGTCATTGAACTTGGACGGGAAGAACGGCTGGTGATCGCCCCAGAACACCACGACCACCTTACGGTCGAGCTTGCTCAGGGCGTTGAGGAAGTAGCGCAGCGCCTGGTCGGACTGCTCGATGCACGAGACGTACTCATCGACATCGGATAGCGTGCCGTCCTCGACGGTCTTGGCGTCCAGGTCGGTCGTGTCGATGTTCAGGTGCATCTGCTTGTCGACCGGCAGCAGGCCCGTATCGTAGCCCGAGTGGTTCTGCATGGTCACGTCGAAGATAAACTGCGGATCGGCGTTCTGGTCGAGCAGCTCAAGAATCTTGTCGTAGGTAGCCTGGTCGGTCACCATGCCGCGCAGGGTATCGGCGCCCTGGAAATCGTTGATGGACAGGAACTGGTCAAAGCCAAAGTCCTTGTAGACGTTCTCACGGTTCCAGTTGGTCGCGTGGTTGGGATGCATGGCCGTGGTGGAATATCCGAGCGACTTGAACTGCTCTGCCAGGTTCCCGGTCGTTTCCATGTTGTAGATGGTGTAGGGGTACACGCCCGAGCCCAGGTTGGCCATGGAGTTGCCGGTCATAAACTCAAACTCGGTATTGGCGGTACCGCCGCCGTAGGCGCTCACGTAGAGCTTGCCGCGGCTGAGGCAGTTGGACAGGCTCTTAAAGTACTGCGGACCCTCGTAGCCAGCGCGCATGTTCTGGTAGATGGATAGGTCCGAGAACGTCTCGTTCATGATGGCGATGACCGTGGGCTTCTCGCTATCGAATTGCTCCTTTGCGGCGGTGCGCTCGTCACTCTTGGCGGCGTCGGACTTGTCGTAGGCCTTGGCGTACTTTTTGAGCGTGGCCCTGGCATCGTCGACGGAGTAGTCGGCGGGTTTGGGCGGCTTGATGGACTGCGCCGCGCTAATGAAAGCGGGCAGGTAGCCCTCGCGCCAGTAGCTCTCGAGCGGGCGCCAGGTGTAGACGGTGATGCCGAGGGTGTTGTAGTAGTCGATAAGCGTGACGTGCGCGGTCACGCCGCCCAGGCACAGCACGGCGACGAGCAGATTGGTGAGCAGCATGCGCTTGGCGTTGGCGGCGCCCTTCTGACGGTGCGGTGCCACCAGGCCGGCGTACTCGCACAGCAGCATGGCGATGGCGGTAAAGCCCATGGACAGCACGCAGAACAGTGAGATCGAGAAGGTGTAGCCGGTGCCGGCGACCGCGGCGGCGGTGGAGATGGCCGAAAGGTCGCCCGGCTGGATGGGCATGGATTTAAACGTGATGACGAAGAACTCGGCAATGCCCAGGATAAAGAGGGCGAAGGCCAGGACGGCCGGAGCTGCGCCGTGGCGCTGGAACAGGAAGAACAAGCCGGTCATGAGCACGGTGATGATGGCCCACTCGAGCAGGATGCACAGGGGGTAGACCCAGGTAAAGTCGTGGTTGGACGAGACTTCCATGCCCAGCAGCGCAAAGACGCCGGCGAGCAGCAGGCACAGGACGGCGGCGACGAGCGGTTTGCCCACAAAGGCGCCGCGCAGGCGGGCGAGCTTGCCGGTGGGGGCGGGGGCGTCGGGCGCGGCGAACGCAAAGACGCGCGGGGCGATGCGGTCGCGTGCGATGCTGGCCCAAGCGCAGCCGGTGAGGATGGCGTTGGTTAGGATGAGCATCACAAAGGCGAGCGGCTCGTTTTGGGCGACGAGGCCAATGGCGCCCCAAATGGTCAAAAAGAGCTGGAACAGGCCGAAGGCGACGCTCCACCCAAGAGCGCTTTTGGCAACGGTGCCCGACTGAGCGCGAATGGCCTTGGCCTCGCGCAAGACAAGGTAGACGGTCGCCGCAAGACCGACGAGCGAGATGGCGGCAGCGAACATGCTGAGACTCCTCACAAACTAAAACCTACGAAAGCGGGGGTTTACCCGATTGTTACCAAGATATGCGCTGCAATTGGTGGCTGCGCACAACAACCAGCCATATTAACGCGCACGTGTGGCGGTGTGGCGCAATGGAGTGGCGACCTGCGCGATAATGGACGGGAATTACACGGAAACGTAAAGGCTTCTTAAAGAATTAGCGAGGATGAGGCGATGAACGAGCAGGTTTGCACCAAGGCTGTGGATACGTACGGCTATCCGGTCGAGACTACGGGCAATGCGGTGCTGGACACGTTGGAGCACCGTTCCTCCACGCGTGCCTTCGCGCGTGATGACGACGGCCGTCCCGTAGCGGTGACCGACGAGCAGCGGGCGGCGATCTTGCATGCGGCGAGTCGCGCACCGTCGGCGGGCGCCATGATGATGTATTCCATCGTGAGCATCCGCGAGCAGGCTACGCTGGACCGCCTGGCCGACCTGTGCGACCATCAACCCATGATTGCCAAGGCGCCCTGGGCACTAATATTTGTGGTCGATTATGCCAAGTGGATCGATCTGTTTGAGCACGTGGGCTGCTTTGAGCCCGAGTTTGTCGAGCGCACGGGCAAGGCGCCCCGCCGCGCGCCGGGTTTGGGCGACTTTGCCATCGCGGCCCAGGACGCCGTGATCGCCGCCCAAAACGCCGTGGTTGCCGCCGAGGCCCTGGGCCTGGGGAGCTGCTATATCGGCGACATCGTCGAGAATGCCGAGGAAGTGGCCGAGCTGCTCGATCTGCCGCCCTATACCATGCCGCTGTCGATGCTCATCATCGGCACGCCCCGTAAGGAGCGCCCGGCTATTGCGCATCCCGTGGTGAACCTGGTGCACGAGGAGCGCTACTGCCGCGCCGATGCTGCGACCATGGACGCGCAGGTGGCCGAGATGGACGCGATGTTCCGTCCGCATGCCCGCGAGGTGGGCGAGCGCGTGGTGGATATCTACACCCGCAAGCACACGAGCCCCTTTATGGCCGAGATGAGCCGTTCCATGGAGTGGTGGTTCAAAAACTGGCTCGGCAAGTAACGAATGCGGCGATGTGCCAAAGGGACAGTCCCTTTGGCACATTCCATATCGCCGTGGTGGCCTAAAGGCCGTATAAATGTTTATCTAGCTGGGAAAACAGTGCATTAAAACATGGGCCGATTACCTATAATCCCCTCGAACGTTAAAGTTGGGAGGAAACCGGCTTATGGAACAAAAGGCCAAGGAGGCAGCCTCGCACGCTGCGATTCCTGTGAGCATCTCGGCGATGCTCGTCACGCTGGGCGTGGTGTACGGCGATATCGGCACCAGCCCTATGTATGTAACCAAGGCGCTCGTTGCCGGCAACGGCGGCATCGGGAGCGTGACGGAGGAGTTCGTGCTCGGCGCGCTCTCCCTTGTCGTGTGGACGGTCACGCTGCTGACCACCATCAAGTATGTGCTCATCTCGCTGCGCGCCGATAACCATGGTGAGGGCGGCATCTTTGCCCTGTACAGCCTGGTTAAGCGCTGCGGTAAATGGCTCATCATCCCCGCCATGCTGGGTGGCGCCGCGCTGCTCGCCGACGGCATCCTGACGCCGGCCGTTACCGTTACCACGGCCATCGAGGGCCTGCGCACCATCCCGGCGGTCCATGCCGTGCTGGGCGATGACCAGGGCCGCGTCGTCGCCATTACGCTCGCCATCATCATCGCGCTCTTTTTGGTGCAACGCATCGGTACGGCCAAGATCGGTCACGCCTTTGGCCCCATCATGACGCTGTGGTTCCTGTTCCTGGGCGGCACGGGTCTGTTTTTTGTCTTCCAGCACCCCGCCGTGCTGCTGTGCCTCAACCCGGTGCGTGGCATCGCCTTTTTGCTGAGCCCCAACAACCACGCGGGTATCATGATTCTGGGCAGCTGCTTCCTCGCCACCACCGGTGCCGAGGCGCTCTACTCCGACATGGGCCACGTCGGCCGCGGCAACATCTACGCCACCTGGCCGTTCGTTAAGTGCTGCCTGCTGCTTTCCTATATGGGCCAGGGCGCTTGGCTTATGAACAACGCTGCCAACCCCGGGCTCATGGGCATTGCCGACCTCAACCCGTTCTACCAGATGCTCGCCCCGGGCCTGCGCCCGTTTGCCGTCGGCCTTTCCACCGTTGCGGCCATCATCGCCTCGCAGGCGCTCATCACCGGCGCATTCTCGCTGGTGTCCGAGGCCAGCCGTCTGGACCTTATGCCGCACATGCAGGTCTTCTACCCTGCCGAGACCAAGGGCCAGCTCTACATCCCCATGGTCAACAACGTCATGCTTGTCGGCTGCGTCATTGTGGTGCTGCTGTTCCAGAACTCGGCGCATATGGAAGCCGCCTACGGCCTTGCCATTACGCTGACTATGATGTGCACCACGCTGCTGCTCTTCTTCTACCTGCACGAGGAGCGTAAGCTCAAGGTTGCTCCGTGGATCTTCGCAGCCTTCTTCCTTTTGCTCGAAGGCTTCTTCTTCGTGAGCTCGCTCACCAAGTTCTTCCACGGCGGCTACTTCACCATCCTCATGGCTGCACTCATCATGGGCATTATGGTGTGCTGGTACAACGGTACGGCTGTTGAGCAGCGCCAGTTTACGCTGCTGCCGCTGCGCAGCTACCTGCCGCAGCTCAAGCGCCTGCGCGATGACGATCGCTACGAGCGCCTGAGCGACAACATCGTGTACCTGACCAAGGACACCCATACCGACTACATCGACCGTGATATCGTCTACTCGATCTTGGACAAGCATCCCAAGCGCGCTCGCGCCTGGTGGTTCGTGAATGTCGAGACCATGGACGAGCCGCATACCTTTGCCTATTCGGTCGAGACGTTCGGCACCGACTACGTGTTCCGCGTGCATCTGTACCTGGGCTACAAGATTAACCAGCGCGTCAATGCCTATCTGCGTCAGGTCGTTCAGGACCTGGCTGCCACCGGCGAGCTGCCGCCGCAGACGCATGACTACTCGGTCTACAAGGATCCGGGTAACATCGGTACGTTCAAGTTCGTCCTGATCCGTAAGCTTCTGGCGCCCGAAAGCGATGTGGAGCCGAGCGAGCGTACGGCCATCACGCTCAAGTACATCATTCGTCGCGCCGCCGGCACGCCTGCACGCTGGTACGGCCTGGAGAACTCCAACGTGAGCTTTGAGTACGTGCCGCTGTTCACCAAGTTCAAGGCCGTGAACAAGATGCAGCGCCTGGCTCCCAACGAGCGCCCGTAGGCGCCGACGGGTTGCACGGAGTTGGTTTTCGATGGATAAGCATGAGGCCGGGGAGGTAAACATGGATACAAAGGCGCTCGATGGCCGTGAGGCGGTGGTCGAAATGGTGCGTGAGGCGCGTGTCGACGCCGCCGAAGATCGGTTCCTTACGAACCGTGCCAACATGGATATGGCCGACCGCGTGATCTCGATCGTGGCACTGGTATTTGGAGCGGTGTGCGTGTGTGCCCTGCTCGCGCACGTGCTGTTTGTCTAGCGACCGCCGGTTGCAAAGGCTATACACTTGGAACCACCACAAGGGAAACCACCACAAAGGTGCCTGTCCCTTTGTGGTGGTTTTTGTTTTTGAGAGAGGGGCGGGGCGCTGATGGACGTCCGTACGGACGGCGATATTGCCGATAGCTTTTGGTGGCGGCGCACAACGCTGACGCGCCGCACTCCTCTGTATGACGCCTGCGTATCGGTGGGGCTGCTGGTCGCGGCGACGATTGTGGGCGCGCTGCTCGACCATCCGGGTCTCGCGCCGAGCATCATGATCGTCTATGTGTTCGCCGTTCAGCTGTGCGCATTCTTTACCTGGAGTCGCCTGTATTGCTTGCTGAGCTCGGCTGCCGCCGTGGCGCTCTACAACTTCTTGTTTGTCGACCCGCGCTACTCGCTGTCGCTTATCGACCGCGGCTATCCCGGCATGTTCTTCATCATGTTCGTGGTCTCGCTTGTGTCGAGCTCGATTGCGTTGGCCCTGCGCCGCGCCTTGGCGCAGGCCGCTGCCAGCGACCGCCGTACGCATATGGTGCTCGAGACCAACCGTATGCTGCAGCGGTGCGCCGATCAGCAGCAGATTGTCCATGCCATGGCAACGCAGCTGGCGCGTCTTTCGGGCTGTCCGGTCGTGTGGTACAGCGCCGACGCCGAGGGCGATGACCTGCTGCCGCGCGCGACTTACACGGCCGTGGGCGATGCCGCGCCGGTGCATGAACTGGCGCCGCAGATGCCGCCGCGGCTCTCGGCGTCCGCCTATGTGGGAACGCCGCTCGACGCCACGTTTGGCGGCTCGGCGTTTTATGGCATCTACCTGACGGTTCGCACAGGCGACGGCTTCGCGCGCTCGGGCGACCCCGCCTCGGTGGTGGGCGTGCTGGCAATCGTTGCCGAGCCCGACGTGCTGACGCACGAGGAGCGAACACTTGCCGATGCCATCGTGAGCGAAGGCGAGCTGGCACTCGATCGCGCCCGCGCCATGGAGGCCCGCGAGGAGGCGGCGGTGCTCGCCAAAAACGAACAACTGCGCGCCAACCTGCTGCGCTCCATCTCGCACGATCTGCGCACGCCGCTTACCAGTATTTCGGGTAATGCCGACGTGCTGCTCGACCAGGGCTCGACCGGCACTGCGGTGCTCGATGCCCAGACGCGCCGCGGCCTGCTTCTGTCCATTCGCTCGGATGCGCTGTGGCTCAACGCCACCGTCGAGAACCTGCTCGCCATCACCAAGCTCGAGGGCGGCGGTATGCGTCTGTCGACTACGCTCGAGCTCATGGACGATATCGTCGAGGAGGCGCTGCGCCACGTAAATCCGGCCGTGCGCGAGCACGACCTTAAGGTGGTGGCGTGCGATGAGCCGGCGCTCGTCAATGTCGATGCGCGCCTGATGGTGCAGCTGGTGGTCAATCTGGTGAACAACGCCATCACCTATACGCCCGCGGGCTCGCATATCATGATTTCGATTAGCGTCGACGATGGACGCGTGGCGTGCTCGGTGGCCGATGATGGTCCGGGCATCGCACCCGAGGATCGCGAACGGATCTTCGAGTCGTTCTATACCGCCAACCACGGTCTGGCTGACAGTCACCGCAGCGTGGGCCTGGGTCTTTCGCTCTGCCGCTCCATTGCGCTGGCGCATGGCGGTAGCATAGAGGTTGCCGCGGCGGACCCGCACGGCTCGGTCTTTACGATTGAGCTTCCTGCCGCCGACGTTTCGTTTGATAAGGAGTAGCGCTGTGCCGAACTCTGCCGTAAAACCGCTCATCTTGGTCGTTGAGGACGACCCCGCCGTCCGCAATCTTATTGTTGCCGCGCTCGAGGCTCACGGCTTGCGCCATATGGCTGTGGAGACCGCCCATGCCGCCATCGCCGCCGCCTCATCGCAGGCACCGAGCATTGTGCTGCTCGATCTGGGCCTGCCCGATATGGACGGCGTCAAGGTGGTGGAGTCGGTGCGCGCATGGTCGGGCATGCCGATTATCGTGGTCTCGGCGCGCAGCGAGGATGCGGACAAAATCCGCGCGCTCGATGCCGGTGCCGACGACTATCTGACCAAGCCGTTTTCGGTCGAGGAACTGCTTGCACGCATTCGCACGACGCTCAGGCGCCTTTCGTATGCGCAAACGGGTGGTGTTGCCTCCGAGGGCTCGTTCGATACCGGTGAGCTGCATATCGACTTTGATGCCGGCATTGCCACGATGGATGGCGAGGAGCTGCATCTGACGCCGATTGAGTACAAGCTCTTGTGCCTGCTGGCACATAACGCCGACAAGGTACTAACGCACCAGTTTATCCTGCACGAGATTTGGGGCACGGCAACTAAGAGCGACCTGGCGAGCCTGCGCGTCTTTATGGGCACGCTGCGCAAGAAGATCGAGTCCGACCCCGCGCACCCGCGCTATATCCAGACGCATGTGGGTATCGGTTACCGATTGGTCACCCAAGGCTAGATCGCCGGCCACCATCCCACTATGAGTTGCGGTGAAATACGGTCTATATTTGCCTAATTCCAGGCAAAACAGTCCGTATTCCACCGCAACTTTGTTATTTGCCTTTGGGCTTGCTGGCGTAGAACTTCTTCTTTTTAGGCTTGCCGTTGCCGGCCTGCGCGTGCGCGGGCACTGCCGCGCGAGGCTTACGGGCCTCGGGGTTGCGCAGCTCCTCGGTTCGCTCGGCAATCTCCTCGGCGCTAAAGCCGACCTCGGCCATGGCGTCCTCAATGGGCAGGCGGCGCACGATATAGCAGTGGTGCACCTTCTGGTTACGTGCGAAGTCCTCGGGAATGGTCTGCGCCGTAATGTCCTCCAGCACGACGCCCGCGCGCGCGAGCTTGCGCGTTTCGGGGCGGAAGCCGCGCAGGTTGCAGCTGAAGATGGCATGGCCGCCCTGCGCGAGCAGGCGAGATACGCCGGCCAAAAGCTCAACATGGTCGCGCTGGACATCCCAGGTACGGCGGCCCATCTTTGACGAGTTCGAGAACGTGGGCGGGTCGACAAAGATCAGGTCCCAGCGGTTGCGCGTCTGGCGCTGGTCGCGAATCCAGGCAAGCACGTCGTCGCGCACAAAATGATGCTGCGGCCCCACAAAGCCGTTCTGGCGCATGTTGCGCTCGGCCCAGTCCAGATAGGTGTTGGAGAGGTCGACCGTCACGGTCTCCTCGACGCCGCCATCGGCCGCGTAGCAGGTGGCAGTGCCGGTGTAGGCGAACAGGTTGAGGAAGCGGCGCGCCTGTTTGGCGTGCTCGCGCACTAGGTTGCGGGTGACGCGGTGATCCAGGAAGATGCCCACATCCAGATAGTCGTCAAAGTTGACGGCAAAGGTGAGGCCGCCCTCTTCGATGAGCGGCAGACGACGGCGTGCGATATTGGCACGCTCGCCCGATGCGCCCTTGCCGGCGCCCTGCTTGCCGTACTGCGAGCCGCCGCGCGAACGCATGCGGGCCTTGGCGTGCACATGCTCGGCCGGAACATCCAGGATGCGCGGCGCGATGGCCAAGATGTCGAGCATACGGGCCTGGGCCAGTGCGGGGTCGATGGTCTTGGGCGCGGCGTATTCGGCGATGACGAGCCAGCGGCCCGGCGTCTGCGGGCAACCCTCGTACAGGTCGATGGCAGCGGAGTAGTCGGGCAGGTCGGCATCGTAGACGCGATAGCAGCTCACGCCCTCGCGCTTGGCCCACTTGCGGCGCAGACGGGCATTCTTGCGCAGGCGGTTGGCGAACTGCTCGGACTCCGGGATGAGCACGGGCAGCGGCTTGCCGTCGCCCAAGTCGAGCGTGGCGGCAGGTTCGGGCATGGAGGAAGCGGCGGCTTCGTCGTTGGCTTCGTTGGCATCCGCAACCTCGGCCTCGGCATCCGCGCTGGTCGCAGCCTCAAACGCTGCAGCGGCGTGGTCGAGTGAGGGCCAAACCTCAAGAGCCGCCTCCTCGTTATTGGGCATGACGGCGATCGAGCGCTCGGGCTCGGCGTGGAGCGCGCGGGCCAGCAAGCCGTCGCGGGTGAGAGCGGCGACCGGCGCCGAAGCGAGCTCGGGGGCGCGGCGCAGCTCGCCGATGAGCGTCATGGCATCGTGCATGAGCGAAAGCGGGGTCTCGGTCGTGTCCGCGACCAGGGCGGCACCGGCGACGGCGCCAGCATGGTCCAGCACGGTGGCGGGCTTGGCGGCACAAAAGTCGACAAAACGCTTGTAGCCGGCGCACTTGACCATGCGCTCGGCAGTCTTGCGGGCGGCGGGGTCGATGTCTACGGCCACGATGCGCGCCTGGCGCTCGCGCGCTGCCGCCTCGCGCTCGCGCGCCTCGGCAAGCAGCTGCTCCCACAGGACAGCGTCGTGCAGCTGCCAGCCCTCAAAGCCCCAGCGCTCGCGTGCGGCGCCCGGGGCGCGGTCGGTCAGAATGTTCACGGCCTCCAGCAGCAGACCGCCGCCGGCGCACGAGGCATCGATCAGCGTGGGAAGGGCTTCGTTTTCGTAATCGTCGGCCGTCAGCTCGCGCTCGCATAGTGCGGTCCAGCCGACCTGCGCCAGCACCAGGGCGGCGTAGTCGGGGCGCAACACGTGTGCGCCCTCGCCGGCACGAGTCGCAGCGGGCGGCAGACGCTTGAACAGCGGGTCGCCCGAAAGGTCCAGGCTGATGCTCGCGCGGCGCTGACGCAGCGAAAGCAACAGGTGAACATCGGGGTCGGCGGCATCGACATCGGCGCGACGGCCCGTGGTCTCGGCCAGACGGTCGCACAGCGCGTCCTTGGCGCGCAGGGCCGAGAAGCGCGTGTTGCGCAGCTGCTCGGTCACGCCGCGGGCGGTGATGGCAATGGTGGCGCCGGGGCGGACGATGTTCTCCCAGGCGATGTCGTAAACGCTATCGTACAGCTCATCGGCATCCTGCGCCTCAAAGCGCCCGAGCACCGCAAACACGCGGCTCGCTAGGCGCGACCACAGACAGGCGCGGTAGCCTTCTTCGAGCTCGCCCTCAAACGTGGCGCGGCCCTTCAGCCGGCGAACATGCGAAAGCCCGAGGCGTTTAAGCTCATCGGCGAGTGCGGACTCAAAGCCTTCGGGGCAGCTTGCGTAAAATTCCATGGGTGACCTCTCTGGTTGCGTCGCTCCATTATATGATGGATGCTTCGTTTGCCCTTATCCTCGAAAGGAACCCATATGATTGATGCGTGTCCCGAACCCGCTGTGCTCTTTTTTGACGTGGACGGCACGCTGACGTCGTTCGATCCCGACAACATGACCGACAAGGACTTTTCGGCGGTTCGCCCCTCGCAGGCGGTCGTCGAGGCGTTTCATCGTCTGCGCGACGCGGGACACAAGGCGTTTATCTGCACGGGTCGCCCCCTGTGGCTCATTGCCGATAGCCTGCGTGCGCTCGACCCCGCGGGCGTCGTTGCCATGGCGGGCGCCACGCTCGAGGTCGAGGGCCGCGTGGTGTATGAGGACTGCTTTGACGAAGACATTGTTGAGGAGCTTGCACGCCGTATGGCCGCGGCAGGGATTGAAGCCTTTTTCGAGACCAACGTGGCTACTTTTGCCCTGGAACCCGCGGGTGTTGAGCAGTCGTCTCTGATCGGCACTTCTGTGGTGCACAGCACCGAGGAAATGCGCGTCGACGGCCGTCTGCGCGTGGGCAAGGTAGGCATCGTCGCGAGCGACCTGGCTCGCGTAGCCAACGATGATGGCTTTATCGATCGCGAGTTTGAGCTGTGCAACACCGGTGGCCAGAATCGCGAGCTGAGCCCCAAGGGCATTGACAAGGGCGTGGGCGTGGCGCGAGCGCTGGCGTATCTGGGCCGCGAGGGAAATGCGCGCACCTTTGGCTTTGGCGATTCGGGCAACGACCTGGGCATGCTCGCTGCGGTCGAGACGGCTGTCGCCATGGGCAACGCCATGCCCGAGGTCAAGGCGCTCGCCGACTACGTGACCGACGATGTCGCACACGATGGCACCGTCACAGCGATGCGGCATTTCGGCCTCATCTAATGAATCCCGCGTTCTGACGTTTGCTCAAACTGCGACTCTTTGCTTTTGCATGCTCAATCGATTTATCAATCCAAACACTGAGGTGTTTATACCGTTCGCCGAGAAGATAAAAAACCGCAGCTCACGCCTTGATAAACGTAGGTAAAGTGTTTAGCAGTTTATCGGCCGTATGCTAACGAAAGGAATCAGGCAGATGGCAATCAAGGTGTTCGCTGACGGTGCAAACCTCGAGGGCATGCTCGACATGTACGAGAACGGCAACGTTCAGGGTTTCACGACCAACCCGTCCCTTATGAAGAAGGGCGGCGTGACGGATTACCGCGCGTTTGCCAAGGAGGTCCTGACCCACATCACCGATGTGTCCGTCTCGTTTGAGGTCTTTGCCGACGACGTCGAGACCATGGAGGTCGAGGCCCGCGAGATCGCTACCTGGGCCGAGAACGTCTACGTCAAGATTCCGTGCGTGACCACCAAGGGCGAGTCAACCGCCGAGCTTGTCCGCAAGCTTTCCGCCGACGGCATCAAGGTCAACGTCACCACAATCTTTACGCCTAAGCAGGTCGATGAGATGGTCGAGGCCGTTGACACCGAGATGCCGTCCATCATCTCGCTCTTTGCCGGCCGCATCGCCGACACCGGCGTCGACCCCATTCCGTTTATGACGGAGTCGGTCAAGAAGGCCGCCGCCAAGCCCAACTGCGAGGTCCTGTGGGCGTCCACGCGCGAGCTCATCAACATTTACCAGGCCGAGGCCTGCGGTTGCCAGATCATCACGGTGCCCAACAGCATCCTGGCCAAGCGCAAGAACATCGGTCGCGACCCGTACGAGGTCTCGCTCGACACCGTGCGCGGCTTTGCCAAGGATATCGCCTCGCTCGGCTTTCATATTCTGCCGTAAGCAAGGGTACCCCCTGTAGCGACGTGCAAAATTGCGAGTATTCAGCAAGGTAAAGGTCTTTATCAGTTAACCGAAGCATGGAACGGCCCCCGTTTTGGCTCTGACGACGCTAAAACGGGGGCTGTTTTTTGCTTTTTCGCCTCTGAGGGGCATCCGGAACGGTGGAATTTGCAGAATACTCGCGATTTTGCCGTCACTACAGGGGGTACCCCTGCTTTGGCGGTTTACTTCCCCTGTACCATGGTGAGCGAGATCTTCTTGCGGTCGCGATCGACCTTTTCGACCCACACCTTGACCGTGTCACCGACGCGCACCACGTCGCTCGGGTGCTTGACAAAGCGGTTGGCCAGCTTTGAGATATGCACGAGGCCGTCCTGGTGCACGCCCACGTCGACGAAGGCGCCAAAGTCCACAACGTTGCGCACCGTGCCCTTGAGTTCCATGCCGGGCTCCAGGTCATCGATGGAAAGCGCCGAGCGGCTAAAGACCACCTCGGGCGCGTCGTCTCGCGGGTCGCGGCCGGGCTTTTTGAGCTCGTTGACGATGTCGATGAGCGTGAGGGTGCCGCAGTCCAGGTCGCTTGCCAGCGCCGAGATACTGCCCAGGCGGCGCTCGATGTCGGGCACGCCGCCGCGGCTGAGTTCACTGGCCGCCACACCGGCGCGCTCCAGGACGGATGTGGCCACCTCGTAGCTCTCGGGGTGGACGCTTGTCGCGTCGAGCGGGTTCTTGCCACCGCTGATGCGCAAAAAGCCCGCGGCGTTGAGATATGCCTTGGGTCCCAGCTTGGGGACCTTCTTAAGCTGACGGCGATCGGTAAAGGCGCCGTTTTCCTCGCGGTAGGCCACGATGTTTTTGGCCACGCTCGGCGTGATGCCCGATACGTATCCCAGTAGGCTCGCGCTCGCGGTATTCACGTCGACGCCTACGTGGTTGACGACGTCCTCCACCACGTGGCCCAGAGTGCGCGAGAGCTCGGCCTGGTCAAGGTCGTGCTGGTACTGGCCCACGCCGATAGACTGGGGCGGGATCTTGACGAGCTCTGCCAGCGGGTCTTGCAGGCGACGGCCCAGGCTCATGGCGCCACGCACGGTGACGTCCAGGTCGGGATATTCCTGGCTGGCGAGCTCGGAGGCGGAGTACACCGACGCGCCGGCTTCGTTAACGATGGTGTAGCGAAGGCTGGGCGCCTGCTCGGCAATGAACTCCGAGACGACTTCCTCGGTCTCGCGGCTGGCGGTGCCGTTGCCGATGACGATGGTGTTGACGCTGTCCTTTTTGACGAGGCGGGCGAGCTCGCGCTTGGTGCCGGCGACGTCGTGGCGCGGCTTGGTGGGATAGACCACGCCGTGGTCGAGCAGCTTGCCGGTCTCGTCCATGACGGCGACCTTGCAGCCGGTGCGGTAGCCCGGATCGAGCGCGAGCACGCGGGCGCCGCGCACGGGGCGTGCCGAGAGCAGGCCCTCGAGATTCTTGGCAAAGACGTTGATGGCCTCGGTCTGGGCGCGAACGGTGAGTTTGGCGCGGGCCTCGCGCTCCAGCGAGGGGGCCATGAGGCGCTTGTAACCGTCGGCGATGGCGGCATCGAAGACGGGCGCGAAGACGCCCTGGCGGCGGGGCCAACGGCTGCTGAGGCGCGCTGTGGCGGCAGCGCCGTCGACGTTCACGCGCACGCGAAGCTTGCCCTCGCGCTCGCCGCGGTCGATAGCCAGCACGCGGTGGTTGGGTATACGGCGCAGCGGCTCATCATAGTTGTAGTAGGGCTCGTAGGGAGTCTTTTCGGCGGGGTCGGTGGCCTCGACGACGATGTCGGCGGTGTTTTGCGTAAAGGCGCGCAGGTCGGCGACGTTCTCGGGGTCTTCGGCCACCGTCTCGGCCACGATGTCCGCCGCGCCGGCGAGCGCCTTCTCGGGCGTGTCGAAGCCGGCTTCCTCGTTGACGTAGGCCGCGGCGGTGTCGAGCGCGCTGCCCTTGGCCGAGGCCTGCATGATGATCATGTTGGCAAGCGGCTCCAGGCCTGCCTCGCGGGCCTTCTGTGCGCGGGTCATGCGCTTTTTGCGGTAGGGCTTGTAGAGGTCCTCGACACGCTGGAGCTGCGTGGCCTCGCGAATTTGCTGTTCGAGCTCGGGCGTAAGTTTGCCCTGGGCGTCGATGAGCAGAATGACGTCCTCTTTGCGCTGTTCAAGATTGCGCAGGTAGGACAGGCGCTCGTCGAGTGCGCGCAGGGCGACGTCGTCCATGCCACCCGTGGCTTCCTTGCGGTAGCGCGAGATAAAGGGGATGGTGCTGCCCTCGTCGATGAGCTTGACGGCTGCCTCGACGTTGGCGGCCTTAAGGTTGAGCTCGCGGGCGAGCTGGGCGATAAGATCCATGGGACTCCTTGCGTTTAAGGTGCGTTTGCAGCACAGGGCTACCAAGGATACCACCCGTCTCAAAAGACTGTTTTGGGGCCGCGCCACGAAAGCGGCCTATCTACTACGTTTAACCCGTATGGGTCGACCATCCCCCGGTTTTCCGAAAATACGCAACCTGTCTACCTGCACTGATAATTGTTCTCGGGGGAAGCGGGCACTGCGGGGCGCGGCAA
>OIXA01003401.1_pt1 | contig 16694 bp, 16 predicted proteins | sample 1587721 | NCBI WGS metagenome assembly OIXA01 (sample SAMEA3888900, study PRJEB22519) | human gut metagenome | biome: human gut; feature: human-associated habitat; material: faeces | place: Denmark | collected 2013 | reverse complement strand
CTTCCGGGAGAAATATTTATGTAGATGGTATGCAGGATTATCGCCCAATCGGTGCGTTTTCTTTCCTTGGCAGATACAGAGTCATTGACTTCCCTATCTCCAATATGACCAACAGCAACATTGAACGTATTCAGGTCTATATCAATAATAAACCCCGTTCTGTTGTAGAACACGTTGGAACAGGACGTCATTACAACATCAACTCCAAGAGCGGCAAACTTCAGCTTCTCTTCTCAGAGCACAATAATGACAATGATATCTATAACACCGATATCTCCTGCTATCTGGATAACATGGAATCACTCAGCAGAATGTATCATCCGTATGTTGTCATTGCCCCGAGCTATATGGTTTATTCAATTGATTTTGACCAGTTTTTACATACACACATTGAGTCCGGTGCAGATGTTACCCTGCTTTATCACGCTGTTGATAATGCAAAAGAGGCTTATCTTACCTGTAATGTTCTGGGGCTGAACCGCCAGAAAGGTGTGGAATCCATCGAACCAAATCATGGTAATAAGAAGAATCAGTATGTTTATATGGATACCTGTGTTATGAAAACAGAGCTTTTCATCAGCCTGATCAAAGAAGCCAAGAATCTTTCTTCCATGTATACACTGGCAGACATCCTGAATGATAAATGCGAAACTCTGGACATCCGCGGCGTTGCACACAAGGGATTCTTTGCAAGCATTACAGACTTCCCAAGTTACTATGCTGCAAACATGGCTCTCCTTAATTACAAGTCAGCTCAGGAACTTTTCCATGATAACTGGCCAATCTATACACGTACCAATGATTCCTGCCCGACTCAGTATTTCAATACTGCAGATGTGAAGAATTCCGTAATCTCCAACGGCTGCCAGATTGAAGGTACTGTTGAGAATTCCGTAATCGGTCGTGGATGCGTCATTAAAAAAGGTGCTGTTGTAAGAAACAGTGTTGTTCTCGCTGAAGTTACTGTAGGTGAGGGTGTTCACGTAGAGAATGAAGTAGTCGACAAATGGGCGAAACTCGTTCATAAAAAAGAAATCGTTTCCCCGGCTGAACAGCCTGGTTATATCAGAAGAAATGATACTCTGTAATTAATGATTAATTAGATTAAATGCAAAGCCCCCAGAAGCGGTCACTTCCGGAGGGCTTTGTTTGTGTTTACTTAAATTTCACAAACTCTTCACATTTTCCTCTTGCATTTCGTTTTTAGCGTGTTATAATACAGTTGTAACAAAGATAAAGAACAAACAACTGAATACTCAAAAATACTTAACACCACCTGGAGCATTTCGGATGCTCATAAATTAAAGATAGTGTCAAGCGTGTCACCTCAGCTGTAAAATGGAGGAAAAGTCAAATGAATACTTTAAAAGCTGAAAAAAGAACAATGGACACAAAGGCCAAAAGATTAAGAAGAGAAGGCTACGTTACAGGTAACGTATTTGGCAGAGAAATGGAAGGTTCTCTTCCTGTTAAAATCGAGAAATCTGCTGTCGAGAAACTTCTCAAGACAAATAACAAAGGAAGCCAGATTATGCTGGATGTAGATGGTCAGTCATATGACGTACTGATCAAAGAGATCCAGTTCAATCCGTTAAAAGGACAGGTGGATGAAATAGATTTCCAGGCACTGGTAAGCAACGAGAAAGTACATTCCGTAGCAGAGATCGTACTTGTAAACCATGACAAACTGGCAGCCGGTGTATTACAGCAGCATTTGGAAGAAATCTCCTTCCGTGCTCTCCCATCAGCACTGGTAGACAAAGTTATGGTAGATGTCGGTGACATGAAAGTCGGCGATGTAATCAAAGTTAAAGACCTCGCCATTGCCCAGGACAAAGACGTAGACTTAAAGACAGACCTCGAGGCCGCAGTCGTATCCGTAGCCGCAGTTCACGTAGATCCGGCTCTGGAAGCTGAGGAAGAGGCTGCTGAAGAAGAAGCTAAATAACATAATATCTTTTTTAATATTTATTCAGGTACGCCAAAGCGTACCTGAATTTTTTTACTCAAAATATCCCCGTTCACAAACAATTGACCTTTCCAGTTATCTACGCTATCATAATAGTATCACACTTTTTAAGGAGGAAATTCCAATGAAAAAATTCATGGAAGAATTCAAAGCATTTGCCCTTCGCGGCAATGTCATGGACATGGCAGTCGGTGTCATTATCGGAGGTGCTTTTTCCGGAATCGTAACCTCTTTGACCGACAACTTCATCAACCCAATTCTTAATGTACTCACAGGCGGTGCTACATACACACTCCAGGATGTATCCGGATTCGCATCCTCATTCATTGCATCCGTGGTGAACTTCATCATCATGGCCTTCATCCTCTTCTGCCTGCTCAAAGCAGTAAACAAAGTCACCTCCCTCGGTGCCAAAAAAGACGAACCAGCCGCTCCGACAACTAAGAAATGCCCATTCTGTATGAGCGAAATCGATATCAAAGCAACACGCTGTCCACACTGCACTTCCCAGTTACCGGAAGAGTAATTCCCAAACATTCAAACAATTATTAAGGATGGAAATCTTATACTTTCCATCCTCCTTTTTATACTTATATATTCCAGCTTCCATCACAAAGCAACATGCCCTTCAATTTCAACTCCACCACAGAGCAACGCGCCCTCCCACACCTGGTGAATCCGCCAAGTTAACAAAATTTCCTACTTCCACAACTACGCGCTGCCCTTCAAAAAAGCCCAAGGGGTGTCCAGAGGGGACGCGGCTTTGCGGCCCCTTTGGGGTTTTCTTTTGAAGTTTTCTTAAAACTCAAACTTCCTAATTTCGCAATTCTTAATTCCAAACTTTGCAAATTCCTCATTCGTCATATCTGAAAAATAAGACTGAATCGCTCTCGAAATCCCATTATGCGCAACCAGCAGATAAACCTTATCATCCGCCTCTTTCTTAATATCATCGATCAGATTATAAATCCTCTGGCAAAGATGAAGCATAGATTCTCCACCTTCATAAGTATTGGCAAAACTTTCTTTCGCTTTCTTAAACTCCTCTCCATTTCTCGGCGTAGACTCATACTTACCAAAATTCTGTTCCTTCAGTCTTGGTTCCATTCTCGCCGGAATTCCTGTAATCTCGGATACATGTCTCGCAGTCTCAGCCGCACGTACCAGCGGAGAATAAAGAATCTCATCAATATGAATCCCCTGCTTCAGAATTTCCTCACCAAGCTCCTTCGCCTGCTCATGACCCTTCTCAGTAAGCTCAATATCTGTCGCACCGCAGATCTTATTCTCTACATTCCATACAGTCTGTCCATGTCTCGCAAAATAAAAATATCCCATCGTATCTCATTTCCTTTCCTGTCTGATCTGGTACATTGTCACATCATGTACCGATATTTCTCTGGTTCACGGCAGGCACACTTTATTCTATACCAGCCTCTTATCAGACATTTTACCAATCCACACTCAGAAACTCAATACTCTGGGATATTCCATTTTTCAATAACGGTATCCGTTTCTACCTATACCCTTATTCTTTCTCTTCCTCCTGCTCCAGCAGCCTGAATGATAATTCCAGATAAAAAATCTCCTCCGGATCATCCAGGTCAGACTGTAAGATCTCCCTAATCCTGTCCAATCTGTAAAGAAACGTACTTCGATGTATAAACAGCTCCCTCGCTGCCTGAGTCGCACTCAGATGTTCTTCCAGATACACCCTCAGCGTTTCCATATATTGTGTCTGATTTTCTTCATCATGCTTCTTCAGTTCCAGCAGTCCCTCATGGCAGATCATTGACCCCGGCAGCCTTCTTGTAGACTGTTCCAGTATATACGTCAGTGCCACCTGACTGAAATAATGGATCCACAGATAAGGTTTCTTACGACTTCCTACATCCAACGCAGTCTTCGCCTGTACATACTGTCTACGCAGATTCATATGCCCTTCCATCACCCTGCTGTATCCCGCTTTCAAATAAGTATCACGGATGAAATAAATCAGCTTGCCTGCCACCTCTTCCTGATTCATTCCCAGTCTGGTAAGATTAAAAAATACTACAATTTCATCCTGATAAAGAAAGCTCACCGAATCTGGAACTTTCTTCTTAATATACCGGCAAATTGCTTTCGTGGAAAGATTCTGTTGATTCAGATAAATAATCTGCAGAATCAGGCACATATATTCATGGTTTCCACTCCATCCCAGTTCACTCAATTCCCTGCTCACTTGCATATAATCCGCTGTCCTGTCAGACAGAATCCTGACAAAAATCTGCTCCATATCCCTGTCCGGATCTTCTTCCTCCGCTTCATGTGCAAGCAGATACTCCAGTTTCTCCACCAAAATATCCAGCACACAGATAACCCGCGGCGTAATCTCTGCCCTGCATTCCGTCAAAACCAGCCTATGAGTGGCTTTCTCATCCACAAACAGATTTCTGTTCATTGAACGGCATCCACTGATATAAGCCGGAAACATCACATATTCATGTGTATCTGCCATCTCACGGTAAGTCTCATTCTGCAGAAGCGCATTTACATACTCCATATTCAGCCCGTCATCTGTGTACAGCCGCGCTCTGTGCGGTAAATACTCACTTCCCGCTTCCGCCACAAAAGTAAAATCCAGTCCCATTACAGTCAGCGGATTCTGCAGAAATTCTGAAGTCACCTGCAAGAGCCGGTCCATTCCGGCATGCTCTAACATCAGGTCATGGATCTTTCGTTCCCATTCATCAGCTGCATCAAAAATCTCCTGCATGTCATTCATAAATTCTGCGATTTCTTCCAGACTCTCAAGCGCCACCTGAATATAAGCCCTTTTCCCAACTGCCTCTCCTTCCTCTTCTTTTCTGGCAGCATCTTTTTGTTTACAGAAAATCCAGAAAATATCTTCCATCTTCGAACTTACTGGCTCCCACTCATCAGCATTACAGCCCTGAATCACATATGCATGTCCTGCCCGAAATCCGTCTTCTGACTTTTTTCCCTTTTTGCTTATTCCACAACGCAAAAAAGGGCGTAGATATCCGTCTGAACCGGATAAATTCCCCCTTTCCAGAATTTCATATTTCTCTTTTATTTTCTCATATAAATAAACTGATGACAGCCGCAAGTCTACAATCCTCCTGTCGCATAATTCCAACGCTTATTGTACCAGTCAATTCCATATCAAATCCACTTCATACACGTCTGCAGGCCTCATTTCTCACACAATAAACGTCTTCGCAACTTCCACAGCTTCAATACAGTTCTCCGTATAAGCATCTGCTCCCATATTCTTCGCCAACTGCTCAGTCACTGCGCCGCCGCCAACCATAATCTTAAACTTATGCTTACTGCTGCTTCGCTTCAAAGACTTCACCACCTGCTCCATCTCCGGGATTGAAGTGCTCAAAAGAGAGGAAATGCACACGATCGACACATCCGGATTCTGTTTTACAGCACGCATAAACTGCTTCTCCGAAATATCCACCCCCAGATCGATCACCTTAAATCCTGCACTTCTGAACATGATCGCAACCAGATTCTTACCAACATCATGAAGATCTCCCTCCACAGTTCCAAGAATCACAGTCCCGATATTCCGCCTGCTAAACTGCGCGTCTTGTTCCTCAAGCAGTTCAAACCCCTTACGCACACTTCGAGCCGCCGCCAGAATTTTAATAATATCCGCACCATTAGATTTATAATTCTCTCCCACTGTTCTCATAGCAGGAGTCATCGCTTCCTCTACGATCCGTGCAGAAGAAATATGCTGCTTTATCGCCTCTCTAACCAGCTTCTCCGTATCCCCCGGATGACCGTCTTCAATTGCTTTCTGTAACTGTTCAAGTACTGTCATATATCAAGCCCGCCCTTAACCATTCTCCTACAAAAAATCCCCCGCCTTACGGCGAAGGATTTTTATATCCATTCACACTCATATGCGCTATAACAACTGCGCTTTCAATACATATATTTTATCATAACATGAAGTTATTTACAATGTAAAAGCACTTTCATTTTCATCCTGTAACCCCCTCTGTAAAAACACTACTGAACTTTTCACTCCAGTAAATAACAACTCGTATACGCAATCGTACAGTCTCCATAATAATACTGTAGCCCATTTGCCTGACAGACCTGCGTCACCAGCATTCCATAAGCTTCCATAGACGAAAAAGCCTGCTTCGGAAATCTGCATGGCGCATCCGGATAAGTACAGACTTTGCATTTCGTACAACATCCTGCTCCAATTGCCAGCATATCCGGATAAAGTTCTCTCAGCTTTTTCTCAAACTCTACAAAATACTCTTTATGTCTGGCCTCCGTTTCCATCATGCCCTCGCCATCAAGAGCATCCTCCAGCTCACCAACCGTCTGGACAATAATTCCATATTTATACTGACGGACTTTTGCTTCACATTCCTTAAGAGATCCGCATCCCGGAGGACAGCTCCAGCACTTGTCATATTTATGACACGTATCCGCTGCACACATCTGCCTCACTTCCGGTTTCAGCTCAATCGTATCACAGTCCAACAATGCCACATATGAAAATCCCTGCTTCATTCCCATCTGCTCTAATTTTTCCATATCCATAAACTCAATCCCCCTCTCAGAACTTTCATATAATCAAATTTTCACCCAATTCTAATAACTTTTTTAGTTCACGCAAAAAATATTCGTCCTATTCTCTACTTACTCATCACTCAATCATTGATCTCTGCTTTTATTCATTTACCTTAATAAATCCCAGTTCATCAATAAAATGATCCTGAAACTCAGCCGAAGCAGCCAGCTCCACGAAATCAATCTTTCTCACCAGCTCATCCATCTCCAACATCTCATTCTCATTCACAAGCGCAATCTTCGCGCCCTCACCAGCAGCATTTCCTACTGGCTTCACTTCCTTCACAAGTGCTGTCGGAATCAGTCCGATTTTCCCTGCACTGACCGGATCCATATAATTACCAAAAGCACCCGCAATATATACTGAACTGATTTCATCTTCTGTAATACCAAGCCGTTCCATAAGCATCTGGATCCCAGCTGCAATCGCAGCTTTCGCAAGCTGGACCTCTCCGATATCCTTCTGTGTCAGATAAACCCCATGTTCATTCCCGGCCTGTTCCGGCGGCACCAGCATAAACACTCCTTGATTTTCCTGTCCGGTGCTCAACGCTCCATTCTCATCCAGCATTCCCGCATCCAGAAGCCCTGCCACCAGATCGATCAGACCCGAACCACACAAACCAACTGCCGGTTTATCTCCCACAGTTGTATAACTCCATTTTCCAGCCTCATACTTCACATGATCCACGGCACCTGCTGCGCCACGCATTCCACACTCAATCTTCGCACCCTCAAAAGCAGGTCCCGCCGCAGTGGAACAAGTCACCAGATGCTCTCTGTTCCCCAAAACCATTTCACCATTCGTCCCAATATCAATCATCAGTGAGATCTCCTCTTGCAAGTCCTGCCTCAACGCCAGCAGACATCCACAAGTATCCGCCCCCACATAACCGGCAATATCCGGCAGCATGATCAACTCAGCTTTCCTGTGCACAGCCAGCCCATAATCCCCGGCATCCAACACCAGTCTCTCACTCACAGCCGGCGTATAAGGCGCATGTACCAGCGAAGCCGGAGAAATCCCCAGAAACAAATGATGCATACAAGTATTTCCCACAATACACACCTGAAAAATATCTCTTCTGTCAATCCCAGCATCATCTGCCAGAATACCCAGCATCTCATTGACAGCTTCACGGATACACATACTCAGCACTTCAGCACCATGCTCCAACGCATAATTTGCCCGCATGATCACATCCGCTCCATACTGCGCCTGCGGATTCATCCGACTCTCCACCGCCATAGTCCTGCCATCCTCACCATCCAGCAAATACCCAGCGATCGTAGTCGTCCCAATATCAAACGCCGCCAGACACCGTCGTCCAGCAACTTTTCTCATTTCCAGAATCCGCCGTCCACTATAAATCACATACCAGTCATCAGAATCTCTGCGCATTCCATACAGTTCTCCTGCTAACCTCAGATCCACTTCCATACTCTCCGGATCAACACCGCTATCTTTCTCCGCCAATTCATTCAAAAGTCTCTGCCAGTCTGACCGCTTCTCCCCAGGTTTCGCCTTCTCCAACTCAACCTGTGCCATCCGCAGTCCCGGTTCAAACACAACTTCTCTGTTAAATCCATCCGTCAAAATCTTCTCATTGCCAGCCCTGTCCAATGTCTCCACTACACAAGTCTCACCTTCACCAATCCGCACCTGACACGCCTTAACCACTTCACCATTAATCTTAACCAGACACTTTCCACATTTACCAAGACCTCCACAAGGCGCATCCGGTCTCAGTCCAGCCCTGATCTCCGCTTCCAGCACCGACATCCCGGCTTCCACCTCTATCTCAAAATTCTCTCTCACAAACTTTACCCAAGCCATAAAAAACCTCCCATATACACCCAACAATTAACTCCGTTCATCTATCTGCTCACATCCAGCATCTGCTTCACAACCTAACTTCACCAAACTGCCAATTGCAATCCCTTTCCCAATTCGGCATATCCGAATATCTGCTCTACAATTAGTCAAACACTACCGAAACCAGCTTACAGCTCAGAAAAATATTTTATTTCATGTGCATTTGCAGGAGTCTTAGATATTCTTAGCCCTCAGAAATCTGCGTTATGAGCAGACTGCATCACTGTCTGAGCGAAGTCTGCAACGAAGCGAGTTTGATAAGGCTGCTCATGCCCTTAGCAGATTTCTGAGAGCTTAGAATATCTTAGACTCCGAAACCGCACATGAAATAAAATATTTTTCTGAGCGTCCTCTTTCATTATAACACGCCACAAAAAATCCCCAAATACGCGAAAGGACCACTCCACAGAGCAGTCCCTCCCCATTATATTTTCATGTTATACTTATACCCGTAATAACCAGGTTCAAGTTCAGATTCCGCTTAAGCCGCAGCCAACTTCTTAGCCAATGAAGCTGCACTGGCCGCATCATCAGAATAACCATCAGCCCCAATCTCCTCAGCAAACGCCTCGGTAATCGGTGCCCCGCCAACCATAACCTTAATATTGCCTCTGAAATCTGCCTCATTCAGCGCCTCAACAGTCTCTTTCAAAGCCGGCATAGTAGTTGTCAGTAAAGCAGAAAGTGCAATAATCTTAACATCCGGATTCTCTTTATAACACTCAATAATCTTAGCCGCCGGAACATCAACTCCAAGATCAATCACTTCAAAACCGGCACTCTCAATCATCATAGCAACCAGATTCTTACCAATATCATGAAGATCACCGGAAACAGTTGCAATAATAACTTTACCCAATGCACCTGTAGAACCACTTGCCAGATGCGGTTTCAGAACTTCAACGCCTTTCTTCATGGCACGTGCTGCAACCAGCATCTCCGGAACAAAAATTTCACCATTCTTAAATTTATCACCAACAACAGACATGGCACTGATCATACCGTCATTCAGGATTGCAACCGGATCATCACCTTCATCAATGGCTTCCTGCACAGCCGGTCCTACTAATTTCGCTTTTCCTTTTTCTACTAATTCAGCAACTTCATTTATTTTAGACATAATCAAACCCTCCCTGTTATTTTTTGAATCTTCATATCAAAATTCCATACATTCAAATTTTCTATCTTTATATCCACAGTCAAACCCTGCATTTCAGATTTTTCAGCTTATTTCTTTTTCACTGTACCGATCAATCCCTCTCTGTAAGCTCCGATATACTCCATACAGTAATCATCCAGACCAAGTAATGCCTCTGTTGCATAAACAAGTCCAAGCATATCCTTATTAGTCGGATCCATAATTCCGCTGTCCAGTCCGGCATTCATTGCCAGTACCAGGAAACCATAATTGATCAGCTTACGAACTGGCAGATTAAAGGAAATATTACTGATTGCTGCTGTGATATGAATAGATGGATACTGCTCACGTACACTTGTGATCGTCTCAATATTAGTAGCAATACCATCCTCAGAAGTACAGAGCATCTCAACCAGCGGATCAATATGGATTCTGTTCGGAGCAATTCCATACTCTTTCGCTTTCGCCATGATCTTGTCAAAAACTTTCAGCCGGTCTGCCGCACATTTCGGAATTCCTGTATTATCACTCAACAATGCAATTACCTGCCATCCTTCATTTCCCGGCTCTGCCATGATCGGAAAAATCGTATCAATCTTATGTCCCTCTCCTGATACAGAATTAAAAATTCCAGGTTTCTTACAGAATTTATACGCCTGTGCCAGAACATCCGGACTCGGACTGTCAATAGAAATCGGTAGATCCGTAACCTCCTGGATACAGTCGATCATCCATTTCAGAGTTTCCACTTCCTCAGCTTCCGGAACAGAAGCACAACAGTCAATATAAGTAGCTCCACTTTCCGCCTGAAGCTTTGCTCTTGCTTTAATAAATTCTGAATCTCTTTTCGCAATCGCTTCTGCAACAATCGGAATAGAGCCATTAATTTTTTCCCCAATAATAATCATTTCTCAAACACCTCCAAAACCACTTCCACTAAACAAAAACTAAAACATGATCTGCCATGGAAGTCTTGTAGATTCAGATGCCTTAATACCAAATTTCTCTTCATTCAGCTTGTCAATAGAATCGCAAAGAGATTTGTAAACTCCCGGATAAACAGAGCCAGGACCACCCTGCGCAATACAAGGAATAAAGTATTTATTTCCACACTCTTCGCAGACACGGCGAACAACTGCATCACAGTTCTCATCTGTCCATCCTTCGAAATCAACCGCACGGTTCTCGATACCACCCATGAAACTGATCTTTCCGCCATACTTCTTGATCAGTTCCGGCAGATTATTGGTTTCCATACAGCCCTGCCATACATCAATTCCCATTTCGATCATTGACGGAACCAATGTTGCAGCATAACTGTCAGAATGATGGATAACCAGTTCCACACCATGACTGTGATAGTATCCATAAATCTCTTTATATGGTTCAAGCAAAAATTCATCAAACATTGCCGGACTCATAAATGTACTGTCCAGTCCGCCCCAGTCATCATGATGGAATAATGCATCCGGATGAAGGTTAGAGCAGATACCTTCAGCCAGTTCCAGTTCCCATTCTGTCAGATATTTAATCAGGTCATGCATTTCATCTGGATTTGTAATGTAATAAACCAGCGCATTACTGATCTCGCACAGATGATGTGTCTGCTCAAATAACCCCGGTGCAACGAAAGCTGCCTTAAACGCCTGATCTCCGTCAACTGCATCATATTGAGCCTTCACCATGTCCCACTGATCCTGGGTAAATTTCAGAGACGGTGCATGTACATAATCTTTCCAGTCCTCAATATCTTTTACTACGATCTTATCAGGAGTATGTACAGGGAAAGAACCCGGAACACCTTTCGGGAAAGTATTGGTTACACCCCATGCATTTACTACATTTTCCTGTCCGGGCTGAAGCAGTGGATTTGCAAACATAAACGGATGGAAAAGAAGCTGTACTGCTTCATACTGATTGACAAATCTGTCAGGATTACCGCCTTTTATGACTTCAAGCATGTTCTGTTTTGGTGTTAACATATAATCTACCTCCTCATATATTTTCGGAAATGCCCCCACATTCCCATATTTATTTGGTTAAATCGTTATTATTATCTTTGTTTTCGATGGTTTTATTGTATCATTTGTATATTTTAAAAGATATACTTAGATATGTGGAATTTTTCCCATTGTATTCATACAATTTGTATGAACTATTTTCATATCATCTTTTTTATCCAGTATAAACAGTAACGCATAAAAATTCATTTCAAATTACCAGTTCCACTTGTAAGCCCTGTCCAAACACTGTATAATTTTAATATCTACAAATTACTTAACAGGTGGTAAACACAATGCATTTAAAAAAATTTCTGATTCCGCTTCTCTCTGTCAGCCTTCTTCTGACTCCTGTATACAGCGTCTGTGCAGAAGAACAGGGGACACTCTCTCCTTCTTCAGAAAACTCTGACAGTGTATTTGGCGGAACATCCACTTCAGCCGAACCGGTTACAGATGAAGAGCTTCAGGCGCTTTTGAATCAGATTCAGGGACAACTTCCTGTCGATAATGGAAACTGGTCTGTTTTTGTATCAGATCTTATAAACGAGACAGAAGGCTGTATTAATGAACAGTCAATGCAGGCTGCCAGCCTGATCAAGCTCTATATCATGGGTGCCATCTATGAGAATTATGAACAGATCACAGAACAGTACGGCAAAGATTCCGTAGACTCTGATCTTTATTCCATGATCACGGTCAGTGATAACGATGCAGCCAATACTCTGACAACCTATCTGGGAAGCGGAGATTCCAATGCCGGTATGCAGGCTGTAAACGACTTCTGTCAAGCACATGGCTATACTCAGACCCACATGGGTCGTATGCTTCTGGCAAGCAATGACCAGGATGATAATTACACTTCTGTAACAGATTGTGGACACTTTCTCATTGAAATTTATAAGGAAGAGGAGTCAAGTTACGCTCATGCATCTGACATGTATACCCTGCTCAAAGCTCAGACCCGGCAGAACAAAATTCCGGCAGATCTCCCATCCGGAGTAAAAACAGCAAACAAAACAGGCGAACTTGACAATGTAGAGAATGACGCTGGAATTATTTATGATGCTGCAAACGATCTGGTCATCGTATTTATGTCCCAGAATCTCTCCAACGTTGGAACTGCCCAGAGCACGATCGCGTCTCTGAGCCGAAATATTTATGATTATTATAATAAATAAAGGGCGAAACGCTCCGGCATATTATAATATATATTTATAAGCAGAAGGAGGATCTACTTATGAAGAAAAGAAAAAGTATTATTATTCCTATGATGCTTGCAGCCGCAGTTGCTGCCGCATCTGTACCATGTAGTTCTCAGGATATAAAAGCATCCTGTAATACCTATGAAGTCAGTGTTGCTAAAGGTTATCTGGCTCTGCGCACTTCAATGGCCTACACTTCTTCCAATGAAATCGGTGAACTGTATTCCGGTGATCTGGTCGAAGTTACCGAATATACCAACGGCGATTACTGGTATGTTTATTCTCCAAAATATGACTGCTGGGGATATGTAAACAATGATTACCTAATTGCCTTGTCCTCTCAGTCAGGAAACTACTATCCTACTTCCTATACAGTCAGCGTGAATAAAGGATATCTGGCTCTGCGTACACAGAAAGCCTATGACGATTCCAATGAGATCGGACAGCTTTATTCCGGCGATACTGTACTGGTTTCAGACAGCAGCGATTCCAAATACTGGTATGTTTATGCCCCTAAGCTTAATCAATATGGTTATGTAGACAAAAACTATATCTATTATAATGGGAGCACCGGCGTTTCGAATTTTACCCCGTATTTTGGTGAATCAAGAACCGTCAGCGTTGCTAAAGGTTATCTGGCCCTGCGTACACAGAAAGCTTACGACTCTTCCAATGAAATCGGACAGCTTTATTCCGGCGATGTAGTTCAGCTTCTGGATACCAGTGACACACAGTACTGGTATGTTTACTCTCCGAAATATGACCTGAACGGTTTTGTAAACAAAGATTATCTTATCGGCGGAACCACATATACCACCAGAACCGTCAGCGTTGCTAAAGGTTATCTGGCTCTGCGTTCTGCCAAAGCATATGATTCTTCCAATGAAATCGGACAGTTATACTCCGGTGATATTGTTCAGCTTATTGATTCAAGCGACACACAATACTGGTATATTTACTCTCCAAAACTTTCCAATTATGGATATGTCAATAAAGATTATCTGTATTGATAAACCAGCCTGGCAGCTCACTCATAAACAGGATGTTGCCAGGCAACTCAGTTAATAGAATAAAATGTAGAAAGGACTCGCAGAATATGAGCCCCAAAAGACAGGTAAACCACAACATCCGCAAACACTTTAATGGTGTTATTTATAACATTTCACGTTACACAGAAATCGTACTTTCCATCGTCATCCTTGTAGTGATCGCACTGGCAGGGATACGCCTGATCATGGAAGTGGCAGGTACTTCGGTTTCTGCAATGGACACAGAATTCTTTACAAGCTTTCTCTCCCAGGCATTATCCCTAGTAGTAGGTGTCGAATTTGTAAAAATGCTCTGCCAGCATTCCGCCCAGACAGTTGTCGAAGTCCTGATGTTTGCCACCGCCCGTCAGATGGTAGTTGAACATCTTGGATCAAGTGAAACACTTCTAGGTGTGATCAGTATTGCAATCCTTTTCGGTATCCGTAAATACCTCATGACTGACAATGATGATATGAACTCACGAAAGCATAGAGAAGAGGAATAATAAAGAGACTGCACGTCAGATACTGTCTGTAAATCTTACAGATAATATCTGAACTATGCAGTCTCTTTTTTATTTCCACATACTGATAAACGGGCGTCTCAAAAAAAGTTATTTTATATTCTATAGTTAATGGTTACCAGCATGATGGTTTCTACTTAATCTAATCAATAATTTCCACCAAAGAATTTACCCTCCTTTGGAAGTTCATAATCTTTGAAATAAGCACTAAAATCTATCTTCAAATAATTACACAGATCCGCAAGCTCAACCATTGTATTATCGTTTACAGGAATGCCATTCTTCCTGCGGTCTTTCTCTGCCAGAATTTCTTTCTCACCATGTGTATAAATCTGCTCTGCCCCTTCTGCTTTAGGACTCTGACGAAGAGTTTCCAGATATTCTGAAAAATGTGCTTTAATATCCTCTGCATTTCCAAAAATTGCAGGATCAATAGCTGCAAATCCATGGCAGATACCAGTTTTGTCCTTAAAAGTGCAACACTTATCAGAAGTAACACCCATAGAAAGAATAGAGCTGAAAATCTCACAGAGCATTCCATATCCATAACCTTTATGGCTTCCGTTTACCTCTTTATTTCCACCAAGCGGCATAATTCCGCCGCCTTTCTTACCAACAATATTTGCAAGTACATCCGGTGCATCTGTGCTCTCCTGTCCATCTGCTCCGAGAGCCCAGCCTGCAGGAAGTGGCTTACCCGATTTATTATACATTTCCAGTTTTCCTCTGGTCACTACTGTTGTAGAACAGTCAAATAAAAATGGATATGGTTCTGCAGGCATTGCTACTGCAATCGGGTTGGAACCTAGCATTGCTTTTCGTCCAAAAGTAGGCACCATGATTGCTTCTGAGTTGGTGCATGCCATACCAAGCAGTCCCTGTTTGGAAGCCATTTCAGCATAATATCCCGCAATACCAAAATGATTAGAATTTCTTACCGATACAAAACCCACACCAGTCTTATTCGCCTTTTCAATGGCTTTCTCCATTGCAAAGTGACTGATCAGCTGTCCCATTCCATCATGAGCATCAAGCACTGCTGTAACTGGTGTTTCAAATATAACTTCCGGGACTGCATCTACTTTGATCAGGCCTTTCTGTATTCCTTTATGATATCGGGAAATGCGCTGCATCCCGTGAGATTCAATTCCGAACTTATCAGATGTAAGCAGGACATCTGTTATGATCTTGCTTTCATCTTCTGAAAATCCAAAATTTTTAAAAGAATCGATACAGAAGCATTCCAATATTTCTGTTGGAATGATCGCGTGCGGAGGAAATCCGTACTTTTCTCCGGAAATTTCTTTCCGTTATATAAAAGCGGATACCGTAAAAATAGATACGATGCTGATGTCGCAAAGCCTTTCTCTGGATTGCTTATGTGCAAAAACCAGCAACACGACTATTTCATTAGATCCTCTTCCCACTACATTTAAAGAGATCTGTTTTGTGAAAGCCGCGGCAAATACCGTCACGATAACAAATGCGGAAATCGACACCGTGGATATCAGAGAGGCACATATTGATTCCTTAACGTTTCAGCGGTGTAAATTTCTCGAGTATGCTGAGATCGGCGGCCATATACAGGAGCTCCATATAGATGACTGCATAAACGCGGCTGTATGGAAGCTCTCTGTGCCGCAAGCCCAAACCCTCACCCTTTCCGGAACGATCAATACGGGAAGGATCTGCTTCACGGATTTTGTATCCGCAATTCCACCGCTTACCGCCGCATCCTCCAGCGATCCCGCGCAGCTGCTCATGTTAAAAGAGAATTTCAGGCAAACCGGCGAGTATGAGAATGAGGACATCTGCCATCTCTATTTTCAGAGATCTAAAACGAAATGTGAGCGGAATCGTCTGAAAAAGGCAGGGCGATATATGCTCGATGGCATAAGCGGCTATGGGACCAAACCATTCAGAATGCTGTTGGTGATCCTTGCGGTGATCGTGCTGTTTGGTACGCTATATTATTGCGCGCCCTTTCTGTCCTTCCATGGCGCAAGCACATGGCTTGAGCATATTTACGCGAGCGGGATAACCTTTTTCGCTGTTGGCTACGGTGATTTATTTCCGCTGAATACCATTACAAAAATGGTGTCTCTGGCAGAGGCTTTCCTTGGCGTCACGTCCACAAGTTACTTCTTGGTACTGCTGTCGCGGAAGGTCATACGCTGAGAGCCATCACCATCCCATACCCGTCAAGCCGGAGCTGAATAGCCTCCACGCAGTCATTTCAATTGGAACAGCCTTGTTTTCCCGCCTTTTAATCGCTATACTGTAAAAAAAGAGAGGTATTATGGACTTTTGGAACGCTATGTCTTTTGGCGCCGCAGTCGGGGA
>OIXA01003378.1_pt1 | contig 16787 bp, 15 predicted proteins | sample 1587721 | NCBI WGS metagenome assembly OIXA01 (sample SAMEA3888900, study PRJEB22519) | human gut metagenome | biome: human gut; feature: human-associated habitat; material: faeces | place: Denmark | collected 2013 | reverse complement strand
TGGCAGGCACCGAGGCTTCCGGTACCGGCAACATGAAGTTCATGCTGAACGGTGCCATCACGCTGGGTACGCTGGACGGCGCAAACGTCGAGATCGCCGATGCCGCCGGCAAGGAGAACGAGCTGATCTTCGGTATGCTGACCCCCGAGGTCAACAACCTCAAGCAGGTGGGCTACCACCCCAGCGCCTTCATCATGGGCGATGACGTGGCAAATGCCGCTCTGAACTTCCTGGAGCGCGGCTGGAACGGCGAGGACTTCCACGAGGTCACCGAGAACCTGCGCACCAGCGATCCTTATATGGTCATGGCCGACTTCAAGGATTACCGCCGTGCTCAGGCCGACCTGCAGCGCCTGTATGCTGACCGCGAGAAGTGGGCACAGATGAGCCTGAAGAACACCGCCAACAGCGGCATCTTCAGCGCAGACCGTTCTGTGCTGGATTACGCCCGCGACATCTGGCACGCTTCTGCTGTGAAGTAATTGGAAAGGTTAACCCCCCAGTCACCTACGGTGACAGCCCCCCTAGTAGTGGGGCCTCTGGCGTTACGGGAAGTTTTACAGCTTTTCCTTTACGCACAGACTTCACCGTTCTGCCAAGGCCTCTCCTACTAGGGGAGGTGGCAATGCGAAGCATTGACGGAAGGGTTCAGCACAAATATATCTCTGCCCCGGAGCCATTACGGAACCGGGGCTTTTTTTGAGAAAGGAACGACCCTACTTGTCTTGTCTGTTCAACAGTTTTGACCCCTATTTCAAGCAGCCCTTTGGTGCGGTGCGCGCCGGGCAGACTGTCCGGCTGTCGCTCTGCATCCCCGAAGAGCTGGGCTATGTAGACCCGCACCTTGTCCTGAAAAAAGAGGGTAAGTTCGATGTTCCCGTCTACTACCGGATGAATTTCGATGGCCAGACCCCCAGGCAGAACCACTTTTCTGTGGAAGTGCCTCTGAATGACCCGGGCCTCTACTTCTACTACTTCGACCTCTACACCGACTTCCGCCGCATCGTGCGCGGCCCCGACAACTGCGGCGTGATCAGCTGGCAGGATGGCGAAAGCTGGCAGATCACGGTCTATGAGCAGGACTTTGAGACCCCTGAAAGCATCAAGGGCAAGGTGTTCTATCAGATCTTCCCGGACCGCTTCTGCGAAGGGGTGGAGAACAAGCCCATGCCCTTTGCCGACCGCATCTATCAGGCCGACAAGCACGCCGAGCCCTTCTGGCAGCCCAACGAGGTGGGCGGCCACCTGAATGAGGATTATTTCGGCGGTGACCTCAAGGGCATCCAGCAAAAGCTCCCTTACCTGCACGAGATGGGGGTGGATTTCATCTACCTCAACCCCATCTTTGAGGCCCACTCCAACCACCGCTACAACACCGCCGACTACCTGAATGTGGACCCCCTGCTGGGCACCAACGAGGATTTTGAGGCACTGTGCACCGCCGCCAAAAAATACGGCATCGGCATTGTGCTGGACGGCGTGTTCAGCCACACCGGCTCCGACAGCCGCTACTTCAACCGCGAGGGCCGCTATGGCGAGGGCGGCGCGTACCGGGACCCCAACTCCCCTTACCGCTGCTGGTACGATTTCGGCCCCCAGTACAAGGACGGCTACCGCAGCTGGTGGGGCTTTGAGACCCTGCCCGAGGTCGACGAGGAGACCCCCTCCTATGTGGAGTTTATCACCGGCCCGGGCGGTGTCATCGACACCTGGCTGCGGCGCGGCGCGGCAGGCTTCCGGCTGGATGTAGCCGATGAGCTGCCCGATGAATTCATTGAGAAGGTGCGCGCCGCCGTCAAGCGGGTCAGCCCCGAAAAGTTCCTGCTGGGTGAGGTGTGGGAGGATGCCACCACCAAGTTCGGCTTCAATAAGCGCCGCACCTACCTGCTGGGCAAGGGCCTGGACAGCGTGATGAACTACCCCTTCAAGAACGCCGTGCTGGATTTCGTCAAGGGCAAGCCCGCCGAGCAGGCCATGACGGAGATCCTGACCATCTGCGAACACTACCCTGCCCCGGCCATGGATACCGCCCTGAACTTCCTCTCCACCCACGACACCGAGCGTGCCCTGACCGTGATTGCTGACGAGCCCGCCAATGGCCGGGGCCGCGCGTGGCAGAGCGGCCGCTGTGTGACCGGCGATGCCTACGAGGAAGGCCTACTCCGCCTGCGGATGGCCTACGCCATCATCTACACCCTGCCGGGTGTGCCCTGCCTGTACTACGGCGACGAGATCGCCATGCAGGGCTACCGGGACCCCTTCAACCGGGCTTTCTTCCGGTGGGATGCCCACGAACAGCGCCTGCGTCCCGTGCTGGCACAGCTGGCACAGCTCCGCCACACCTGCGAGGCCTTCCGCACCGGTCAGCTGCGGGTCCTGCGTGCCGAGGACGGCATCCTGCACTACCAGCGGGTGGGCAAGGTGGAGACTGCGGAGATCATCGTCAACCGCACCGAACATATCATCGTGGAGACCCTTGCCAGCGGCAAGAGCACTGAGGTGAATCCCATGGGATTCACCATCGTGGTAGAAGAGGTGGGGCATAACCCGGACCACAGCTACTATGATTATGTATAAGGAGACGGATTAAACCTCTCCGTCATCTTCGCTGACGCGGCGAAGCCTGCGCCTGAGAGGTTGGACAGAGCAGCACTCGCCCTTAAATAACAACATATTGTCATTTCCACGCCTTTGTTATATAATAAACGAAGAAGGAGGGATGTTCGATGTCCATTGACCCCATTTTCTGGCTCCTTGCCGCCGTCGGTTTCCTGGCGCTGGAGGGCATGACCTTCAGCATGGTATCCGTCTGGTTTGCGGCAGGCAGCGCGGCAGCCCTGCTCTGCTGCCTGTTCACCCACTCGTTCCGGGTGCAGGCGGTGGTGTTCATTGCGGTCAGCGCGGTCTGCCTGCTGGCATTCAAGCCGCTGGCCAAACGGCTGCACAAGCAGCCCACCCCCACCAACGGTGACCGCGCCCTTGGCCGGGAAGCCCGTGTGCTGACCCCTGTTTCTGCCCAGCAGACGGGCCGGGTGCGGCTGGATGGCGTGGACTGGAGCGCCCGCTGCGCCACCCCCGGCGATACCCTGACCCCCGGGCAGGCCTGCCGGGTCACCGAGATCCACAGCACCCTGCTCATCGTGGAACCCATCCTGACCGAATCCATCAACCACTGAAAAAAAGGAGCGTCTCTATGCCTATCATGCTGTTCGTGATCCTCGCGCTCATCTTTGTCATCCTGCTCATCGTCGTCACCAACATCGTCATCGTGCCTCAGTCCATGGTGTACGTTGTGGAGCGTCTGGGCAGCTACTCCGACACCTGGTCGGCCGGCCTGCATGTCAAGATCCCGTTCATTGAGCGGATCGCCAAAAAGGTCAGCCTGAAGGAGCAGGTCGCGGACTTTCCTCCCCAGCCTGTGATCACCCGCGATAACGTTACCATGCAGATCGACACCGTGGTGTTCTTCCAGGTCATGGATGCCAAGCTCTACACCTACGGTGTCAACCAGCCCATCGCAGCCATCGAGAGCCTTTCCGCCACCACCCTGCGCAACATCATCGGTGAGATGGAGCTGGATCACACCCTGACCAGCCGCGATGTCATCAACGGCAAGATCACGGCCATCCTCGATGAAGCCACCGACAAGTGGGGCATCAAGGTCAACCGCGTGGAGGTCAAGAACATCATCCCGCCGCGCGAGATCCAGGAAGCCATGGAGAAGCAGATGAAAGCCGAGCGTGAGAAGCGCGCCGTCATCCTGAAAGCCGACGGTGAGAAACAGGCCGCCATCACTGCCGCCGAGGGTGAAAAAGAATCCGCCATCCTCCGGGCCGACGCCGTCAAGCAGCAGCGCATTCTGGAAGCCGAGGGCGAGGCACAGGCCATTCTGGCGGTGCAGAAAGCCAACGCCGACGCCATCCGCCTGCTGAACGAGGCCATGCCCAACGATAAGGTGCTGGCCCTCCGCAGCCTGGAAGCACTGGCCAAGGTCGCCAACGGCAAGGCCACCAAGATCATCATTCCCTCCGAGCTGCAGAACCTGGGCGGCGTGGTGCCCGCCATCAAGGAGCTCGTCACCGAGCCCCGGAAAGAAGAGTAACCTATGATCTACGATACCCTGAACAACCTCCCCAATTATCTGGGCATGAGCGAGAATCTGGACACCGTCATTGAATACGTCATGGCCCGGGATATCAACACCCTGCCCGCAGGCAAGACCCGTATCGACGGTGACAAGGCCGTTGTCACCGTGAGCACCGTCACCCCGCAGGTGAGCGAGAAAGCGCCGTTCGTCCGGCACGACGCCCATCTGACCCTTGAGACCGACCTCGAGGGCAGCGAGCTGTTTGAAGTTTCACTGGGCGAGTTCTCCCCCACCAAACCCGCTGACGAGGCCGCGGACATCACCGTAGGCAGCGCCGGCACCAGCATTGCCGGAATGCTCTGCGAGGGCCGCTTTGCCCTCTATCTGGCCGGGGAGCCCTATAAATCCGGCCTCAAGGCACAGGGCTGCGGCAAGCTGAAAAAGGCTGTTTTCTCCATTGCACTGGACCCGGATGAGGACGATGAGGAAGGAGACGCATAAATGGGCTTCTTTGCCATCCTGACTGCAAGCCTTTTTGTGGTATTTCTTTTCACGGTCTTCGGCGGATATTCCCTGCTGCTTTATTGCCAGCAGTCCCTGTTGATGATCGTCCCGCCTGCCCTTGTACTTGCCATCCTCGTATGGGCTTTCCTCCGTATGGATGATAAGATCACTGCTTTGCAGAAGCGGGTGGATGAGCTGGAAGCCGCCCAGAAAAACCATTCTCCAAATCCGTAATTTCAGACACTCCACGCAGCGTAGGTTGCGTGGAGTGTTTTGTTCTGGTATGCTTGGGCAGAAGAAAAGGAGGGAACAGACCCATGAACAATTATGTCACCGGCAGCACCATCCGGCAGCTGCGGGAAACCAAACACCTCACCCAGGCAGAATTAGCGGCAAAACTTTCCGTCAGCGCCAAGACCATCTCCAAGTGGGAGACGGCCAAAGGCCTGCCCGACATTTCCCTGCTGGAACCTCTGGCGGCCGCGCTGGGCGTCTCGGTACTGGAACTGATGCAGGGAGAGCCCGTGGTCAACCAGAACCGGGCCGCCAACCTCCTGCGTTCCAAGCTCTATGTCTGCCCCGTCTGCGGCAATGTGCTCCACGCCACCGGGCAGGCCGTGGTGAGCTGCTGCGGCATCACCCTGCCCGCGCAGGACATTGCGGAAGCGGAGGACGCCGACGAGCACCACCAGCTGACCGTGGAGCGGGTTGAGGATGAGCTGTTCGTTACCATCCACCACCCTATGACAAAGGATCATTTCATCTCGTTCATCGCCTATCTCACTGGAGACAAGTTGCAGCTGGTCAGGCTCTACCCGGAGGGGGATGCCACGGCCCGCTTCCCGCTGCGGGGCACCGGCGTGCTGTACTTTTACTGCAACCGTCATGGCCTGATGAAAGCCCCGGATTTCCGCACTGCCACCCGGCACACCGCACCCCGGAAGATTCACCTGCGGGAGCCGGACGAGGGCGACAAAGCACAGGTGATGGCCTACCGGGAGGAGTTTCTGGCCATCGGCTCCCGGATGGACGGCACCTCCGCGCTGGACCAGTACCCCGATTTCGACGCCTGGCTGGCCAACATCCGCGCTTTGAAAGACCCGTCCACCACCCCGGCGGGCTTTGTACCCGCCACCCAGTATCTGGCCCTGGACGAGCAGGAGCACCTGGTGGGCATGACCAACCTGCGCCATTACCTCAACGATTACCTGCTCACCTACGGCGGGCACATCGGCTACAGCGTCCGCCCGGCAGAACGTCAGCACGGCTACGCCATTCAGATGCTCCGCCTGACCCTGGAAAAGGCCCGGGAACACGGCATCGAAAAAGTGCGCATCTGCTGTGACCATTACAACGTGGCCTCCGCTAAGACCATCCGCGCCAACGGCGGCGTGCTGGAAGATGAGTGTTTTGATTCTTCCGACGGGACGCTGACCCAGCGGTACTGGATCCAGAACAAGTAAACAAAAACACGCTTGGTTTCTTCGTCCAAGCGTGTTTTTGTTTACTTTCGCTTTTATTTTGCGCAGAATCATGCTATAATAATGTACAAGAGGAGGTGGCTGTTATGCCTCAAATTAGACCCATTACCGATTTACGGAACACGACTGAAATTTCTGACCTCTGCCATGCCCGCAGAGAGCCCGTATTCATCACAAAAAATGGTTATGGCGACCTCGTTGTCATGAGTATCGAGACCTACGAAGCCATGACCGAGATCGCTGCTGTGGATGCTGCCATCTCGCAGGCCGAGGCTGAATATGCCCAGACCGGCCAGCTTTACGATGCGCATGAGGCTCTTTCGTCATTGAGGAGAAAACATTTTGGAACAGTACAGCGTTAAGTTGCTTTCCCACGCCCTGCAAGATTTAGACAGTATCTACACCTATGTTGCCCAGACACTGGTAGAACCCGAAACTGCGCAAACCCTCATTGAGCAGTTAGAAGATGCGATTTTCTCTCTGGAGACATTCCCCCACCGCTGTCCGGAACGGCGTAATGGCACTTACGCCAATCGCGGTTACCGCCAGCTTCTTATCAAAAATTATACCATTGTTTTCCGCATTGATGAAATGCAGCGGCAGGTTCTGGTTGTAACAGTACGCTATTCTCCCAGTCAATTTTAAGGAACGAAAAAGCTCCGGTGACGCCGGAGCTTTTTTGTCTTTATTTATATTTTAGCCCAGATGGAACATCTCAATGAGCACGATCATGGCAAGGCCATAGTAGACCACCACGGCCACCAGATCGTTGATGGTGGTGATGAGCGGGCCGGAGGCCACGGCGGGGTCAATGTGGATCTTGTGGAACAGCATCGGGATCACGGTGCCGACCAGACTGGAAATGACCATCGCCACAATGAGGGAGATGCCCACACAGCCCGAGAGCAGAAACGCCTGCCCCCAGGCGTAGGCTTTAAAGAAATGGATATACACGCCCAGGAAGCCCAGCGCCATCACGGCCAGCAGAGCACCGTTGACCAGGCCCACCCGCATTTCCTTGAAGAGCAGGTGCAGCTTTTTGCTGGTGGTCAGGTTCTCGTCCACCAGCACCCGGATGGTGACGGCCAGCGACTGGGTGCCCACATTGCCTGCCATATCCAGCACCATGGACTGGAAGCAGATGACGATGGGCAGCACTGCCACCACCGATTCAAAGGCACCCACCACGGAGGAGACCAGCATCCCGAGGAAGAGCAGCGCCACCAGCCAGGGCAGGCGCTTTTTCACGCTCTGGAACACGCCCTCGTTCAGGTCTTCCTCGCTGGTCAGGCCGCCCAGCTTTGCGTAATCGTCGCCCATCTGGTCATCCACCAGCTCCACGACGTCCGCCGAGGTGATAATGCCCAGCAGCTTGCCGCTCTCGTTCAGCACGGGGAGGCTGCGCTCGGCGTAGTCCACGATGCGGTCAATGCTGTCGCTGATCTTTTCGTGGTCGGTCACATAGGGGTAAGACCGGGCGATCAGCTTTTCCAGGCTGTCGTCCGCCCGGGCCACGATGAGGTCTTTCAGATCGATGGCACCGTAAAAGTGCTCGTTCTCATCCACCACATAAAGGGTCGAGATATTGTCGTTCTCGCCCGCCTGCTTCACCAGCTCGCTCATGGCCTGCCGGATGGTCATATCTTTCCGGATGCAGATATAGTTGGTGGTCATGCAGCTGCCGATCTCGTCCTCGTCGTAGGAGAGCAGCAGCTTGACGTCATCGGCGGCGTCCTTATCCACTTTGTCCATCTGGTGGACGATCTTCTCTTTGTCCTCTTCTTCCAGGTCGTCCAGAGCATCCACAGCGTCGTCGGAGTCCATGTGGGAGACCACCTGCGCGGCCTCTTCCGGCGGCAGCTCTTTCAGGTAGGGCTCCGCGTCGTCCAAGTAGGAGAAGATCTCTGCCACCTGCTCCACGCCCAGGATGGCGTACAGCTTCCGGCGTTCTTCCGCCGTCAGGTCGGCCAGTGCGTCGGCCAGGTCGTTTTCATGGTAATCGGAAAGCTTTTCCGCCAACTCCGCCTGCGGCAGGCCGCTGTGGATGATGTCCAGAATTTCCTGTACATAGTTTTTCTTCTGCATGGGTTGCCTCCTTGTCTGCCCCTGAAAATGGGCACAAAAAATACACCGCGTCTTGCCAAAGGCTCCTGCGGTGTATCAAGGACACATGCAATTCAGGACGCGGCAGACACACTTGCCATGTCCACATCGCAGGAGAAGCGTGGTTTCGGGTGATCGCTACTGTCGCTGTTCATACGGGAAGCTTCTCCTCCGTTCTTTGAAAAATTCTGCTTTTCGGCCACGTTATAATACTACGCCGGGCTGGATTTTGCAACCCATTTTGCAAAAGTTTTACTGTTTTCTTTCCGGCATTTCCACGTCCGTTTTTCTCCTTGGCTTTTGGCGCCAAAAGGAGTATACTGGGCACAGAAAATATTGTACAAAAGGAGTGCATGACCATGCAGGCAACCATCCATAATGAGTTTCTGACCCTGACGGTGGACACCCACGGCGCAGAGGCCGTCAGCCTGAAAAACGCGGCGGGTGAAGAGATGCTCTGGCAGGCTGACCCGGCCATCTGGAAGCGCCACGCGCCCATCCTCTTCCCCTGGACCGGCAAGCTGACAGGCGGCACCTTTACCGCAAACGGCAAGACCTACAAGGGCGGCCAACACGGATTTGCCCGGGATGTAGAGCACACCCTGCTCAGAGCCGAGGGCGACACCATCCAGCTGGAGCTGCGGGCGGACGACGCCATGAAAGCAGAGCGCTTTCCCTTTGATTTTGTCCTGACCAGCACGTTCCGGCTGGAGGGCAAGACCGTCCACCACACCCTCACGGTGCAGAACCCTGCTGCGGCCGCTCAGGAGCTGCGGTTCGGCATCGGCTATCACCCGGCGTTCAACGTCCCGTTTGACAGCGCCCACACCACCGAGGATTACGAATTCCGGTTCGACCAGCCCGAGAGCCCCATGATTCTGGACGCCTCCCCCAACGGCCTGCTGAGCGGCAGGTGCTATTACCAGTGGAAGAACGCCAGCGCTATCCAGCTGACGGACGACCTGTTTGCCAACGACAGCTTCTGCATGGCCGGCCTGCGCACCAAGACGCTGGGCATCTATGAGAAAGACACCGGCCGCAGCGTGGTCTGCAATGTCGCCGGTTACCCTTATACTCTCATCTGGAGTGCTCCCGCCAAACCCGTGCGGTATGTCTGCATTGAGCCCTGGCACGCCCTGCCCGGGGCCGAGACCGACCCGCAGGAGTGGAGTGAGCGTGCCGCCACCGCCTGCCTGGCCCCCGGCCAGCAGTGGGAGACGACCCTTTCCACGACATTTGACCGTTAAACATAAAAACTCCTCCGGCAGCTGCCGGAGGAGTTTTTGCGTGTATGAAAGATGTTACAGGGCCTTGATGGCGTTCTTGATGCGCTCGGCGGCCACCTTGGTCTTCTCGGCATCGCCGAATGCAGTCAGGCGGAAATAGCCCTCGCCGCACTCGCCAAAGCCGACACCCGGAGTACCCACAACGCCGCAGGTGTTGAGCAGCCAGTCGAAGAACTCCCAGCTCTTCATGTTGCCGGGGCAGCGCAGCCAGATGTAGGGGCTGTTTTTGCCGCCGCAGTACCACACGCCGCACTCGTCCAGCGCGTCGGCCAGGACTTTCGCGTTGCGGCGGTAGTAATCGAGGTTGGCCTGAATTTCCGCCATGCCGCTCTCGGTAAAGACAGCGGCAGCCGCGCGCTGCACGAGGTAGGGCACACCATTGAACTTGGTGGTCTGACGGCGGAGCCAGAGCTTGTTGATGTTCATGCCCTCACGCTCCAGCTCCTTGGGCACCACGGTGTAACCGCAGCGGGTGCCGGTAAAGCCTGCGATCTTGGAGAACGAGCAGATCTCGATGGCGCACTCACGGGCACCCTCGATCTCAAAGATGCTACGGGCCAGCGCGCCGTCCGAGATGAAGCACTCGTAAGCGGCATCGTACAGGATGATGGCATTGTTCTTCTTGGCGTAAGCCACCCACTCCTTGAGCTGCTCACGGGTATAGGCAGCACCGGTGGGGTTGTTGGGGCTGCAGATATAGATGATATCCGCCTTGACGTTCTCGTCCGGCATCCCCAGGAAGCCGTTCTCCTCACTGGTGCGGCTGTAGATGATCTTGCGGCCGTCGGTCACGTTATCGTCCACATAGGTGGGGTAAACGGGGTCCGGCACCAGCACGGTGTTGTCCACATCAAACAGGCCCAGGATATTGGCCAGGTCGCTCTTGGCACCATCGGAGATGAAGATCTCATCCTCTTCGATCTTGGTTCCGCGGCTGGCGTAGTAGCTCTGGATGGCCTGCTTGAGGAACGGATAGCCCTGCTCCGGGCCATAACCGTGGAAGCCCTCTTTGGTGCCCATCTCATCGGCTGCCTTATGCATGGCCTCCACCACGCACTTGGCCAGCGGCTGGGTCACATCGCCAATGCCCATCCGGATGATCTCTTTTTCGGGGTGAGCTTCCTGGTAGGCAGCCACCTTGTGCGCAATGTCCACAAAGAGGTAGCTGGCTTTCAGCTCCCCATAGTGATGATTCATTTTCATCGTTGTTCCCTCGCTTTTGTTGTTTCTCTCTTTGGCTCCCCTGCCAGGATAGCTGGCCGCGCCAGAGCGCGGCCTGAGAGGTTTCATTTCAAATTGATACTTCTGCTACGCCCTCATATACCGTCACAGCGGCTCCGGTCATGAGCAGCTTCCTGCCCGGGAGCACCCGGATGATGAGTTCGCCGCCCCGCAGTGCCACATGCACATCCTCCCCGGCCGGGCAGAGGCCCAGCTCGGTCAAGGCCGCCACCGTGGCACAGGTACCCGTACCGCAGGCCCAGGTCTCGCCGCTGCCGCGCTCCCACACCCGCATTTTCAGGTGGGTGGCGTCCACCACTTCCACAAACTCGGTGTTGATCCGCTCCGGGAAGTTCGGGTGGTTTTCAAAGGCAGGGCCGATCTCTTCCAGCTTCAGGCTGTCTACCTCCGGCACCACGGTCACGCAGTGGGGGTTGCCCACGCCGATGCAGGTCACCTGCCAGCGTTTGCCCTCCACTTCCAGCGGGCAGTCCACCAGCGGGCCCTCGCCCATGTTCACGGCAGGCAGGGCCGCGGCCATGGTGGTGTACTCGCCCATTTCCACCTGCCACAGCCGCTCTCCCATCCGGGTCACCGCCTTGCAGCCGGCACCGGTATCAATGGCCAGCCGCGGCTTTGCCACTCCGTGGGTGTACAGCCACTCGGCCACACAGCGGACGCCGTTGCCGCACATCTGTGCCTCGCTGCCGTCCGCGTTAAAAATGCGCATCCGGCCATCGGCCCCGGGGGTAACGGGGGCACAGATGCAGATGATGCCATCGGCTCCCACGGAAAAATGCCGCCGGGACAGGTCCCGCGCCAGCGGGACGATGTTCTCCGGCACGCCGCTTTCCCGGCAGTCCAGATAGATGTAATCGTTGGCACAGCCCTGCATTTTGGTAAAGGATAATTTCATGGAAAGCCCTCGTTTTCATGGTGTTTGCCTCGGCAGCAGGGCACGGTATCCCAAGAGCCGCAGGCGACAAAAAACAACCAAAACCGGCCTGCCAAGGGCTCCCCTGTCAGGGGTGCTGTCCGCGAAGCAGACTGAGAGGTTGTTTGTCCTATATAATCATAAGAAGCAAAGGCCGTTCTGTCAAGCAGAAAAACGGACTTTCCCGCAATTTCTGCTGTTAAACTTTGCGGCAAAAGCTCCCAAACGTCAAAACAGGGCTTGACAATCCACAGTCCATGGGATATAAAAAAAGAGAGCGCTTTGCACAGTGTTCCACAGCCGGGCCCGCCAAGGGGCGCAATGGTCAAACCGCCCCAGCCCGGGCGGACGGTGCAGGGCCAACAATTTACTGCACAAAAAGGAGACCGCAACAAATGGATACGTTTGAGAAGATCCGCGCACTGCTGGCGGAGCAGCTGGACCTCGACCCCGCAAAAATCACGATGGAGAGCGACATCATGAACGATTTTGAGGCTGACAGCCTGGATATCGTGGATATGGTGATGACGCTGGAGGATGAGTTTGGCATCGAGGTGCCGGACGACGCCATCGAGAACCTGCGTACCGTGGGCGATGTAGTAAACTTTGTGGACAGCCACCAGGCAAACGGCTGAGTTTCAATTTGGCAGAAGCCCCGCAGCACTGGCTCTGCATCCGGCAGAATCAGGGCGGGGCTTTTAATATGGGTTCGTGCGGAACGCAGGGGAAATAAAACGCGTTTGGCGCACGGCCTTTGGAGGAAAAGACAAAAATGGCAAAAGACAACAAAAAGCTCGTACAGGCGATCACCAGCCAGGAAGACAACTTTGCACAGTGGTACACCGACATCTGCGTTAAGGCAGAGCTGGTGGAGTACTCCAGTGTCAAGGGCTTCATCATCCTGCGCCCCTATGGCCAGGCCATCTGGGAGCTGATCCAGAAAGACATGGATGCCCGCTTCAAGGCAACCGGCCATGAGAACGTGGCCATGCCTGTGCTGATCCCTGAGAGCCTGCTGCAAAAGGAAGGCGAACTGGTCAACGGCTTCGCGCCGGAGGTGGCGTGGGTCACGATGGGTGGTTCTGACAAGCTGGAAGAACGCCTGGCCGTCCGCCCCACCAGCGAGACCATGTTCTGCGATCACTGGTCCCGGGTGCTGCACAGCTACCGTGAGCTGCCCATGAAGTACAACCAGTGGTGCAGCGTCGTCCGCTGGGAGAAGACCACCCGCCCGTTCCTGCGCAGCCGCGAGTTCTGGTGGCAGGAGGGCCACACCATCCATGAGACCGCCGAGGAGGCCATGGCCGAGACGGAGCAGCAGCTGAACTGCTACGCCGACGTGTGCAAGAACGCGCTGGCCATGCCGGTGGTGAAGGGCCGCAAGACCGACAAGGAGAAGTTCGCGGGCGCCGAGGCTACCTATACCATCGAGGCCATGATGAAGGATCACAAGTCCCTCCAGTCCGGCACCAGCCATTTCTTCGGCGACAAGTTCTCCCGGGCCTATGACGTGACCTTCACCGGCCGGGACAACACCTTGCAGTATCCGTTCCAGACCAGCTGGGGCAGCTCTACCCGCCTGATCGGCGCGGTCATCATGACCCACAGCGACAACCACGGTCTGGTGCTGCCGCCCGTCATCGCCCCCACACAGGTGGTGGTGATCCCCATTGCCCAGCATAAGCCCGGCGTGCTGGACGCCGCCGCTGCGCTGAAGGATCGTCTGACCGCCGCCGGTCTCCGTGTCGCCATGGACGACAGCGAGCAGTCCGCAGGCTGGAAGTTTGCCCAGTATGAGATGAAGGGCGTGCCGCTGCGTGTGGAGATCGGCCCCAAGGACATGGAGAAGGAGCAGTGCTGCGTGGCTCGCCGCGATACCGGCGAAAAGACCTTCGTACCGCTGGCCGGTCTGGAGGACGCCATCAAGGGCCTGCTGCAGGACGTCCACGACAACCTGTACAACATGGCCGCCAAGAATCTGGAGGAGAACACCTTCGACATGACCGACTGGCATGAGGTCAAGGCTATGGCCGACGGTAAGGGCGGTCTGGCCCGCACCAAGTGGTGCGGCAGTCTGGAATGTGAGCTGGCTATGAAGGAAAAGGCCGGCGTGTCCAGCCGCTGCATGCCGCTGGTGCAGTCCGGCACGACCGGAAAGTGCGTCATGTGCGGCAAGGAGTGCACCACGGATATCTATTGGGGCGTGGCGTATTAAGTGATATAAGAAAGAGCCGCTGCGAAAGCAGCGGCCTTTTTTTGTGGTCTGGAAAAGTAGCCAAAAGAGCCGGCAGGAACCAAGGTTCCTGCACTTCGCAAGAAGAAAGGCGATGCGTCGTGCGCAACGAAAACCAATATCTGCCGTGAACGTGTGGTAAAGACTCACAAATGCGCACAATGTCCAGTGCGCCCGGAGGTTCCTTCTGGCATTTTTGCCTACTTTTGCCGCTATTGGGAGCGATCCGAGCGCTGCCTGTGGCAGATGAAGCGAGGTGAGCGAGTGGCCGCGGTCAAAATTTCGGCGGCTTAATGCCTCAAACGAAATTTCGGGCACCGCAACAGTTCAAAAGTAGGTCGCGCCGAAGCGCGAAATATCTGTAGGGGCCGACAGAGTCGTCGGCCCCTACACACCGTTTACCGTAACCCATGATGAATAAGAAAAGGAGGGCGTTGCCCTCCTTTTCTTATTCGATCGAAATGATATAGAAGTACACGCTCTGGCCGCCGGGGATGGCCGCTACCTCCGCGTCGGGGCAGGACTGGGCGAACAACGCCTCGGTCTTGGCACCATCGTCCTCGGACACGCCCTCGCCGGTGTAGATGTTGATGTACTCCGCACCGGCCTGCGCGGCGTGCTGGCTCAGCTTCTCCAGCAGCTCATCCATGCTGCGGCTGGTGCCGAACAGCTTGCCGTCCAGCAGAGCCAGATAGTCGCCCTCGTTGATGGCAAAGCCGTCGAAATCGGAGTTGCGGGCGGCGTAGGTGATCTGAGCGGTGGAGACCGTCTGGGCGGCGGCTACCATAGCCTGGGCAATGGTTTGGGGATCGTTCTCATCGGGGTCGAAGCTCATCATGGCGGTGATACCCTGCGGCACGGTAGCGGTGGGGATAACGATGATCTGCTTCTCCGTCAAGCCCTCGCACTGCTGGGCGGCCATGATGATATTCTTGTTGTTGGGCAGGATGAACACCACCTCGCTGGGGGTGCGATTGACCTCCTTGAGAATGGCTTCGGTGGAGGGGTTCATGGTCTGGCCGCCGGACACGATGGTGTCCACGCCCAACGCCCGGAAGGTGTCCGCCAGACCGTCGCCTGCACAGACGGCCACAAAGCCGTATCGCTTTTCGGCGGGAGCCACGGCGTTCTCCTGGGCCTCCAGCTCCTCCTCCACAGCGTCCAGATCGTCGGTGCTGTGGGCCTGACGGCCAGCCGCCAGATCGTCCCGCTGGGTACGCATGTTCTCGATCTTCGCCAGCTCCAGCGTGCCGTATTTCTGGGCTTCCGTCAGGGCGTGGCCGGGGATATCGGTATGGACGTGCACCTTGAAGCACTCGTCGTCCTCACCGATCACCAGACTGTCGCCAATGCTGTCCAGATAGGCCCGCAGGGGCTCCAGCGACTTCTCCCCCATGGTCTTGCGGACGATGAACACGGTGTCGAAGGTGAAGGTGATCTCATCCTCCAGCGCGGCGAAATCGGCCTTTTCCTTGACCTCCGGCTCGTCGGCCACTTCGGGGATCGGCTCGCCCCGCAGGCAGCGCAGCATGCCGTCCAGAATGATGAGGTAGCCCTTGCCGCCGGCGTCAACCACGCCGGCTTTTTTCAGCACCGGGTTCATCTCTACTGTCTCGGCCAGCGTCACTTCGCCGGCGCGGATGGCTTCCTCCAGCACGAATTCCACGGAGTTATTCTCCTGCGCGGCCTCGGCGGCCCGCTGGGCGGCCAGACGGGAAACGGTCAGCACCGTGCCCTCGGCAGGCTTCATCACCGCGCCGTAGGCGGTGGCGACACCCTCCTGCATGGCGGCGGCCAGCGCCGCACCGTCAGCCTCCGTCAGCCCCTTCAGGGACTTGGACATGCCCCGGAACAGCAGGGACAGGATCACGCCGGAGTTGCCCCGGGCGCCCCGCAGCAGACCGCGGGCCGTTACCTTGGCGGCGTCGTCGATGGTGGCGGGCTCCGCCTTTTTCAGCTCGGCGCAGGCGGTCTGGATGGTCAGGTACATATTGGTGCCCGTGTCGCCGTCCGGCACGGGGAACACGTTCAGGTCGTTGATGGCCTGCTTTTGCCCGGCGATGCAGGCCGCGCCGAACAGCACCATTTCCTTGAACGCGGCGCCGTTGATCTTATCTATCATCTTGCTGTGATCCTCCCTTAGCTTTTACTGACGGAGTCCACGCAGACGTTTACGTCCCGTACCTCCACACCGGTGTTGCAGGTGACAACGTACTTGACCTCGCTCATGATGGCGCGGCAGACGGTGGCGATGTTCACCCCAGCGTCCACCATGATGTGCAGCTCGATGGACACGGTGTTATCGTCGTTATAGGTGACCTTCACGCCCTTGCTCATGGCCTCAGGGCGCAGCAGGTGGACAAGGCCGTCCGTCATGGAGCGGTAAGCCATGCCCTTGACGCCGAAGCAGTTGGTGGCGGCCGCGCCGGTGATGTTGGTGTGGGGCAGCGTGAAGCCGGGGTAGTCCGCTTCCAGCGCGTCGCCGAAGCTGATGCCGGCGGGGGTCAGGGAGCAGAACAGGCTTTGGGGCGTATACACGCCCTCGTTCCCCACCTTGCCGGAGAGGAAGGTCAGCTCCGGGTGGCGGGCCATCAGGGCGGCCAGCTCGTACGCTGACAGTCTGTCGGTGAATTGGACGGCGGAGGTGACGGTGAGCTGGTCGCTCATGTCCGCCAGTGCCTGCTGGCAGTAGTCGGTGGGCGCGGCCTCCGTGCCATCGGCGTTGAGAGTGGGGGTGAAATAGCCGATGAGAGCGTAGTGCAGGGGGAGCAGGTCGCTGGCGCTGAGACGGCCCAGCGCGCCCAGCCGCAGCGTCAGGCCGGTGCGGACGCCGAAGCGGGTGCTGCCGGTGAGATCGGAGAATTGGAGGGACACGGTGTCCGTCATGAAGCCGGTGTGGGAGAGGGAGCTGCCGACATACACGCCCAGGGGCATATAC
>OIXA01003372.1_pt1 | contig 16802 bp, 12 predicted proteins | sample 1587721 | NCBI WGS metagenome assembly OIXA01 (sample SAMEA3888900, study PRJEB22519) | human gut metagenome | biome: human gut; feature: human-associated habitat; material: faeces | place: Denmark | collected 2013 | reverse complement strand
GAGGACGTTTTGGAAAATAACCCAAAACCGGCCCCAGTAATCCTACAGGAGTTAAATCCCTTTAGAACTTGTTGTGGAAGGTACGCGCAATGACCTCGTCCTGCTGCTCCTTGGTGAGCGTGTGGAAGTTCACGGCATAGCCGGAAACGCGGATGGTCAGCTGCGGGTACTTCTCGGGGTGAGCCTGAGCGTCGAGCAGCGTCTCACGGTTGAAGACGTTGATGTTCAGGTGGTGGCCACCCTTCTCGGCGTAAGCGTCGAGCATGTGGACCAGGTTATCGGCCTGAGTCTCGGAAACTTCAGAAACCTTCATAATGTGTCTCCTTCGATCGATAGGCGCCGGCCGAAACCGGCGCACTAATCAGTAATCGTTATTGTTAGTATAGCACTAACAATAGTTACTCGCCCAGCTGATCAAGGTCGATATCGCCAAAGAACACCTGGTCCTCCTTGCCGAGCGCACTCGGGATAATGGAGAAGGTGTTGGAGATGCCGTCCTGAGCATCGCGGAACGGGAGCTTGGAAACCGAAGACAGCGAAGCGATGGCGCCGTGGCTATCGCGCTTGTGCATGGGGTTAGCACCCGGGGCGAACGGCTGACCAGCCTTGCGGCCGTCAGGCGTGGAACCGGTCTTCTTACCGTACACGACATTGGAGGTAATGGTCAGAACCGAGGTCGTGGGCACGGAGTTGCGGTAGGTGTCGTTCATGCGGATGTACTCCATGAACTGGTGCACAACGTCGTGAGCGATCTGGTCGACGCGGTCGTCGTCGTTACCGTACTTGGGGAACTCGCCCTCGGTCTCGAAGTCGACGATGATGCCGTTCTCGTCACGGACGGGGTGAACCTTGGCGTACTTGATGGCGGACAGGGAGTCAGCCACGACGGAAAGGCCAGCGATGCCCGTAGCGAACCAGCGGTGCACGTGCTTGTCGTGCAGAGCCATCTGAATGCGCTCGTAGCAATACTTGTCGTGCATGTAGTGAATGATGTTCAGCGAGTTGACGTACACGCCAGCGAGCCACTTCATCATGTCGTTGTACTTGGCCACAACGTCGTCGTAATCGAGCGTATCGCCCTCGACGGCGCGATACTTGGGGCCGACCTGCTTCTTGGAGACCTCGTCAACACCGCCGTTGAGTGCGTACAGCAGGCACTTGGCCAGGTTGGCGCGAGCGCCGAAGAACTGCATCTCCTTGCCGATGCGCATGGAGGACACGCAGCAGGCGATGCCGTAGTCGTCGCCATGATAGACGCGCATGAGGTCGTCGTTCTCGTACTGGATCGAGGAGCTGGCGACAGAAGTCTTGGCGCAGAACTTCTTGAAGTTCTCGGGCAGACGGGTCGACCACAGAACGGTCATGTTGGGCTCGGGGCTGGTGCCCATGTTCTCGAGCGTGTGCAGGTAGCGGTAGCTCATCTTGGTAACGAGCGTACGGCCGTCGACACCCATGCCGCCGATGGACTCGGTGACCCACTGCGGGTCGCCGGTGAACAGGGCCTGGTACTCAGGGGTACGGGCAAACTTGACCATGCGAAGCTTCATGATGAAGTGATCCACGAACTCCTGGATCTGCTCCTCGGTGAAGGTACCGTTGGCAAGGTCGCGCTCAGCGTAGATGTCGATGAACGTAGAGGTACGGCCGATGGACATGGCAGCGCCGTTCTGCTCCTTGACGGCAGCAAGGTAGGCGAAGTACATCCACTGGATGGCCTCCTGCGTGTTGGTAGCAGGGTTGGAAATGTCGAAACCATAGGTCTCGGCCATCATCTTGAGCTCGCCGAGGGCGCGGATCTGCTCCTGCAGCTCCTCACGATCGCGGATGTTGTCGGCGGTCATGACCGTCGGGGTGGAAGCCTTCTGGGCCTCCTTGTCCTTGATCAGGTAGTCGACGCCGTACAGGGCAACACGACGGTAGTCGCCGATGATACGGCCGCGGCCATAGCCATCGGGCAGACCGGTGATGATGTGAGCCGAGCGGCAAGCACGCATCTCGGGGGTGTAAACATCGAAGACGCCAGCGTTGTGGGTCTTACGCTCGAAGGTGTAGCGCTCGACAACGTTCTCGTCGACCTTGTAGCCGTGCTGGCTGGCAGCCTGGCAAGCGATGCGGATACCACCGTTGACGTGCAGCGCGCGCTTGAGCGGCTTGTCGGTCTGGAGGCCGACGATGGTCTCCTTCTCGCGGTGGGCGTTATCGATGTAGCCAGCGGGGTGGCTCACGATACCCGTGACAGTCTTGGTGTCCATATCGAGGACACCGCCCTGCTCGCGCTCCTTGAGCAGCAGGTCGAGAACCTCGCCCCACAGCTCCTTGGTACGCTCGGTCGGACCGGCGAGGAACGACTCGTCGCCCTCATAGGGGGTGTAGTTCTTCTGGATGAAGTCTCGGACGTCAACTTCTCCCGTCCAGATGCCTTCCTTGAAGCCTTCCCATGCCTCCTGCATTGTGTAACCACGCTCCTAGTTACGTGTAATGCGGCGCTCTCTCACACCGCTGCTTATTGAATTCTTGAATTATCGGCTTGCACTACCGGCTTCTTCCGTTCTTCACCACACGTTGGTACAGGGAAAAACGTTTGTCCACCTTGGAACTGCAACCCAAAACCCAAGATTTCACCCGTTTGAGAAGGATAACATAGCCACCCCCTTCATCAGGGCTGTTATATGTTTCTTTTTTTATACCATTATGGCGTTTTTAACAAATCCGCAGGAAATGCGAGCGCGAGCAACTACCGTTCACCGATTTGTTTGGTATTTTTCCTTGCCTTTGTACGACGTTCACTCTAGCTGTTATGTCAGCTTTATCAGGGTAAAGTACCCCAGAGACCCTTCAGAAACTGAAGGGCGGCCACGGGATTTCCCCCGGGGCCGCCCTATGGCGTGGCTAGTTATTTAGCTTTGATTGCCGTTTGGCATTAGGCGGCTGCGGAAGCCTTGTCGGTCGTTGCCTTGCTGTTGCTCTGCTGGCCCTCAAAATGCTTGTAGCACCAGCTGGTGACCAGCGGGGTCAATATAGCCGTCACGATTGCGCAGGCAGCAACCTGTGCCGTAGCCGTCGCGAGCACCGCACCGCCGTACAAGGCCTCGTTGACGCTTGCCATGGCAGCAGGCGTAGCCACATTGGCTCCGGCGCAGCTCGAAATGGCCGCACCTGCGACACCCGTGCCGCCCGTGAGCTTGTCGACCGCGATGACGGGAATTGCAAAGATCACCGAGCAGATCACGCCGAGCAGAATACCGGGAAGACCGCCATTAATGAGCTGGCCAAAGGTCATGGTCGAGCCCATGGCAAAGAAGACGAGCACGATGACGGCGGAAAGTGCCGGTGCCATCATCTTCTTAAAGCTGGGGAAGACGTTGCCCAGAATAATGCCGACGACGATCGGCAGGATGGCACCCACGAGCGACCAGCCGATCGGAGCCTGGCCGGCAGCGCCGAGCACGATCATCGTGACCGGAGGGCCGACAACGAGCGTGGTGATTGCGACAGCGCCACGCTCGGCCTCATTGCCCATGGTGCCCATCAGACCAGCGTACATAGCGTTGTTGGCGCCGGTGCAAGCCGCCAGCATCACCATGGCAGAGATGCCAAACAGGTTGTCGTTGAACACATAAAGGATGAGCAGCGACATGGCAACGACCACGATCTGCTTGACGGCGATGATGATGGCGCCGCGGGCAGCGGCGGCAGGAGCGCTCTTAAACGAAATCGTCGTACCGACGATGAGCAAAAAAGCGCCCACGAGCGGGCCAGCGCCCTGCTGGGTCATGCCAAGCGTAAAGCTGCCGAGCGTTTTGAACAGGTCGGGGAATAGCGTGTTGAGCAGACAGCCCAACAGAAGCGGCACCAAGATATTGGCGCCCGGGATGGAGGACATCTTAAAGAACGGCTCCTTTGCCGCCGGCGCCTCCACCGCAGTCGATTCACTCATATATATCTCCTTTGGATGCATGCGAATCGTAGCCGCATGCGCCTATATCAGAAAGAAGGCGACGGTCCCGAGTCGCAGGAGCCGTCGCCGAATAATCGTCGCGGAGTATTACCCGTCCAGAACGATGCCACCGTCGCAGTCACCGATCTCGCCGTTCACGAAGCTGGCGAGGTCGGAAGCGAAGAACAGCACCATCTGCGCAGGCTCGCTGGCCTGGGCGGCGCGGCCCAGGGGAATACCGTTGATGATACGCTGAGAGTTCTCGTCAGAGAGAATCGAGGTCATATCGGTCAACGTGAGCGACGGGCACACGGCGTTACAGCGGACGCCAAACTTGCCGCCTTCCTTGGCGACTGCCTTGGTCAGGCCGTTGACACCGGCCTTAGAGCTCGCGTAGGCCGCGGTGCCGAGCAGGCCGCCACCGATCTTGCCAGCGACAGAGCTCACGTTGACGATAGTGCCGGCATGGGCCGCCTTAAAGTGCGGGTACACGGCGTTCATCATAGTGAAGGTACCGTTGAGGTTGATGTCGATGGTGCGACGCCACTCGGTGTCATCGATCTCGTCGAACTTCTTGGTGCTGATGACGCCAGCGCAGTTGATCAGGATGTTGGTTTGCGGCAGGTCCGTAAAAATCTGCTCGACGGTCTCGCGCGCCTTGGGTGCATCGGCGACATCGAGCTGATAGAACTTGTTGCCCTCGCCAAGCTCGGCCACCGCGGCCTCGCCCTTAGCAGCGTTCCTTGCGATGAGCGCGACGTGTCCGCCGCCCGCAACGATGCCCTTGGCAATCTCGAGGCCAATGCCCTGAGTGCCGCCGGTAACGATCGCGGTTTTGCCCGTGAAGTCAAATGCCATGACTCCAACCCCCTTGATTCAGGTGTCTCCTTGCGGGAAGTTGGAGCATCGCACGTGGCGATAAATGAGTCCCAGTCGTCATGGTGGTGACAACCCCTCGCCTAACCGCGGGCATAATAGTTCTTTGAAACGCTTCAGCGATTGAATTTTTTACTCTTTATGCGCTCTTTATATTGCCCAGCAACCAGGTAGTTTTTGGGACATGCCTAGAGATCTGCCCCTAACTTTGCTGGCACCGACGGTGTACGGAGATCGCCTAAAGGCAGTTTTCTAGGCATGTCCCAAAAATCTTCCGTATAGGGCGCGCGTGCAGGGGTATCATCTTCCACCGAAAATAGTTTCTAGTGTTAGGGGTTTTCGGTGGAAGATACCGATTTCCATGAGCTTGGACGCCAGCTCCTTACCGAGTTTGGCAGCATGCATCAGCGCGTTTCGCGCTTTGCGGACAAAGCTCTCGGCGGCGAGATGGCCGTCATGCGCGCCCTCATGCTCGCTGGCGGTTCGCTCACGCCGAGCGAACTCGCAGATCGCGCCTGGGTCTCGAGTGCCCGCATCGCCAATATCCTACGCGCTCTCGAAGCCAAGGGCTGGGTCGAGCGCGAGCACTCAAAGACCGACCGTCGTCGCGTACACGTCACGGTGACCGACAAGGGATTCCATGATCTCGAAATCAAGCGTCGGGAATTCGAGGACCGCACCGCGGCCTTCCTCGAGCAGTTCGGCGAAACAGATACCCAAGAGATGGTGCGTCTTCTAAGACGTGCCAACGAAATAATCGACCGCAACCAAGAAAGGAGAGATGCCGAGTGAGGATTCTCAAGCTCTTTAAAAAGCATGTCCTGGCACTGTTCGCAGCTATCGTACTTATCGTAATCAGCTGCAACGCCGATCTGGCGCTGCCTACCTATATGAGCGACATCGTCGACGTGGGCGTGCAGCAAGGCGGCATCGCCTCGCCCGTGCCCGACACCATTCGCGCCGAATCGCTCGACGACCTCGAACTCTTTATGAGCGCCAAGGACGCCAAGGCTGTGGAGGCCGTGTTTAGCAAGGCTGACAAAAACGGCATTCGAACGTACAAGGGTACCGAGGAAGAGCGTGCCGATGGAGGCAAGATTGCCGGCATTATGAGCCTGCCTGAGACTGTCGTCCTTTCGCTCAACCAGGGCATCGATGCCAACTCCATGGGCGACATGATGGGCACGTCCGGTGAGAAAGACAACAGCGGCGCCCAGGCCATGCCCACGCCCGAGCAGATGGCGGCGATGACGCCCGAGCAACTCGCCGAGATGCAGCAGAAGGCCGCTGCGGTGCAGAACATGCAAAAGCAGATTGATGCCGACGGTGGCAAGATCACCATGAAGAGCCTGCGTCTAGGCGTTGAAGGCGGCCTAATCGACCAGGGCAAGCTCGTTGAGGGCGCCAACCAAATGGCGGACAAAATGGGCTCCATGTCGGGCTCCATCGTCACCCAGCGCGCCGTGAGCTATGTGCAGGACGAGTACAAGGCACAGGGCATCGACCCCGCCGACGTGCAGAACGCCTACCTGGGCCGCATGGCGACCACGATGTTTGGTCTGTGCCTAATCTCGCTGGTCGCCACCATCCTGACCGGTGCCGTGGCTTCGCGCACCGCCTGCTCCATCGCCCGCGACCTGCGCCGCGAGACCTTCAACAAGGTTATGCACTTCTCGCCGGCCGAGGTGGGCAAGTTTAGCCAGGCCTCGCTCATCACCCGCTGCACCAACGACATTCAGCAGATTCAGATGGCCGCAACCCTGTTTATCCGCATGTGTCTGATGGCCCCCGTCATGGGCATCGTCGCCGTCATGCGTGTCCTGGCCAACCACACCGGCCTGGAGTGGACCATCGCCGTGGCCATCATCGCGGTCTCGGCCGTCGTCGGCGTGCTTATGGGCCTCACCATGCCCAAGTTCAAAAAGATGCAGAGCTTTGTGGACCGCGTGAACCTTACCGCCCGCGAGCTGCTCGACGGCCTTATGCCCATCCGCTCGTTCAACCGCGAGGAGCATGAGCTCGAGCGTTTTGACAAGGCTTCGCTCGACCTGATGACCACGCAGCTCTACACCAACCGAGCCATGAGCTTTATGATGCCGCTCATGATGCTCGTCATGAACTGCATCACCGTGCTTATCGTCTGGTTTGGCGCGCAGGGCGTGTCCGACGGCGTGATGCAGGTCGGCAACATGATGGCGTTTATCTCCTACACCATGCAGATCGTCATGGCGTTTATGATCCTCACCATGGTTTCGGTCATCCTGCCCCGCGCCGAGGTCGCAGCCGAGCGCGTGGAAGAGGTCATCACCTGCCCCACGAGCATCAACGACCCTGCCTCGCCCAAACTGCCCGCGGCCAGCGCGCCGCGCGGTGAGCTCACCTTCCGCGACGTGAGCTTCCAGTATCCCGATGCCCGCGCCGACGTCATTAGCGGCGTGAACTTCACCACGCATGCCGGCCAGATGCTCGGCATCATCGGCTCCACGGGCTCGGGCAAGTCCACGCTCGTGCAGCTGATTCCGCGCCTGTACGACGTCACAGGCGGCAGCATTTCGCTTGACGGCGTCGACGTGCGTGACATGACTCTCTCCGAGCTGCGTCGCCGCATTGGTTACATCCCGCAGCAGGGGCGCCTGTTCTCGGGTACTGTCGAGAGCAACCTCAAGTTTGCCGGCGACATGGTGAGTGACGAGGATATGCGCCAGGCAGCACGCGTCGCCCAGGCGGAGGACTTTATCGCCGAGCGCGAGGGCGGCTACGACTCCCCCATCAGCCAGGGCGGCTCCAATGTTTCGGGTGGTCAGCGCCAGCGTCTGGCCATCGCCCGCGCGTTGGCCAAAAAGCCCGAGGTCGTGGTGTTCGATGACTCGTTTAGTGCCCTCGACTACAAGACCGACGCGCGCCTACGCGAGGAGCTGGCCAAAAACGTTACCGACGCCGCGCTCGTGGTCGTGGCCCAGCGCATCGCGACCATCATGCACGCCGACCAGATCATCGTGCTCGACGACGGCCACGTAGTGGGCACCGGCACGCACAAGGAGCTGCTGCGCAGCTGCCCGGCGTACCTGGAGATCGCACAGTCGCAGCTTTCCGCCGAGGAGCTGGGGCTTACCCAAGAAGAAATTGCAGCCGTCATGGAAGGAGGCGAGCGCTAATGGCAGACGAGACCAAGACTCAGATTCCCAAGCCCACCCGCCAGCGTGGTCCCATGGGCCGCATGGGCGGCATGCGTCGCGGCGAAAAGGCCAAGGACTTTAAGGGCACCATGAGGCAGCTGCTCGGCTATATCGGCCAGCACAAGATTGCCGTGTTTGCCGCCGTCGCCTTTGCCGTGTGCTCGGTCATCTTTAACATTGTGGGACCCAAGGTGCTCGGCCAGGTTACGACCAAGCTGTTCGAAGGCCTGGTCGCCAAGGTCAACGGCACCGGCGACGTTGACTTTGACTGGATCGCCAAGACGCTCGGCTTTTTGCTCTGCCTGTATCTGGCGAGCTCTGTCTGCAGCCTCATCCAGGGCTGGCTCATGACCGGCGTCACGCAAAAGATTTGTTACCGCATGCGCAAGGAAATCGCCGCCAAGATTGCCGTCGTGCCGATGAGCTACTTCAACGGCCACAGCAAGGGAGACGTACTCAGCCGCATCACCAACGACGTCGATACGCTGGGTCAGTCGCTCAACCAGAGCGTGACGCAGCTCATCACGTCGGTGACGCAGATTATCGGCGTGCTCGTCATGATGCTTTCGATCAGCCTGCCGCTTACCGGCGTCACCGTGCTCACGCTGCCGGCCGCCGCGATTATCCTGACCGTAATGATTCACTTCTCGCAGCCGTACTTCCGCGAGCAACAGCAGGTTCTGGGCGCCGTCAACGGCATTATCGAGGAGGACTTTGCCGGCCAGAACGTCATTCAGGTGTTCGACCGCGCCGAGGCCTCGATCGAGGAGTTCGACCGTCAAAACGACCGCCTCTTTATTAGTGGCTGGCGCTCGCAGTTTCTGTCGGGCCTGATGATGCCGCTTATGAGCTTGGTGGGCAACATGGGCTACGTGGGCGTCGTCGTGGTGGGCGCGCAGCTCGCGCTGACCGGCAATGCCACGCCCGGCGACATTCAAAGCTTTATCCAGTACGTTCGCAACTTTACGCAGCCCGTGCAGCAACTGGGCAACGTGAGCAACACGATGCAGTCGATGGCAGCCGCCACCGAGCGCGTCTTTGAGTTCCTGGCCGCGCCCGAGGAGGAGCAGAAAGCCGACGCGCAGATTCCCGAAAAGCGCCCCGGCCATGTGGAGTTTGATCACGTCAAGTTTGGCTATACGCCCGACAAGACCATCATCCACGACTTTAGCTGCGAGGCGCAGCCCGGCCAGACCATCGCCATCGTCGGTCCTACCGGCGCCGGCAAGACCACGCTCATTAAGCTGCTGCAGCGCTTCTACGATGTGGACGGCGGTTCGCTGCGCGTCGAGGGTGTCGACGTGCGCGACTGGGACCGCGCGGCGCTGCGCGGCGAGTTTGCCATGGTGCTGCAGGATACCTGGCTGTTTAACGGCACCATCCGCGAGAACATCCGCTACGGACGCCCCGATGCAAGCGATGCCGAGGTCGAAGCCGCTGCACGCGCCGCACGCTGCGATCACTTTATCCATACGCTCGCCGGCGGCTACGACTTTATGATCAACGAGGAAGGCACCAACCTGTCGCAGGGCCAGCGCCAGCTCGTGACCATTGCCCGTGCCATTTTGGCCGACCGCCCGGCGCTAATTCTGGACGAGGCAACCTCCAACGTTGACACTCGTACCGAGGAGCTTATTCAGCGTGCCATGGATGTGCTGATGCAGGGCCGTACCAGCTTTGTTATCGCGCACCGCCTGTCCACGATCCGCAACGCCGACGTGATCTTGGTGATTCGCGACGGCGATATCGTCGAGAAGGGCACGCACGACGAGTTGCTCGCCCAGGGCGGCTTCTACGCCGACCTATATAACTCGCAATTCGACGAGGCGGCGTAAATTCTGCTGCAGGGAACGAATAACGCCCGAGAACGGGGACGCAGGACAACCTGCGCCCCCGTTTTTTCGTCCACGGCACTCGAATTAGCTCTCTTGGGGCCCGATTGACAGCCCCTTCCGGACCCTGTGGCCAAAAAAGGTCAAATATGAGTACTGTTACATTTTTAGTAGCAGCCAAAACCGCCTCAAATGACCTCTTTGCGGCTTCTATACGCCTTCAAATTAATCAAAACGCCCGTTAACATGCTTCTGTGTGCCAACGTTAATGAACATATTTGCTGTTATGCCTATTATCTTGTAAGCTCGATATGAGACTACGCCAGCAACAGTACTCATATTTGCCATTTTTTGCCCACGGGGTATGCCGCAGAAGATCCAACTTGCTCCAGCGTGCCGTACGCCGACCCCCTTCCGGCGAGTGCCGACATTTTCCCAGATAAAACCGACCAAAATAAACCTGTCCCTTTTTGGTAGGTTTCGGGGTGACAAGGGGTTGCACTTTAGCGTGCGACAGCGGATAATGCCGAGCATTCGACAATACGCTTATTGCTCTTTCTATAGATTGAGGAGACCCCTATGGCCATGGAATTCAAACGCAGGCTGCCGATCCCCATGGAGATCCGCGAGGAAATGCCACTTTCTGCCGAGCTTACCGCCAAAAAGCAGGCATTTGACGCCGAGGTCGCCAAAGTCTTTACCGGCGAGGACGCACGCAAGGTGCTCATCATCGGCCCGTGCTCTGCCGACCGCGAGGATTCGGTGCTTGAGTACATGAACCGACTGGCCAAGACCGCCGAGGAGGTCAAGGACAAGCTCATCATCATTCCGCGCGTCTACACCAACAAGCCGCGCACCAAGGGCACCGGCTACAAGGGCCTGCTGCACAACCCCAACCCCGAGGCTCCCGACGATCTGCTCGAGGGCGTCAAGGCCATCCGCCATATGCACCTGCGCGTTATTGAGGAAACGGGCTTCTTCACCGCCGACGAGATGCTCTATCCGTCCAACTACCAATACCTCGTCGACCTGCTGAGCTATGTTGCCGTGGGCGCACGCTCGGTCGAAAACCAGGAGCATCGCCTGGTGTCGAGCGGCATTTCGGTACCCGTTGGCATGAAGAATCCCACTGCCGGCTCTACCACCGTTATGCTCAACTCCATTTACGCCGCGCAGGCGCACCAGAGCTTCATCTTCCGCAACTGGGAGGTCGAGTGCGACGGCAATCCGCTCGCGCACGCCGTTATGCGTGGCTACATCGGTCTCGATGGGCGCACCTACCCCAACTACCACTACGAGCACCTGGAGCGCCTGGCCGAGCGCTATACCGAGCATGCCGGCTATGCCAATCCGGCAGCGATCATCGACTGCAACCATGACAACTCGGGCAAGCGTCCGCTGGAGCAGTATCGCATTTGCAAGGAAGTGCTCGACAGCTGCCGCCGCAACGAGTCCATCTCCAAGCTGGTCAAGGGCTTTATGATCGAGTCTTACCTGGAGGACGGCAACCAGCCGGTCGACGGCGGCGTCTTTGGCAAGTCGATCACCGATCCGTGCCTGGGCTGGGAAAAGACCGACTACCTCATCCACGAGATCGCGGAACGTATTTAGTTACGCGGTTTTACCAAACGCCGTAACCGTCCGACGCTGCAAGCGCCCCTAGGCGGCAATCTGACGTTCAGTCGTCGGTCGCGTACCCAAAGTACGCTTCCCTCCTCTTTCACGTCACCTTGCTCGCTTAGGGGCGTTTTCGCTGACGTGAGCTCAACCTGCGGCGCAATGTCAGCAACCAAGCCGAAAACAAAAAAGGCCGAAGTCCCAAAAGGCTTCGGCCTTTGTTTTTTGCAACGTCCAAGAGCAGTTTATCGATTCTCAATACTTCCGATGTTCTTGAGCTCGATGGAGATGAGGCCGTTGGGCTCGTTGACAAACTCGATGTACTCAGAGTTCGAACCCATCTCGGCCGGGAAGCTGATCTCGATGCCCGTGTCGGTACGGATCTTGTGGTTGCGCACCGCCGCGCGTTCGACCTGCTTGCGCTCCACGGGCACACGCTCAGGCACCTTCTCCTCAGTCAGTGCCGCGCGCACGCTCTCCTTGATAACTGGTTCGTCCTCAAAGACCTCATCGACGATATCCCAAGGCGGCAGCTCCTCGTCATCCTCGACTTTCTCGGCAACGGCAGCCTTAACCTTGGCGAGCGCCACGGCCGTGTTGGCACCGTGCTCCTCGGCGACTTCCTCGACCACACGCGTCACGGTGTCGATGACCTCCTTGCCCGATACCCCCGTGTCGCACTGCAGCAGGCCATCGGGAATGAGCATGCGATCCTCGCCGGCAATCTTGCGCTTCTTATCCACATAGCCGATCTCCATGGTGCTTGCACGCACGATTGCATAGCTCGGCACCTTTTGCGAGGGATTCGGCAGAATGGCGTAGTGGCGCGCAATGTCGTTGCGCACCTCGCCCTCTTCGCGACCCACCTCGTGCATAAAAGCCTGCTTGGAGCCCAGCAGCATCACGGCAAACCAGCGGGCATCCTCATCGTCATCAAAGTCCGCCACAAGCACGTCAGTGGACTCGGCTTTCTCGGCCTTGGTAAGTTCGGAAGAGATGAACTCCGCAATCTGCTGAGACAGATCCACGAACTCACGCTCACCAAAGAAATAGCCCTTGAGCTCGCCGCCGAATGCGGAGTTCTCGGCAAACGTGGCACGCTTGTTATCAGCCGAGGTACGAGCGCGCCGCAGGTGCGTGGTTACGAAATTACGCACGGTGCGGCTCTCGATATCGAGCTCGCGCTGGCTCATAACGTTGACGGCAGAGTCAAAGTCCAGGATATGCAGAATCGCGTGATTGATTTTCATATACGGCATTCCGTTCTAGATCGATTTCGGCACGAACCAGTATAGCGGTCGATCCCGCCCCAGGCGCATCGAAGATTGGTGCATCGGGGACAGGTTGCTTTGCACCAATGGTTAGCGCAGGAGCTCGGACTGCCAAGCCTCGAGCTGTTCTGCCAAGCTCTTGCCGGCAGCGGGCATGTCGATCTGGGGACGTTTGGGCAGAAGCGCACACTTAAGAATCGCAACGATAGTCTGCGAGACAAAGCGTCGCGTATCCTTGTCAAAGCCTTGCGCAGCCTGGAGCATCACGGGCAGGCTCTCGCGCAGATTCCCAGCGATATCCGCAAACCGCTCAGCACCCGTAGCCTCAAGCACGGAGAACAACGCATCTACAAAACGCTCGCGCTCGCTAGGCGACACCGCAAGCAGCATCTCGCGAATGGAGCCATCAACGTATCGAGCACCGGCGGACAGGCGCTCACAGTACACGAAGTCGCGACCATCAACCACCCAGCTAAAGGGATTATGCTGAAGCAGGCTGAACTCGGTGCTCTCAACGATGGCATAGTCCTCCTGTGTCTCGAACATCATGCCAAAGATCGACGACCGAGGTAGCGTCTTGTCGATTCGACCGGATAGATCGGCGAAGGCGTTGCCGCTCAGAAACTCCTCGACGAAGCCCGGACCATCATGGGAATACGCCCGTTCGATTCGCTCACGGGCGACATCGGGGCACATCGCCGCACCGTACACCGCAAGGTTTCCACCCTTGGAATGACCTCCGCACAAAAGCGGCCCGTCAATCGCATCCGCCGCCTCGTCTACATAACGCGCCGCGGATTCCTGGGCCGGCACAGGACACCGGAACGCCATGTTAAAGTCCTCTTTCCAGCCCACAATCGTGCTGTCGGTCCCCCGGAAGGCAAGATAGCTAAACCCCGCCGGAAATCGGAACGTCATGGCCGCAAACTGCTCCGTTGTCTCGGCATCACTCACGCTACGATAGCCGCAAACACGAACGCCACGGTAGCGAGGGCTTGCTGCCACAGCCTCCAACAGGGCACGGCTCCCCTCCGGATCCCACAGGTCGCCAATCATGTCTTGGTAGCACTCGGCGCGCAGCAGCTCGCGTACGTCTAGGCCCTGCCAGTTCGTCAGCTCCGCCATATCACCCGGCAAACGCAAATAGGACAACCACGCAAAGACCAGGCTATCCACCGCGCAGAACGGCCGTTCCTCAAACGGATCAAACGCCGTCTGGGCATAGGTCAAAAAATTAGGCGAATCCGACATGGCCCTCCCATCAACTATGGTGCATTGGGGTGGTGCAAAGTAACCTGACCCCCTCGCACCAAAAAGACGCCCGGACCGTGTGGCCCGGACGCCTTTCATTGTAGCCTGTTGCCCAAACGAGCCGAATTTAGCAGGAGAAGTCGACGCTGTCGATGATGTCCTTGAGGGCCTTGGCGGAGGCGGTGAGCTCATGCTGCTCGTCATCGTTCAGCGGCACGGGGACGCGGCAGACGACGCCGTCGCGGCCAACGACCGTCGGCATGGAGATAGCCAGATCGGACAGGCCATACTCGCCCACCATGAGCGAGGAAACGGGCAGAACGGTCTGCTCATCGCGCATGACAGCGGTGCAGATGCGCTTGACGGCCATGGCGACGCCGTAGTAGGTGGCGTGCTTCTTCTCGATGATGGTGTAGGCGGAGTTCTTGACGTCCTCGGCGATACGCTTCTCGGCAGCCTCGTGCTCCAGATGACCGTGAAGCTCGCAGAAGGTGTTCAGCGGAACGCCAGCAACCTGAGCGCTGGACCAAGCGACAAACTCGGAGTCGCCGTGCTCGCCCATGACATAGGCCTGGACATCGCGCGGGTCAACCTCGACGTGGGCACCAAGCATCTGCTGCAGACGGCCAGTGTCGAGCACGGTGCCGGAGCCGATGACATGGCCCTCGGGCAGGCCGGACATCTTGATGGCAGCATAGGTCAGAACATCAACCGGGTTGGAGACGATTAGCAGAATGCCGTCGAAGCCGGACTTCTTAATCTCGGGGATAATGGACTTAAAGATGTTAACGTTCTTGTTGACCAGGTCCAGGCGGGTCTCACCGGGCTTCTGGGCAGCGCCAGCGGTGACGACGATCATGGCGGCGTCGGCGACATCGGAATAATCGCCGGCGTAGATCTTCATCGGCTCGGCAAACGTCATGCCGTGCGCGATATCCAGAGCCTCACCCTCGGCGCGGTTCTTGTCCACGTCGATGAGGACCATCTCGGAGAACAGACCGCTCTGCATCAGAGCGAACGCCGAAGACGAACCGACGAAGCCGCAGCCGACAATAGCGACCTTCTTCTCGTTAACCATTAGAAACTCCCATCTCTCTCCACAAACAAGCCGCCCGGGAACGACCCGAGCGGCTTGCCGTAATCCCAATACATCCAATCGGGACTTTGATTATGCTCCTATTCGCAGCCAAAAATCGACCGTTTACCGAAATTGTTTGCAGAATTCGTAAAATAACTGCACGAAATCGGTTTCGAGCTATTGACGAGTCGAAATAGGTTTCTAATACAGGCCCGCCTCGCGAATGGCCTCGACAGCCAAAGCGATCTGATCGGGCGGCAGGACCAGCGCCATGCGCACGTGCCCCTCGCCCGAAGGGCCAAAGCTCGCGCCCGGCGTCACCACAACGCCGGCCTTCTCCATGAGCTCCTCGCAAAACGCCATGGAATCGGTGCGACCACCGGGAAGCTTGGCCCACACAAACATAGAGCCATGCGCGTTGGGACGCTCCCAGCCCAGGCCCTCAAGACCGTCGCACAGGGCATCGCGGCGTTCCTGGTACTTCAGACGCTGCGCCTCGACCTCATCGCGCGAACCGTTCAGGCACGCGATGGCGGCCTTCTGAATCGGGAAGAACATACCAAAGTCGATCTGGCCGCGCAGCTTGGCAAAGGCAGAGACCACATCCTCGCGACCGACCAAAAAGCCGATGCGGGCACCGGTGACGTTAAACGACTTGGAGAGCGAGAAGAACTCAACGCCCACCTCGAGCGCGCCGGGATACTGCAAGAAGCTGCCGCCGGGCTCGCCGTCAAACACGATGTCGGAGTACGCGTTATCATGGACGATCAACAGATCATGCTCGCGGGCAAAGGCGATAATCTCCTCGTAGACCTCGGGCGTGCCCACCGAGCCCACCGGGTTTGCGGGCAGGGAGACGATCATGTACTTTGCCTTGCGGGCCACATCCTCCGGGATGTCCTTCACGTAAGGCAGAAAGCCATGCTCTTTGGTCAGCGGGTAATACCAGGGTTTTGCGCCGCCCAGCAGACTGCCCGCAATGAACACCGGGTAGCAGGGAGTGGGCAGCAGCACGGTGTCGCCCTCGTCGCACAGCACCATACCAATGTGGCCCACGCCCTCCTGACTGCCCGCACAGCTGGCCACCTGATCCGGCGTGATCTCTACGCCGAAGCGGCGCTTGTAGTAGCCGCACACGGCATCCAGCAGCTCAGGCAGGTCGCGCAGGCTGTACTTCCAATTCTGGGGGTCGGCAGCGGCATCCATCATGGCCTTGCGGATGTGCTCGGCGGGCGCAAAGTCCGGCGTGCCGACGCTCAGATTATAAATGGTACGGCCCTGAGCTTCCAGTTCCACCTTGCGTTCGTTCAGTGCGGCGAAGATCTCGTCGCCGAACAAGTCCAGTCGTTTGGAAAATTCCATGATACAATACCCCTCAAATCCTCTTGTTTTCAACATGAACCATTTTAATAATAGAGCTATTTTAGCACGTTTTTCCAAACCGCGCAACGAAAAGGGCAGATGGGGGAGAAAGTTTCAACTTTCGGTGATGGGAAGCGAAGATGGTTTCACGGGAAGAAAACCCTCTCAGTCACGGCTGACGCCGTGCCAGCTCTCCCGAAGGGCGAGCTTTATGAGTGCAAACCATCAGATGCAAAAGAGCTCCCCCTTTCGGGGGAGCTGGCGAGCGAAGCGAGACGGAGAGGGTTTATCAATCGATCGTCGTTTTTGTCCGCCCCACGCCGATGACGGCGGTGCTGATCTTTTTCCAGCTGCTGCAGCCGCACACACCGTCCACACGCAGGCTCGTGCGCCGCTGGAAAC
>OIXA01003366.1_pt1 | contig 16825 bp, 10 predicted proteins | sample 1587721 | NCBI WGS metagenome assembly OIXA01 (sample SAMEA3888900, study PRJEB22519) | human gut metagenome | biome: human gut; feature: human-associated habitat; material: faeces | place: Denmark | collected 2013 | reverse complement strand
AATCTGGAAGAATGTGAAAGTGCTGTTGTGCAGGCAGTTAAAACAGGTTACCGCCTGATTGATACTGCGGCTGCTTACGAAAATGAAACTGCTGTTGGAAAAGCAATCAAACGTGTGATTGCAGAAGGAAGTGTCAGCAGAGAAGAATTATTTGTTACTACAAAACTTTGGATCACGGACACTTCTTACGAAAAAGCAAAAGAAGGATTCCAGCGTTCCCTTGATCGTCTGGGGCTGGATTATGTGGATTTATATCTGATCCACCAGCCATACAATGATTATTACGGGGCATGGCGTGCGTTAGAAGAATTGTATGAAGAGGGAAAAGTAAAATCTATTGGAGTGGATAATTTTACGCAGGACAGAATGGCGGATTTTTTGTTCTTTAACAAGGTAAAACCGGCTGTAAATATGATTGAGTGCAATGCGTATTTCCAGCGTGAAGATGAATGTAACTATTTGAAGGAACAAAACATTCTGATGCAGGCATGGTCGCCTCTTGCCGCCGGAAAAGAAGATCTTTTTACCAATGAAATATTATGTAGCATTGCAAAGAAGCATGAAAAATCAGTGGCACAGATTGTTTTAAGATGGCTTGTACAAAGAGGAATTGTCCCTGTTGTAAAGTCTGCAAACCCTGTCAGAATGAAAGAAAATCTGGATATTTTTAATTTTGTCCTGTCGGAAGAAGAGATGAAACAGATTGCAACATTGGATACCGGACATACTTATGCAACAGCACGTAATACCGGAAAAGCAGTAACGGAATTTCTGGAAAAAGCAAATCAGTATCATGTATAAGGAGTTTTAAAGATGAGAAAAAAGATTTTAGGAAAAGACCTGGAAGTTTCAGCAGTAGGACTTGGATGTATGGGAATGAACCATGCGTATGGTGCCCCGGCAGATAAAAAAGAAATGATAAATCTGATTGCACAGGCAGTAGATATGGGATATACATTTTTTGACACAGCCGAAGTTTATGGTACACCGGATCATCCTCATGGAAATGAAGAACTGGTAGGAGAAGCTCTGAAACCATATCGTGATAAGATTGTGCTTGCGACAAAATTTGGAATACATTTTGATATGAGTAGTCCAGAACCTAACAAGCCACTTGTTCCAGATGCAAGACCGGAATTTATTCGTAAATCTGTGGAACAATCATTGTTACGCTTGCAGACAGATCATATTGATTTATATTATCAGCATCGTACTGATCCTGATATTGCCCCGGAAGAGGTGGCTGGAGTGATGTCTGAGCTGATGCAGGAAGGAAAAATTCTGCACTGGGGATTATCGGAAATGTCAGAGGAATATCTCCGAAGGGCACATGCAGTCTGCCCGGTAACAGCAATACAAAATCGCTATTCCATGATGGCAAGATGGCATGAAACCATTTTCCAGGCATGCGAAGAGTTCGGTGTAACGTACGTTGCCTTCTCGCCGCTGGCAAACGGATTCTTAAGCGGAGCTTATACTGATAAAACCCAGTTTGAGCTGGGAGCAGACTTCCGCAGCAATATGCCGCAGTACAAGGGCGAAGGCTATCAGAAAGGAAAAGCACTGCTTGATATCATCGAGGCACTTGCAGCAGAGAAAAACGTGACGACAGCACAGATTTCCCTGGCATGGATTCTTTCCAGAAAGCCGTACATCATCCCGATCCCGGGCAGCCGCAAAACAGCCAGACTGAAAGAAAACCTGGAGGCGGCCAATGTCGTTCTGACGAAAGAAGAGAGTGATTCCATCACAGAAAAACTGGATGGAATGGAGTTTGATATCTTCGGCGGACATAAATAAAATCCAAAAGGCAATAGAACAGAAAAATACCGTTGATCCAGACACAAAAAGGATCAACGGTATTTTTTGACCGTAAAAGTTCCAAATTAATAATTGGCTTTATAGGAATTTCTCTTTTCCGCCGTCACACGGTGCATCCGCTCTGCCATTACAACCATCAGAATCAAAATGGCCATCAGGAATACCGGATACAGTCCGAAGGAAATATGCTGGCCGAGAACGCCGAAAACCGGCGGCATCAGGCAGGTTCCGACGTAAGCAAAGGCCATCTGGATGCCGATGATTCCCTGGCTTAAGTCAGCACCGAAGTTTGCCGGTGTCTCGTGAATGATGGAAGGATAAATCGGCGCACAGCCAAGTCCGATCAGGATCAGGCCGATAAACAGAAGGGAATCGCCAAGCGGCAGCAGCATCAGAATCGTGCCGACTGCGATCACAGCCTGTCCGAGCCGGATCATTTTCTGGTCATTTAATTTCATTGTGATGAAACCGCAGAAGAACCGTCCGATCGTGATGCCAACGTAGAACAGGCTTGCCCAGCTTGCCGCACGCTTTGCATCGATGCCGCGGAACAGAGTACAGTAGCTTGCAGCCCACATGCCGGCAGTAGATTCTACTGCGCAGTAGCAGAAAAAGCAGGTCAGAACCTCTTTGACACCGGGAACGCGGATCAGGCGGGAAAAACTTCTCTGCTCCGGAACGGAGTTCTCATCTGCAGAAGCATCAGCAGATGGCTTCTGCCAGAGCGGAAGACTGAAAAATAAAATCAGAGTCAGCACAATCTGGAACAGGGCGATGGTACGGTAGCCGTTGTTCCAGGTGGAATGATTGATGGCATATCCCATGACGACCGGACCGGTGCTGCATCCGACGCCCCACATGCAGTGCAGCCAGCTCATATGGCGGGCTTTATAGTGCAGGGCAACGTAGTTGTTCAGAGCCGCGTCCACGCTTCCGGCGCCAAGGCCATATGGGATACCCCAGAGGCAGAGGGCGAGAAAAGAGTGGCTGACGGAGAATCCAAACAGCGCCACTGCTGTTGTGAGAACGCTTACTGCCGTGATTTTTCCGGTGCCGAAGCGGGTATTCAGACGGTCGCTGTTCAAACTGGATACGATTGTTCCGGCGGCAATAATCATAGAAATGATGCCGGCAGAAGAAACAGAAGTTCCAAGCTCCGGATACATGACCGGCCACGCTGAGCCGAGCAGAGAATCCGGCAGTCCGAGACTGATGAATGCCAGATAAATGACAGGTAACAAAAGTGAAACCATGGTAAAAACCTCCTCTTAAGAAAAGATAAAATAAGAATGAATCGTTTTATTGCGTTTAACGCAAAACCAACATTCATAAGCAGTTTTAAAGTATCATAACCGATAAAAAGAATCAATACTTTCTTTTTTTGATTTTACGATAAAATCTTTGTGGAAAAAGCTGTAAATTTATTTATTAATGTAGATTATTTTTTATATCAAATTTATTAGTTATACTTTACAGTACGGAGAAGATCGTGGTACACTAAAAGAAGACTGGTTGCGGTTCCGGCATCGGTGAACCGTAAGCAGGCATCCCGGTTTGCCGGGGCATTCATATTTAAGAGAACCCAAGGGAGAAAAAATACACAAAGAGAGGTAGACAAGAAATGGGAGGCTTTTTTGGAGTTGCATCAAGAAAAGACTGTACACTGGAACTGTTTTATGGAGTAGACTATCACTCACATCTCGGAACAAGAAGAGGCGGTATGGCGACATACGGAGCAAATGGCTTTTCACGTGCTATCCACAACATTGAAAATTCACCGTTCCGTACAAAATTTGAGCGTGATGTGGAAGAAATGGAGGGAAACCTCGGCATTGGCTGCATTTCCGACTATGAACCGCAGCCGCTTTTGATCCAGTCACACCTTGGAAGCTTTGCGATTACCACGGTTGGAAAAATCAACAACATGGATCGGCTTTTAAAAGAGGTTTACGGCAACGGTCGCACCCATTTCCAGGAGATGAGCACCGGTCAGATCAATGCAACCGAGCTTGCGGCATCTCTGATCTGCAGTGAAAAGACGATTCCGGAGGGCATCCGCCATCTGCAGGATGTTGTTGACGGTTCCATGACGCTGTTGCTGCTGACAAAAGACGGCATCTACGCTGCGCGCGATAAAAAAGGCCGCACCCCGCTTGTTATTGGAAAGAAAGAGGGAGCGTACTGCGCATCCTTTGAAAATTTTGCATATCTGAACCTGGGTTACACGGATTACCATGAACTCGGACCGGGTGAGATTGACTTTATTACGCCGGAGAGCGTCGAGATGCTCGTGCCGCCGCAGGAGGAGATGAAGATCTGTTCCTTCCTGTGGGTTTACTATGGTTACCCGACTGCGTCCTATGAGGGGATCAATGTAGAGGAGATGCGGTATCACTGCGGTGCCATGCTTGCCAAACGTGATGCGGGAAGCAATGTCCACCCGGATCTCATTGCAGGCGTGCCGGATTCCGGAATTGCCCATGCAATCGGCTATGCGAATGAGTCCAAAGTTCCGTTTGCAAGACCATTCATCAAATATACCCCGACCTGGCCACGCTCCTTTATGCCGACCAACCAGGAACAGAGAAATCTGATTGCCCGAATGAAGCTGATCCCGGTGCAGGCACTGATCGATCAGAAAAAACTGCTGCTGATCGACGATTCCATCGTGCGTGGCACACAGCTCCGTGAGACAACGGAATTTTTATATCAGAGCGGTGCAAAAGAAGTTCATGTCCGCCCGGCGTGCCCGCCGCTGTTGTATGGCTGCAAATTCCTGAATTTCTCCCGCTCCAAATCCGAGCTGGATCTGATCACCAGACGGATTATTCTGGAAAAAGAGGGAGAAAACGCAGAGAAAGTACTGGAAGAGTATGCAGATCCGACCAGCGACCGCTACGAGTCCATGTGCCAGGAAATCTGCCGCCGTCAGAATTTCACCAGTCTCAGGTATCACCGCCTGGACGATCTGGTAGAGTCGATCGGACTGCCGAAATGCAAAATGTGTACCTATTGCTTTGACGGAAAAGAATAAACAGGTTATAATGGTTTTTAAACAGGCCAGCTGACAGAAAAATAAGAGTCTGTCAGCTGGCCTGTTTCTATAGGAAAAAGAAGAAAAACAGAAAAAATATATTGGGGGCTACCGATGGGACTGAGTATTCTGATTGTAGATGATGATAAGCTTCTGGTGGAAAAGCTGGAAGAAACCGTCAACTGGAGCGGAATTGGAATTGATATGGTATTTACGGCAAACAACATCCGCCAGGCGCAAAAGCTGCTGGAAGAGTATCCGATTGAAATGCTGCTGTGTGACATTGATATGCCACAGGGCAACGGGCTGGAGCTTCTGGAATGGATCCGGTACAAAAAGCTGGATATCGAATGTACCTTCCTGAGCAGCTATGCAAATTTCGCGTATGCACAGATGGCGCTGAAGCTGTCATCAAGGGAATATCTGTTAAAACCGATTTCCAATGTGGATCTGGAAACAGCGCTGCGCAGAATTGTCGGGATTGTGCAGGAAAAACATCAAAAACAGAAGAAACAGGAGAAAAAAGGAGAGAATGAAAAGCAATTCTGGGAGGATCTTCTGGTTCAGTGTCTGCAGGAGGAGTATTGGATTGAAAGGGCAAAAAAGAGCGGATATTGTACTCCGGATGAGACCTTCCGTCTGATTCTGCTGCGGGTACTGGAAATTCCGGATAAGGAACATTATAAAAAGGAGATCAGCTTATATAATTTTGTGATTACAAATGTTCTGACGGAATATGTGGAAACAACAGAAATGAAACTGGAAACCGTGGTACATGTCAGCGATCTGGAATGGGCAGTTGTGTTGCGAAATCACGGAAGTGCGATGGGAACGCAGGAGGAACTGGCAGAACTGCGGACCTGTCTGGCGGGTGCGTTTCCGGCAAGATTCTGCATGTACATGGGAAAACCGGCGGTACTGGATGAGATTTCAAAGAGCCGCGATCAGCTCGAAGAGATGGAAAAGTATGTAGTGCCGGATGAAACAGGGATTCTGTATGAGACACGCTGGTCCTTTGTAGAGCGTGATTATCAGGAAGTGCCGTGGAAAACGTATCTGGCTGAGATGGAGCGATCCGATTCCCTTGCGGCTGTGCGGGAAAAGCTGCAGGAATATCTGAAAAAGCGTGAGAAAAGCGGCGGTCTGCGAAAAGATTTCACAAGTCGTTTTTTTGAAGAAATGATACAGAATATATATGTTTATTTAAAAGAGAGCAATATCGTTTTCGGACAGATTTTTGACAGTGAAGAGTATGAAACGAAACGGAGAGAGGCGGTTCTCTCTGTGGTAGGTGCCCATGCGTTCATCGATTATCTGTTTGATGTGCTGGAAGGTCAGAAAAAGAACGAATCCCGCAGTGACAATGTGGTGGAGCAGCTAAAAGACTATATCGAACAGAATCTGAACGAGGATCTTTCAAGATCCGTGCTTGCAGGAAAAGTGTTCCTCTCAGAGGACTACGTTTCCAAAATTTTTATGAAAACAACGGGAATGTCGCTTCCGAATTATATTGCTGAGCGGCGCATTGAGCGGGCAAAGGAGTATTTGCGCGGTTCATCGCTTCCGATTAGCAAAATTGCGATGGAAGTCGGCTATGGAAATTTTTCTTATTTCAGTAAAACGTTCCGGGAGCTGGTCGGATGTACACCAAATGAGTACCGGAGCAGACAAAAATAACAAAAAAACGATGTCAATAACAAAAAAACGTTCTGATTAAAAAAGAGATGTGAAAAGACATCTCTTTTTTAATATACAGACTGCCGGAAAATGATAGAAAAACGCCCCTCTTTTTTGTATAATATGTTCATCGGTTGAAACGAGAGCATGAAAAAGAAAAATTGTAACGATTCAGAGCCATGCGAAATGGAAGAAAAATCGAGATGGGACTCTGAACAGTTACGAAAAATTTAAAGGAAAGAAGGGATGATATGTGAGCGCCAACCATAGTAAAACCAAAAAGAAGAGTTCCATAGGATTTGTAGAGGAAGTGAGAAGAAGCAGGCCATTATATTTACTGATGCTTCCTTCCATTATCATTTTTGCACTGTTTACGTACTACCCGATGTACGGAATTGTGATTGCATTTAAAAACTTTACACCTGCGGATGGAATTATGGGAAGCAGCTGGGCTGGACTGAAATACTTCAAACAGTACTTTAACTCCTATCAGTTCGGTCTGACCATCAAAAACACAATCATCATCAGTCTTTACACCATCGCGGTAACATTCCCGCTCCCGGTTATCATGGGACTGCTGGTTAACCAGATGAAGGCACAGAAATTTAAAAAATTCTTCCAGGTATCGACTTACCTGCCGCACTTCATCTCTACCGTTGTTATGGCCGGAATGCTGATTCTGTTCCTCTCCCCGAGTACAGGTATTATCGCAAAGCTGGTCGGACTGCTTGGATTCAAGCTCCCGAACCTGATGGGAAGTGCAAAAGCATTCCCACACATTTATGTATGGTCTGAGGCATGGCAGCATGTAGGATGGGACAGTATCCTCTATATCGCAACACTTTCCTCTGTAGACCCGACCCTGTATGAAGCGGCAACGATGGACGGCGCCAACAAATGGCATAAAATGATCCACATCGATGTTCCGGCTCTGCTGCCGACGGCAACCATCATGTTTATCATGAGAATGGGAAGCGTTATGAGCGTTGGATTTGAGAAGGTTTACCTGCTGCAGAATACACTGAACAGTACCTCAAGTGAGATCATTTCCACCTATGTGTATAAGATGGGTCTTGTGAGCAGCCAGTACAGCCTTTCCGCTGCAATTGGCCTGTTTAACAACATTATCAACCTGGTTCTTCTTCTGGCAGTCAACTTCCTTTCCAGTAAAATGAGTGATACCTCACTGATCTGACAGAATTTTGAGCCTACATAGGAATGGAGAGCAAAGATATGAGTAAAGCAAAAGCAGTATCAACAAATAAAGTAAAAAAATCCAGAGAAGACTGGATTTTCGATATCATCCTGTATACGATCGGTGTGCTTCTGATCATCATTACCCTGTATCCGATGTACTTCATCGTCATTGCATCGTTCAGTGATCCGGCAGCCGTATCCAACGGACAGATTATGTTCCTTCCAAAAGGAGTTAACTTCAAAGGGTATAAGCAGCTGGCGAGCTACGCAAAGCTGTGGACTGGCTACCGGAATACGATTGCTTACGTAATTATGGGAACGCTTGTGACACTCGTTGTCAATATTCCGGCTTCCTACGCGCTTTCCAGAAAGCATTTATATGGAAGAAGATTTTTCACAGCATTTTACCTGATCCCGATGTTCTTCACCGGCGGTCTGATTCCAACCTACCTGGCAGTACAGAGATTTCATCTGCTGGACACCTTCTGGGTTATGGTTGTTCCGTTCTCCGTTGTAACGTATTACATCATCGTAGGACGAACGTTCTTCAACAACAGTATCCCGGAGGATCTCTGGGAGGCGGCGCAGCTGGATGGATGTGGATACCTTGGATTCTTCTTCAAGATTGTGCTTCCGCTTTCCAAAGCCGTTATCGCTGTTATTGCTCTGTGGGCAGCAGTAGGACAGTGGAACTCCTACTTTAATGCATTGATTTATATTCGAAGCGAAAGTCTGCAGCCGCTGCAGATTGTCCTTCGAAGCATTCTGGTCGGCAATCAGACCATGAGTGCCATGAGTACCGGCGCTGCAGCCGTTGAGGCAAAGCAGATGGCCGACCTCATCAAATACGCGATCATCGTGGTTTCCTCCGCGCCGATCATGTGTATGTACCCGTTAGTGCAGAAATACTTCAATCAGGGTGTTATGCTCGGATCACTGAAAGGCTGATCCTGCGGACAGGAGAGAAGTATTGCAAATAAAAAATCATAAAGGAGAGATGATGATGCGAAAGAAAACAAAAATGGCCTGGAGCGTTGCTCTTTCGGCCGCAATGGCAGCTGGACTGCTTGCAGGATGTGGAAGTAATGGAGGAACGGAAAGTACGAGTGGAAGCACTGCAGCAAGTTCTGCAAAGACAGAATCTTCTGCCAGTGACACGACAGATACCAGTGACCGCCCAACCTACAAAATTGCAACAGTAAGATGGACCGATACCTGGCCGACCGATTTCCTGCATGAAGGCGTCATGAAAGAAATCGAGGACAAGATGAATATCAACATCGACTGGCAGGTTTATTACAACAGTGACTGGTCCGAGCAGAAATCTCTGCTGCTGGCTTCCGGAGACCTCCCGGATGCATTTCTTGGCTCCATCTGCTTAACACAGGCAGATATGGCACAGAACAAATCGGCATTCCTGGATCTGACAGATCTGATCGAAAAAGATATGCCAAACCTGAAAGCAGCCTTTGAGGCTGATCCGGAACTGAAAGCAGTCTGCACCAGCCGTGACGGAAGAATCTACAGCTTACCGAAGAAGCTTCCGCTTCGTCCGAAGGTTTGCGGCGATGTTATGTGCATCAACCAGGAATGGCTGGATAACTTAGGACTGGAAACTCCGAAGACCTATAAAGAACTGGAAGAGGTTCTTGTTAAATTTGCGACAGAAGATGCTGACGGCGATGGCGATCCGACCAACGAGATCGGTATCACAAATGCGGCAAGCAGCGGACTGTTAAGCGGCGATCTGCGTCACATCCTTTCCCCGTTCGGAACCATGGTAAGCCGTGACGGAAACTACATGGGACTGAATGGCGAAGGAAAACCGGTCTTCATGCCGATGGAAGAAAATTACAAAGAAGCAGTAAAATGGATGCGTCAGTTATGGGAAGAGGGCGTTGTTGATCCGGAGTACTTCACTCAGGATGGCTCCATGCAGACAGCAAAACAGCAGGCAGATGGCGGTTCTCAGGTAGGTCTTATCTTTGGATGGACTGCAGATGCTCAGGTTGGTCCGAACGTAGATCAGTTTAAGACCCTTGAGGCAGTAGAAGGCTACGATGGAAATCACTACGTAGAAGCAGCAACCAACTACCTTGATATTTCCGACCGTGAGCTCATGATCTCCAAAGACTGTAAAGATCCTGACACCCTGCTGAAATGGGCGGATGAATTTTACACCGATCTTGCATCGTTACAGACCTTCTATGGTACGATCGGAAGCCAGATCACAGATAATGGTGATGGAACCTACAACGTAGATGTACCAAGCGATGGATCTTCTCTTGATACCTCTGCATGGTCCAATTCCCTCCGTGATTTTGGTCCGAAATACATGAACGAGGATTTCTATGACAAGGTTTCTCTTCCGGAAGGACAGGGCGATGGTGTCAAACTGGCCGATGACGCAATCAATGAGAAATACGTTGATACTGAGAAAAACTGTGGATTCCCGATGGTTCAGTATACCGACGAAGACCTTTCCAGAATCACGGCAATCGGAACCGATATCTATAAATATGTAGAAGCACAGTATGCGCACTGGGTAGTAGACGGCGGCATCGATGATGAGTGGGATTCTTACATCGATCAGCTGAAAGCTATGGGTATTGATGAGTTCCTTCAGATTCAGACAGATGCTTACAATGCATACAAAGAAAATCTGACAAAATAAACAGAAAAAATATTACCTGTAAAAATCAGGCGTTGATCCGGCGGGGCAATGTTTGAGGTGCAAAACAGCAGGAGAAACGGCAGGCCAGAAATGACCTGCCGCTTTTGACAAAAGGAGGATTTTTACATGTTTTTGGAAAAAGAGGGTAAGTTAATTTATTCCTACGATGGCGAGACCGTCTGCATCGAAGCGTGGGGGAAAGATGCACTGCGTGTGCGCGCGACAAAAAACCGAAGTTTTACCGGCCGTGACTGGGCATTGGAAGCAAAGGATGCGCATGCGGGGGAGGTTGAAATCTTTGAGGATCCATCAGCAAAAGGCGGAGCCTTTGCCAATATGTACGAGGGAACGGATACTTCCTACGGAAAAATCACAAATGGAAAGCTTCATGCAGTGATCGATTCCGGCAGCGTCATTACGTTCTATCATGAGGATGGAAGAGTTCTGTTAAAGGAGCATTTCCGCCGTCTGCGCGATGAGGAAAGCATGCCGCTCAACATCATGGGACGCGAGTACAGCAACGGCGTCGGGGATAATTTCCGTATTGTAGCGCGGTTTGTAGCAAGAAAAGGTGAGAAAATCTTCGGAATGGGACAGTATCAGCAGCATGAGCTGGATCTGAAGGGCTGCATGCTGGAGCTGGCACAGAGAAACTCACAGGTCAGTGTTCCTTTTTATCTTTCCAGCATCGGCTACGGCTTCTTATGGAACAATCCGGGTGTCGGACAGGTGATGTTTGCGAATAATGGAACGGAATGGGTAACGGAATCCGGGAAAGAAATCGATTATCTTGTGATTGCAGGTGATACGCCTGCCGAGATCGAGGAGAATTATATGACGCTGACCGGAAAACCGCCGATGATGCCGGAATATGGCATGGGCTTCTGGCAGTGTAAGCTCCGCTACTGGAATCAGGAACAGCTTCTGTCTGTAGCAAGAAAATACAAAGAGCTTGGCGTACCGCTTGATGTGATTGTCGTCGATTTCTTCCACTGGACGAAGCAGGGCGAGTTCAAATTTGATCCGAAATACTGGCCGGATGTGCCGGGCATGTGCCGCGAATTAAAGGAGATGGGAATTCAGGTTGTTGTGTCGGTATGGCCGACCGTCGACATTTATTCCGAAAACTTCGAGGAGATGAAAGAGAAGGGCTATCTGGTTCGCACGGAACACGGTGTACCGCTGACGATGCTCTGCGGTGGAAATGAAGTTTTCTTCGATGCGACTAACCCGGATGCAAGAACATATGTCTGGGAGAAGATCAAGAAAAATTATTATGATCAGGGTGCCAAGCTCTTCTGGCTGGATGTGGCAGAGCCGGAATACAGCGTTTATGATTTCAAGAACTACCGTTATCAGCTCGGAAGCGTACAGGAGGTCGGAAATATTTATCCGAAATATTATCTGAAAGCGTTCTATGACGGCATGACGGCAGAAGGCGATACCATGCCGATCAGCCTGATCCGTTCTGCCTGGGCAGGCAGCGCGAAATATGGTGCACTCGTATGGTCAGGCGATATTGTAAGTACCTTTGAGTGCTTCCGGCGCCAGGTACAGGCAGGTCTTAACATGGCGGTTGCCGGTATTCCGTGGTGGACCACTGATATCGGCGGCTTCCACGGCGCAAGAACCGATGACCCGGATTTCCATCGTCTGTACATCCGCTGGTTTGAGTACGGATGCTTCTGCCCTGTCATGCGTCTGCACGGAAACCGCAACCCACAGGAGGGCTACGGTGCAGAACAGATCGGATCCGGCAGTGACAATGAGATCTGGAGCTTTAGCGATGAGGCATATGAGATTTCAAAGAAATACATTTTCCTGCGTGAGCGCCTGAGAGATTATATCCGGGTACAGATGAAGAAAGCACATGAGGACGGAACCCCGGTGATGCGGCCTGTTTTCTATGATTTCCCGACAGATCCGGAAAGCTGGAATGTGGAGGACGCTTATCTGTTCGGACCGGATCTCTATGTTGCACCTGTGATGGAGGATCACGTAACGGAGTGCAAGGTTTATCTTCCGGCCGGAACGGCATGGTTTAACGCATGGACCGGAGAGAAGTATGAGGGAGGACAGAAGGTAACGGTTGCTGCTCCGATGGATACTATTCCGGTATTCGTAAAGGAAGGAGCAGATACAGAACATCTGCTGAACATTTTTTCTGAATAAGAGAATGTTACCGCTCACCGGTACCCGGCAAACGGTAACAAAGAATCCTGTTTTCGCCATGTGAAACACGGACTCTGCATGGACAAAGCGAAAAAATGTGATATAATGGGCTGTGTTACAAAGAACATAGCTGCAAATATATTCCGTGAGTGTAAAATGACTGCCGGAGCTGCACGGTAAGGTGCGGCGTCCGGCAGTTGCTCTGTAGAAAAAAGAGGGGTGGATGTGCTTATGAATCTCTGGCAGAAAGGAAAACGAAGGATGCTGCATAGCGTTCGAATACGCAGTATGAAAGATACGTCACTGCGGCTTGGAACTCCGGTTTTTCTGGTTTTGATGGGGCTTGTTGTCTGCCTGCTCTGGGGCATTTGGGAAAACCGCAAGCTGGCAGATAAATACATTGCCGATACGGCAAAGCTCTATGTTGATCAGATCAACCGTGATATGTCGCAGATCAACAGTGAACTGATATATCTGCTGGATTCTGACAGCAATATCAAAGAAATCCCGGATCAGATAACATCGACAGATGCTCAGTATTATGAAATGGAGCAGACGCTGCGAGAGCGAAACCGTGTACTGAAAATCCGTTATCATGAGGTACAGACCTTCTTTGTCTACGGTCAGAAAGCCAATGTTCTGATTACGGACAGCGGAACTATGTTTACCGAGAGTAAGGGAATGACAACGCTGAATCAGATGCTGATGTCATATCTGCAGATTATGACATCCAGGGATTCGATCAGCACACAATGGACCGTGATTACATTTGGCGATGACGACTATATTGTCGGCTGGTACGCGAAAAACAAAAAAGTTATCGGCTGTGTCATCAATCTGAATCTGATTTTCCGGACCATCCGCGCCAAAACAGAGGAGTATGATGTCATTCCGTTTATGGTAGATGCCAGAGGACGCGTGATGACGCAGGCAGACACATCGGAAAAATATAAGAATGAGATTATCGATTTTTCCAAAGCGGGAAAGAAGAAGAAAAATGCGACGGTCTATTCCTACCAGCTTGGCACGGTCGGAAAAATCAATCTTATGGTTCTGCCGGGAGGAGGTATTCTTGAGAATGTACTGATTATGCAGATTGCATTTGTCGTCCTGATCGCGGTTCTTCTGATTGTCTGCGCATTGGAAATTACAGCATATTACCACCGGATTCTGGTACCGCTGGAAAAATTCGGACAAAAACTGGAGGATCTGGAAAAAGAGCAGAGTCTGAATGAGGATGGCAACAACAATTTGTTAGAGCTGGAGTCTGTGAGTGGTAAGTTTAAGGAATTGTTGCGGAAAATACAGGGATTAAAAATTGCGATCTACGAGAAAGAGCTTGCCGAACAGAAAGCAGAGCTGGAATACACGCAGGAACAGATCAAGCCGCATTTTTTTCTGAATTGCCTGAGTCTGATTCATGGCATTGCGGATAAGAATAACGAAGGCGAGATCGTTGAGATCACAACGGTGCTGTCCGACTATATGCGCTACATTTTCCAGGATTCCAAGAAGCAGCGCGATGTGGAGGAAGAGCTGGAACACATTGAGGCATATATCCGCATCCAGAAGCTGCGGTACGGAGAAGAAGCCTTTTCCTTTGAAGCAACGACGGATGGTGATATCGGAGAATGGAAGGTTCCGTCTTTCTGATACAGACACTGGTGGAAAACTCCGTAGTACACGGTGTATCCCTGGACCGGAAGAGCGAGATTTCCCTGTATCTGACAAATGAAACGTACGAGGACGGTGAGTACCTCTACATCTGTATTTCCGACACCGGAAACGGATTTTCGAAAGAGGCACTGGATGCAATCGAAAACGACACGCCTATCATCTACCACGGTCGTCACCATGTCGGCATCTCCAATATAAAACGCCGCCTGGCGCTGATGTACGGCGAACGGGCGAGCATTACGTGCTCCAATATGGATGAAAATTACGGAGCCGTCGTAGAGGTGCGGCTGCCGAAAACAGAATAAAGCGAAAAGAAAAAAGGCGGGAACCCGGAGAAACATAGAGGGTTCCCGCCTTTTTGCGTGAAAAAACTGCAGGAGCTTCCGGAACCTGATGGCTCCGGGAAGCTCCTGCAAAGGGGGAGATGATTCAAAAACTGTTTTCTGTATCAGATACGGGAAACTCCGTCATCGGTATAATGCTCATAGGAAGCGCCTTCGTATCCGACCATGCGGATGCTTTCCTCTTTGATATCCGGTACGGATTCTGCAAAATCGGCAACCGGGATTGCGCAGCCTTTGCGGATGAAGAGAGGAACCTCATTCAGGGCAACTTCTACGTAGTGGATACCTTTCGGAAGAACCTCCTGGAACATGTTTCCATTGCCGAGGAATTTTACAAACATCATTTCTTCCGGCAGATATACATAACGGCCGATGGCATTCTGAGTGTAAACCGGTGCAATCATGATCTCATTACCGATCATCAACTGATCTTCTGTATTTCTTGCCAGCTTGTCGTCCGGATAAACGAAGGCAAGCGGTTTGAAGTACATATCATCGTTTAAAGCAGCCTTCATGTACTCGCTGTACAGATACGGAACGAGGCGGTAGCGGACGCCGATGACGTTGCGGAAGTCCTCGATATGCTCAAACTGGTAAGGTTCCTGCTCACGTGTTCCGAGTGCGGCATGGTTTCTCATCAGAGGAGTGAAAACACCAAGTGCCAGCCAGCGGAGCAGCAGGTCTCTTGTGGTATTTGCACCGAATCCGCCGAGGTCGGCTCCGGTATAAAGGAAACCGCACATATTGAGGGACGGCATCATCTTCAGGTTCAGCAGGATGTGTGACCACCACGAGCAGTTGTCTCCGGTCCAGATTCCGCCGTAACGGTGCATGCCGATGTAGGAAGAACGGGAGAACATCAGGATTCGCTTATCCGGGGAAATTCGTTCAAAAGCTTCACCGGCAGAACGGGTCATGTTGTAGCCAAACAGATTGTGTACCTTGTCATGGCGGACCTGTTCGCCGTTTACGTTGTGATAGAAGCGTTTATAGTCCTCATGGTTGTTTGCCAGTGCCTGAAGCTTTCCGCCTACCATGTAGTGTGGAACCTCCGGGTCACCTTCCACATATTTCTTTGCAGTCTCCTTGAAATCAGCAAGGCCTTCCTGGGAATAGAAGATGGATGGCTCGTTCATGTCATTCCAGAAGGCATCGATTCCCTTGGAAACGAGAACATCGTATTTGTCACCAAACCATTTTCTGGCATCTGCATTTAAGACATCCGGGAAATGAGTCCAGCCCGGCCATACAGTAGCTTCGAAGTAGGAGCCATCCTCGCGGCGGCAGAAGTAGCCTTTTTCACAGCCCTCTTCGTAAATGTCATAACCCTCTTCGACCTTCACACCGGCATCGATGATCGGAACGAGATGGATCTTTTCTTTTTTCATATCCTGTACAAAGCCCTCGAAATCCGGGAAACGTTCTTCATTTACGGTGAAGTCCTTGTAATCCTGCATGTAGTCGATATCCATGTAAACCATATCGAGCGGTACATGGTTTTCGCGGTATTTTTTCACTACCGTGCGGAAATCATCTTCTGTTTTGTAGCCCCAGCGGCTCTGACCGTAACCGAAAGCAAACTTCGGAGCAATGTAGCTGCGTCCGATGATGCCGCGGAACTGTTTTACGATATCAAGATCGGAATCACCGGTGATCATGTAAACGTAGAGATCTGCGTTTTCGCAGGAAACGGTCATTGTATCGGAAGTCGTGTAGCCGATATCGAAACGCAGGGTTCCCGGATAATCAAAGAAGAATCCTACGTGTGTCTCACCGGAGATGATGATGAAGTTGTGTGCTGCATACAGAGAGGTTTTGCTCTCTACGTGATTTGGATCATCGGCGCAGTCACTGATGTAAAGAAAGCCGCGTTTGTTGATGCCGCGATTGGCTTCGCCAAGTCCGAATACCATGTCATCGTCAGCAAGCTTTGTGGTGAAGGAAAAGCCGTTCTCGGTGGAGAAGGTACCGTAATCCGGGTTTCCTTCGGAAGAGGGGATCTCTTTTACAACGGCTTCGGTTTCAAATGGGGTTCCGTAGACAAATTTTTTTACCATGTCATCCTCCTTGTAACATAAATGGAAAATATAGTGTTTTGGTGAGGTTTAGCGCAACACCTTTATAATTTTATTATAACAGGGATCAGGAAAATGTCTAGCAAAAATCATCCTTTTTTTAACCGAATCAAGTAAGTCCCCTGCTTCCATTGCGAAAAGCAATAAGCAGTGG
>OIXA01003353.1_pt1 | contig 16883 bp, 19 predicted proteins | sample 1587721 | NCBI WGS metagenome assembly OIXA01 (sample SAMEA3888900, study PRJEB22519) | human gut metagenome | biome: human gut; feature: human-associated habitat; material: faeces | place: Denmark | collected 2013 | reverse complement strand
TTTTCCAAGGCAAATCTATGCTATTTTTGCAACTTTTCCAAGTATTTCATCTTTTTTTCAGGAGTAACGACTGAATCATATTGTTCTCTTCCTTGACCTTAATCGCCATACATTCATCAGTGGAGAGGAACGTGCCCTGCACCCTTTCCACATCAGGTCCGCGAAGCAGAAGCATGTCGCCATTTCCGTCAAGCCGCTCCGCTCCAGTCCTATCCAAAACGACTATGGAATCGCGCTTGTCCAACATGCGGAATCCCATTCTCATAGGGAAATTCTCCTTTATCTCTTTGGTTATCACGCCCCTGGAAACGCGATTCGTCGAAATTACCAGATGAATCCCCACTGCATTTCCCGCTTTGGACAAGCCTACGATATTCTTGAACGCGGCAGTCTTCTTGGAGCCGTAATCCATAAGGTCCGCATACTCATCTACGAACACCACTATCTTCGGATACTTTCTCCGAGAATCTTCAGCCAATCCGGAAAGTCGACTTTCCATTTCGACCGTCAGCCTGTCCAGTTCAGCATTGGCCTCGGACTCTCCACCCGCATATCGGCTGCCGGCAGTTCCAACCCAGACCGCAAGTTCCGCCCTTTTAGGGTCAATGAATATGAACTTCACTTCTTCCTGTACTTCAAGCAGCATGAGCGAAGCAATCATCGCATTCATTGCCACGGACTTTCCCTGTTTCGTGCATCCCGCCAAAAGGATATTGGGAGCCGCGGCAAGGTCCAGCCACAGAGGCCTGCCGTTCTCGTCCCTGCCAATGGCCAGCGGCAACGTCATCTCTCCATTTTCCGCATTTCTGCAAAACAACATTTCATCCATATCATATAGTTATTTTCTTCGTATTCACGTATGAGATCTTCTCCGTTCCATCATGAAACAAAAATACACCCCGATACCGCCAAAAAGCGGCAGCCGCGTCAATCAGATTGCACAAGTAATATAAAATATAGAAACCACATGTAAGATTGACAAAGAAATTCAGTATATCTATATAGCAACAGAAAACTTGCGTACATTTACAATTTGAAAAAAACACATAAGTTATGGAATATAGAACATTTGATTCAGCTATCAACGAGCGCAAAAAGAAGAACGCCGATGCTACCTGAAGGAGACACCCTGAGATTTAAGCGCAGACTTAGCTCCTGCCTTTTACATCCATTTTTCGGGAGATGGTATCATTAAAAATGGGATAGAATCTATTTCAATGCTAATAACAATTACTCAAATAAGTCTAAAACATGAGCACAAAAACACAAGAATACATGGACATTCTGTTATCATTATGTTCAGCAGCCAAAAAGAGCCTTCATTTTTTGAATGGTGCGAGAACGAATAAAACAATAAACCATTCTCTGGTTGAAAAATTCCAGGAGAGCATAAAGGACATTCTGAACAATGGCAAGAATGGATACAAATGGGAGAAAGAAGAGAAGGCCAAAGGGCGCTCTGAAAAAGACTCCATCGATATTCTTGGGCAGGCGAAGAATATGCAGAACTGGATAATTGAGATTGACGCAACACGTTCTGACCAGGTATCTCAGAAACTGCTTTCAAGAATGACCTTGTGGGGGCTCAAGGATCCTCTTAACTATGTCGCTATACTCTACCCTGACACCCGTAACGGCAAAAACGCATGCGAAAAATACCTGCGCTATGGGAATGATATTATCAAGGCTATAAACAAGAAATCAAGCGTAACCGGTATCTTTGTAAATCCTGCCAACAGTAGCATTGAAATTCTTTCATTTGAAGAGTCAAGCCATTTTGAGGTTAATGGCAAAGAGTGCAAGGGTATGAGCAATGCCGCAGCGGAGGCAATCAGAGAATATCTTCGCAAGAATCCTGTTTCCTTCGATACACTTAAAAAGCGCTGGGGAAAGTATGTTAATTGCGTGAAAGGCCCAAGCAGGTATAAGAATACCAAGTCGATAACTACAGATGGCATAAATGTTTACTCGTATACCCAGTTTAGGGAATATGGACTCTGCTCATACTGGCGTGACTTCGAGAATGTCTGTAAGAAAAATGGAATCAGCGTATCTAAACTGAAGGCATATTACACTACTAACGGAGAGACCTCGCGTATTGTGTATAAACTTGAATATTGCGAATAACACCTATGTATAATCAAAGCCCCCGACTTTGCAAATCGGGGGCTTTAAACTTATTTTAGACGAAACACATATTCTCCGCCGACAACATCGACTTCATACTCCGGAAAAACTTGATTAATCATGTTGACAAATTCACCGAACTGAAGATCATTATTTTCACCGCCATTACGCCATTGGTTAGAAAGATAGTATGTTCCACCACCTATCACGAAAGGCGTACCGAAAGCACGACTTGGATCACTAGGGAATGAGGTCCAAAAAATGCCTAGCAGTTTGAATCCTGGGCCAATTAAGGCCAGCCTACATGCACGAGATAAGGATATGAGATATGGTTTCAATCTGTCAAGCAAACCTTTGCGATAAAGATGCAAGAACACGTCATGCACGAAATGCTTAAGATATTTGTCCGAACAAATCAGTTTTTTTGAAGTCATTGTCATTAATATATTTTATGTTTATCATAAGACCATCATAGCCTAAACATTGCTAATTTATAAATTATTCCCCAGCATCACAATGTTTTCAACAGATAACCTACATATTTCCCAAACAGACTTCCGATACTTTTTATCACATCAGGTATAACACCCATTTGCCCCTTACATAAGAAGCAAAAAGCACTTGCAAGAACCACCTCTGGACTTCTGTATTTTTGCATATCCCACAGTTTCGATGATATGTATACCATGGCAAAACGAAGCGATTTACCTTAATTTCTGCAAAACAACATTTCATCCATATCATATAGTTTTTAGTTTGCCATCGACAAAGTCCCGAAAATCATCCGAGAACGTCTCATAGCGGAAATCACTGTACGTAAGATACTTGGCGTCTCGATAGACCAGCAGTTCGATGCCACTGTCCCTAAAACAGAGTCTGTATTCCAGACCCTTCTCCTCCAGAACGGTCTGAATCAGGGATTCGGCACTGTTCTCCAGAATGTTACGGATTTTTTCCCTCTTGAGAAGATCCATTTCCACATGTTCCATCTTCTCTTTCCATACTGAAAGGCCGCCGGGAAGGATATTGTTGATAAAATGTACCAGGTAGTTTTCAATCTCTTCCTCATACCTTATCAGTATCAGTTTCCCACCGATCCAGAATTGTCCTATACAAAAACTGATGCCGAGACCCATCTGTGTCTCCACCACAATCTCATATCCCCGGAGTGCGAGCATTGTCTCTTCCGGCATGTAAGCAGACGCCCGGACCGTGCTGATGACCTCCATAAGGGTATAATCCACATTCCGCCCCGTTATATCAGCACCATGATTGTCAATGTAGTCGACCATTTCATGGTACATTTCCAGGGCAACGTCCTCTTCGTATTCACGTATGAGTTCTTCCAGTTCCATCATGATACAAAAATACGCCCCGACACCGCCAAAAAGCGGCAGCCGGGGCAATGAAGTCGCTGATGTATCTAGAAATATGTCAGCCAAGTTTTCGCACGATTCTGACAAATTCATCTGAAAGGTCTGAGGTCAGACCGCGCGAATCGGCATCAGTATTCTTATTCTCACTGCATGCAAGTTTCCAAATGTCGTCATCTGGAGACAGAAGGTTCGTTTTCCCGGAATACGGATATTTCCATGCGGCAAACCGCGACCGCTCAGAGCCCTTTTCCCAATCCTCCAATGCGGGCAAGTCCACCAGTTTGGGAGCTATGGCAAAATAGATATTCTCCTCCACCAGCAGGCAAACATGACTGTCATTTTGCAATTTCACGCTTATGCCGAAGTACCGGTTGTCTTCATTCGGTCTGTCGACATATTTACGCACCAAGCCTTCGATGTCCTGGACAATCATTAACTTCTTATTTGCGTCAAAGTGGCAATACTCCGGACGCAAGCCATATTCCTCAAGCTTCTTCTTGATTGTCCGCCAAAAAGTCGTGACCGCGTCAATTTTGATTTCATCAAGCTGGCCGGAGATTTCTCTCGCCGCCTTGATGTTCTCCTCAGTACTTTCAATGATATTTATTATATCCTTCTTTCTGTCCATGCCCAATACTTTTTTCTTTATGATGTCCCGATATGTCGTCAAATGCTCCTTCAGATGTGGCTTATCTTCCATTTCATTGATACATTTGTCCAGCCACGGCACAATGACATCCTTATATGAAATGCACACATAATCTACGCCGCACTTGCATTGCATTCCATCAGCCTGCGTGCTGTCATCGGAAGGAGAATGCCCGTCAGGAGTAAGATACAGGACTGGAAATTTCACGCCGCCCCTATTTCGCGGCCTGCCTCTCAGGAACTCCACATAACGAAGTATCTGATGTTCCTGGTCGCCCGCGAAAATCTTGTTTTCAATGACGATCATCTGCCCATTGCTGTTTTCAATGCAGATGTCGACCCTGCCTCCCGAGTCTTCAGTCTTCTGGCCAATGTATCTTTCACAGGCAGTCCGTGCGTCGGAAGGGTCAAATGATTTGAACTGTTCAGGAAGACATCCCAAAAAGAGTTCCAGGAAACGGCATTTCTGGCCATGAGACCCCCGCGTATCCAAAAGAGAAGCGATTACTGATGAGTGCATCATCTCCTCGTTCCCTTTAATAGCCGTCTCAAGAACGCTGTAGTCCTCTCCTGATGCGATTCGCTCGTCAATGCACAGGAAGACCTCATTCAATAATCCGCTGATAATATCGTGGTTGTCCATATAATTATGTTTTCAATTCAAATATAGAAAAAAGACGCAAAGTATGCAAAAAAATTCGGGAGTGATAAACCTGTTGGCAACAAAATTTCAGTAGTTCCTTGAAATTAATGGACTTTAAGTGTAAGAATACTAAGTTTAGTCTGTATAGTATAATAATCAGGGTTTGTATGTCGGACACGAAGATACTGAGGCTCTGGTGGATAAACTGAACTCCAAACTAAGTGAAGTAAACCCAATCTCGAAAATGGAACGGACCCATTATCCGTCTTCTACCGATATTCTTGATGTAAAGTTTCCACTGGATGACGACACGAAGAATGCGGCCAGGTTTGTAGTAAGTCACGGATTTACATCAACATCAGACTTGCAGCGACACCTTGGAATGGGATACGCAAAGGCCCGCAGGATTATGGATACACTTGAGAGGTTAGGAATTGTGGGGCCGTCCACAGCTTCGGACAGGACACTTCTAGTACACGACCTCGATGAACTGGAAAAAATTCTTGACAATCGGGATCAATGATTATAGGATGCAGGTAAAAGAAAACATGTATAAGCATGTGACGGAATAATCATTAAAGGCAGGTCATCGGAATTGATGCCTGCCTTTTTCAGACGCTTGCGGTCATAGACCTTCTTGGATTTCTGAGTTGTCGTACGGAACATTATCTGCTTGCCGTACTTTGCGATTTCCTCCTCTCTCGAGGCCTTCCGGTTGGCAAGGAGGAAGTCTTTCTCCGTAATCCGGAACCTTTTCTTTGCCATTGGTTTATGTATTCTGGCGCAAATTACGTTCAAATTTGCCGAAAACAAAAGAAAAGTGAAAAAAATATAGGAAATCCATGTAAGATTGGTGAAGAAGTATTGTATAGTATATAGCAACAGGAAGACCTGCGACCAGTTTACATCTTGAAAACATATTTTAGTTATGGGATATAGAACATTTGATTCAGCTATCGACGAGCGCAAAAAGAGGAACGCCGCCATCTTTCGTCAGACCGCAGACTGCATCCGTCGCGGAGAATATACGACACCATCCGGAAGGACCGTCCAGCTCGATTTTACCGACATGCTCAAAGGAAGCAGATGCTACCAGCAGGAAATTCCGGCGATTTCAGCTCCGATCGTAGAAGGAGGGACCAGAGTGCTTGTCGAGAACAATGATTGTCTCATAACGGCAGGACGCCTTGTCTCTGAAGGCTATAACCCTCTTCTTCTCAACTTTGCCAGTGGCGGACATCCCGGCGGGGGAGTTGAGAATGGTGCCAGGGCTCAGGAAGAGACCATCTGCCGCAGAAGTACTCTGACCCGTTCTATCTATGCCTTCCATAGAGGCAGCGCGACCAAATATGGATACTTTCTAATTCCAGGAGACAACTATCCTATAACAACGAGATATAGTGCAATATATTCACCTTGTGTCACCGTATTCCGTGAGGGAGCAGACTGCACGATGATGGAGGACCCGTACAACGTGGCAGTGGTATCCTGCGCCGCCCTGAATCTCAACGGGAGATATTCCATAAAGCTCACTGCTGAAGGACACATGCCTCAGGAGGCCCTCGACATTACACGATGCAAGATCCGCACAATCTTCCGCATAGGACTTCTCCATGGACATGACGCCCTCGTACTCGGCGCCTTCGGCTGCGGTGCCTTCCATAATCCACCGGAAGAAGTCGCCAGACTTTTCCATGAAGTGATGGAGGAAGAGGAATTCAAGAACAAGTTCAAGGTCATAACCTTCTCGATAATAGAAGACCACAACTCCGGCAATTCCAACCTGAGGCCATTCCAGGCAGAATTCGGATACTAAGAACAACAATAACAGCTGAGATATAACTTACGCCAGCATCAATGACAATTGGCGGAGTCCATTTCCGGACAGGAGATGATGCCGATATTCAGGCAGACCTGAATATGGCAGAAATCCTGTCCCGGGTACTCCCCTATTCTTAGAAAACTTTGTTATACAATTTATCTTATGTTAACCAATGGAGACACATCTCCGTTGAGATTGTACCAGCCTGTTTAATCCAGGATTTCATACCGGCAGTATACTTTTCTGTCATTGCTACGCTTTATTGAAAATGATGGTTATTCCGTCAATTACAGTCTCAGCATCAACAATCTTGTCATCCAAATCTTTCCTCAGTCCTATAGTGTGGAAATCGGCATCCGGATTGTGGTGGATGGGTATGATGGCTGTCTTCGGGCCAATGAGTTCACAGATCTCCTTCAGAGATTGAATAGATGCATGGCCGGACGTATGGTTGTAGTCGTATCTCTTGCTTCCTTTCAGGCACGGTGTAGAACCTGCAACCAGGGGCTGAATAAATGCATCTGTTTTCTCATTATATCCGCCCCAGCCTTTTTCCACATAGCCACGATACATGGAATAGACGAAGGAAGTTTCTTCTTTATTACAGAACTTAAGGATATCATCTATCCATTCTGCAAACTTATCGCTGCTACGAATAAGCATCGTAAAGCCACAGCCCTTCATCTTAGTTACAAGCCCTTCGTTTTTCGTCGGCTCATAACCATAGATATAGGCTTTACCGTTATCAAACTGGTAATGAGGCCCAAGTCCCTTATATTCCCTTTTAATCCTTTCTATCGTCTCTGCCTGGAAACTGTCACAGACAAAAGGCCGCCAGGGCTTCGTGGCATAATTAGCCTGATAGATGGACTCCAGACGGTCAGCATCTTGAGAGGAGCAAAGGACAAATACATTCTTGCGCTTGGCCATTATTTCCTTGAAGCAATTGCAAACATCTTCTTCGCTCTTTACTGGTTTGTTAGGCTGGCCGACATTGGTTCCCTCGACAATCAATACATTCACATTGCCGGCAATATGGAACTTATCAATCACTCTACGCAAGCCTTCGCCCAGGTATCCATGTTCACGAAAATCACCGGTATGAATGACCGTCTTCCCGTCACACTGAATCTTTAGCATATAGGAATCTGTGGCCGAATGACTAACGTAGAAGGGTGTCACCGTAATGTCTCTCCTTTTACCGAAATAGAGTGGCTTTCCAGCACGATAGAAATGGAAGTTATCCAGTTTCATCAACCGGTCCATGTATTCCTCATGCTGGTCATCAAGGCGGGATAGACGCAGGTACTTGCGCCCCATTAAATCTGCAGCAAGATTACCGATATACTGAGGGAGACTTTCGTCTACCAGGTTGAAAAGTTCAACATGATCCCCGTGATTGTGCGTGTACAGGATGGCAGCCGCACCGGCAGTCAGTTTGTCGATGGCATCTTTAGTGGCCAGATTATCGTCGGAGGGTTTGTCTCCATCTGGAAGCAAATGCCCCAGGTCTATGAAAATTCTAGTGCCTGCATTGGATTCAATCTCCGTGATACAGCCGCCTATCTGGTGGGGGCGATGAAGGGTGATTTTCATGAATGACGGTATTACATTATTTCGTTTAAGAGTGTGCCTGAAAACCCAGTAATCTGCCCTTTATCATTGAGCTCATAATAGAGAGTGTAGGGTGTAAGGACTACGTTTAAAGCTTTAATACTCATTGGAGTAAGGCAACCTTCTTCAGACGAGCCCTTGGGCATTAGCGAAACAACATCAAGGTTTAGTGCATCCGGAATAGACCCGTTATAATTGAATAGGCTCCACCATTTGCGCCCAGCCTTGCTCCTTAACAAGTGGGCAATAAAAGTCGCGTAAGACAGGGCCTGGATCATTACATCTTTTTGTGGTTCAGAGTTTTTGTTGTCATCTTTAAGTTCTATAATAGCTAATCTCGTATCTGAGGCAGAATGCTTTATCCTAGCCAAAATGTCAATGCCGCCGCCCGTTGCTCCTCCTCTCTTATTCATTGAAAAAGACGGGGAATGGGTACTTGCTTTCAAAGGAGTAGTTAGTTGGAAGAAACAATTACTCAATTTAACTGGTTGAATGTTGCATAGAATCTTTCCATCAGATCTCAATCGCTTTGAGAATTCAGCTAATAATAAATTCTCTATACGGTGCTCTTCACTCTTTAATCGGCCAAACTCTTTGTCTTTGAACATAGAACGGAACTTCTTAGCTTCATTACTTGAGTCCCATTCCTTTGACTTGACAGGAAAATAGTCCAGATGGAAATACTCTTTAGTGTGGGCAGCTTTCTCGGGAGATACATCAAGAAGTACAACATTTCCTTTTTTTACTTGAATTACCCCAACACTTTGCCCATGAACACGAATATCGAATGATGGAGAATTACTGGCCATCGTAATAGAACTGTAAGCATACATCGGTTTCGGCATCCGAAACTTCGTACGAGCAGCGGAATAATTGTCTTTCTTTGTCATCAAATTATTGGCATATCTCAGGTATGCTTGCTCCCACTTTTCGTGGTTGATGCTATCAGTTAGAAGCATATTAACAGCTTCTACGACTTTATCGTTATCCATGATATAAGAGTTATAGTGTTATTTCCTTAAACCTTTCCACCTCAGTCCCATCCGGTAGCGTCACCTTGCTGAAATAGATTTCGTACGGTCGTACCCAAATCTGGCCGGCACCGTACATGGCCTGGTAGATGACCACATCCTCCAGGGTCTCTGAGTCTTTGCCGAAGCCGATGAGTTTGTACTTGCCGCCCTTGAAGTGCTCAAAATAGCGGGCTTTTGAAAGGCCGCGTTCCTTCAGCATCTTCTTCCACTGTGGCTCCTGGGCGGCCGGATACTCTCCGCCGGCACCAAGGACATCGGCTATTACCTGCTTGACGATAGGCTTGGTAAGAGTTGCGTTCTGGACACGGGCGTAGTTCTCCAGCCGGTTGACCGCCCTCTCTGTCGCTTCGATAAACGCATTGATGGTAGTGGTGGGTGTGTTCTTATGGTTATACTCAGCCGGTGTCACACGTTTGGCAACTTCGTCCCATGCTTTTGGAGGTATGCTGAAGCCCATCGTGGTCTGGTACCGGTCTCCGTTGAAAGACCAGACAACCCTAATCGGGGCCTCTCCGTGCTTGTTTTGTCTCTTATCAAGGTAGATTTTCAGTGGCATAAACAGTGGTTTTCACAAAGTTATAAAGTTGTTGGCGTTTTTGCAAGCGCCTTAAGGTGCTGCCTAATGCGGATTTTGAAAAATAATTTTCTAAAAAGTGCCATTTTGGACCAGGAATCACGGTTTTTTAAAATGCGACTTCGTATTGATAACTTGTAACTTTTCCTGACGAGGGGGTTGCCATCGAGTCTTTGACAAGTCTGATATCCTCTGAAAAAACGCGGCCTCCGGTATCCATGGCCGTCCTATAATACGAACCCTAGTAAAACATATTTTCACACATGAATAAAAAATTACTCCAAACACTGAACAGCGCCCTTGAGCGCACCAAAACCACCCACTACGCTCCGGCCACCATCGACGCCCTCCAGGCCCGCCTCAGCGAAGAACTGGACTGGCTAGACGCCTGCCCCGGCCGCGAATGCCTCATCCTCCTCCTGCAGGAGTTGGCCGCCAAGATGCGCAGCGCCCGCATCGTGGTCAGCCCTGGCTACAGCTTCCTTCCCGATTCCTACCTCCTCTTCCTGACCGGCGTGACCAAGGTCAATCCTGTCGAATGGGACCTGCCCTTCAGTCGCTTCACAAAGTCCGTCCACGACGGCGCCGAAATTCCCTTCGAGGCCGGTTCCGGCTGCCTTGAAGTAGCCCGCAAAGTACTCTCTGGCCGCGACAGCGAGCTAGTCATCGAAACCGAGCCAGGCCTCTTTGAAATCACCTTCCTGGATGGGACGGAACTCCAGAACATCAAGCTCCGCATCACCACCTACGCCGCCCTGGACCAGTTCGGTCGCACGCTCAAAGACGGCTGGCACCCGCTGGACGAGGCCACACTCCGGCTCTTCAGACGAGGGGCCACCGATGGTGCCATCTTCTTCGAATCCGACAAGATTCGTGAATGGCTCTTCGACTTCGACCCGGAGAGTATGTCCGACCTGGTCCTCCTGAACGCCCTCTACTGGCCCGGCCGCATTGGGCTCTTCCCGGAAATCCTTCGCCGGAAGCAGTGCGGAGACTACGGGAAAGAGTACCGCGACACCTACGGAGTCCCGGTCTACCAAGAACAGACTTCCGACCCCAGCCTTGCTCCCAAGGGCCATTTCATCGGCCGCACCATGATGGCGGTCGAGGCCCTCTGGCCCTACCGGAACAAAACCAAACTGAAATGATGAAATCCATCAAAGACATCCCCTGGGAGTGCGGAAAAGGATGGTGGCCGATGATTGAGAAAGTCGCATCGGCCATCGATTCCTTCAACGCCGCACATCTTGATTCTCCTGCTGAAGTCAGCCAAATCAAACAAAAGTTCGGCGGCCTCCGCATCTACCACCACAACGCTCCAGAGGATATCAGACAACTCATAGACAAGGCCATTGAGGCCTCCTGGCACACCTGCGAGAAATGCGGTTCCACCACTGGCGTCACCACCAACCTGGAAGGTTACCGGCTCACCCTCTGCCCTGATTGCCGCAAGGAAATCAAACCGAGGACGACCATTAGAAAACGAATAGAACTACACATAAAGAAATAATTATGCAGCAGATTATTGTAATAGAACCCATTGTAACTGACCGTCTTATTCTCAAAGCGCTGGTGAAAGAGGATGCCAGCGCGATACTCCATATTCTCAGTGATAGGGAGACTGCTTGGTGGTCAGATGATTTCAAAATGAGAAGCCTTGATGAGGCCATCGATTTCATTGACTGGGGCAACGAAGCAATAGATGTAATCCATTACGGGCTATTCAGAAAAGAATCAGAAAAAGCAATCGGCTACATTCAGATCAAACTACCGCAATGCTCCGGAATCAAGGATGCTCGTGAACTTGGCTACGCTCTCTCTAAAAACTTTAGAAAACAGGGGTATATGTCCGAGGCGGTAAACGCAATCTGCGACCATTTGTTCAGGGATGAATCTATTAATCGCATCACTCTTGAGATTCTCAACAACAATCTTCCCTCTCTGGGTGTGGCTCGGAAATGCCGTTTCTCGTATGTGGATGAACCTATCGAGAAAAAACATAAAAGATTTTTGGATGATCAGCCAGTGGACCTTTATGTACGCCGTCGCCCAGACACGGATATGAGTTTAGCTGCATAGTCCAACCACAAAACAATCACACTACAACATAAAAAAAATACAGTCTACTTCAATGAGTTCGGCCAAGCGAGTTTACCTTGATTACCGGATTCCCAAGAATAGCGGCAGCCGCCCTTCCGACTTCTTCAACGAGCAAGTGCGAGCAGGCCATCCCTGCGAACTCTTCCAGCTGGAAGACGGTTCCTACCTTTGCAGAGTCTATTCTTAAAGCTATTCAATTACTAAAATGCAATAATAACCACCATGGATTTCGCACATCTACACGTTCATACCCACTATTCTATTCTGGACGCACACTCTTTAATCTCGGACTTATTTGAAAGAGTTGAGGAACTCCAGATGCCGGCAATCGCAATCACTGATCACGGCAACTTGTATGGCGCAAAAGAATTTTTTAATTGCGCCAAGAAACACCCTACAGTAAAACCAATCATAGGCTGCGAGGTCTATGTGTCAAAGGGTAACCATAGAGAATACGAGAAGCAGAAGTATCATCTGGTGCTTCTGGCCAAGAACTATCTTGGCTATAAGAACTTGATGAAAATAGTTTCGGAAGCTAATGTTTACGGATATTACTACAAGCCTCGCATCAGTCACGAATTCATTCAGGAGCATAGTGAAGGTCTAATCTGTTTGAGCGGCTGTGAAGCTGGTGAGTTGCCTCAGGCTATACTCTCCAACGACTTGGAAAAGGCAGAGCAAATCATCCAATGGCACAAAGGCGTCTTCGGCGATGATTATTACCTGGAGGTGATGAAACATAATACAGAACTTCCCGATATGTCGAATGAACTGTATGAAAAACAGTGCTTATACTGCGATGTAATCTTTCGCTTGGCTGAGAAATACAGGATCAAGGTCGTTGCTACCAATGATGTCCATTTCGTGAGAGCAGAAGATGCTTCCTTACACGATCGTCTGCTTTGTCTTGAAACAAATTCCTTTGTCGATGATCCGTATCGTCGTCGATACACTCAACAAGAATATCTGAAAACGGAAGAGGAGATGCTTTCTCTCTTCCAGGAGCATCCAGAAGTTTTGACTAATACGATAGATGTTGTCAACAAGGTAGAAGCATATTCTCTGGATCGAGATATTGAACTCCCCGTGTTTCAGATTGATGCGAAATTCGAAAAGGACTTGGACAAGTATCTGAAGATGTATATAGACATCATCAAACAAGGGTCATCTGCTCCTATTAGAGATAAAAAGGACATGACTTTTCAGCGGTCGGCCGCATACCTTTGCCATTTGACTTTTAAGGGTGCCGAAAAGAGATATGGGAGTCCCTTACCATTCGAGCATAAGGAGCGTCTTGAATATGAACTCATAGTAATTCTTCGTCGCCACTGCCCAGACTATTTCCTGATAGTTCAGGACTTAGTTGCAGCGATGAAAGCCAAAGGAGTAATGGTGGGGCCAGGACGTAGTAGTGTTGCCGGGTCTGCTGTGTGTTACTGTTTAGGAATCACAAACGTTGAACCGATAGAGAACTGTTTACTTTTTGAACGCTTCTTGAATCCAGATCAGATCACTTTGCCGAGTATAGATCTCGACTTTGAAAACCACAAGGAAGCAATGGCATATTTGAAAGAGAAATATGGTGCCGATCACGTTTGTCAAGTCATTTCCTTTGCAACCCTCGGCAGATCAAGTGCTATCAAGGCAGTTTCCAGGATAAACCATCAGTCAATTAAGTATGGAAATAAACTGGCGGAACTGGCATCTGGGCATCCGGATAACTACAAGGATCTCTTGGATAATTCAACCGGATGCGAGAAAGAGATTCTTTTATATGCCAAAGGATTGGAAAAGAGAATTCACTATGTGAGCGTTCATGCTTGTGCTGTAGTGATAGGTCGTGAACCTATTTCTGATTACGTGCCTCTGACCAGAGTTGGTGTAACAGAATCAGGGGAAGACCTTATTGTTTCACAATATGATAGCAAATATGTCGATGAGTGTGGATTGCTAATGATGAATCTGTTGGGACTACATCCGCTTGCAGTAATAAACGACTGCCAGAAAATGATTAGAGAGCGATATGGAGAAGGTATTAATGTCGATGCTATTCCCCTCGATGATGCGGCCACCTATAAGCTGTATGAACGGGGCGATACCGTTGGCGTATTCCAGTTCGAATCCTCCAATTTAAGACCTTGGCTTGAGCGTTTGCATCCAAGGGAATTCGATGACTTGATTGCCATCAATGCGCTGTATCGCCCCGGCCCAATGGATTATCTTCCACTCTACTGTGCCAAGAAGAATGGCGAAGAAGCCATAACTTACGAACTGCCAGAAATGGAAGAATTCTTGTGTGATACTTATGGTGTTACCATTTATCAAGAGCAGATCATGCTCTTATCAAGAAAGCTGGCTGGATTCTCTAAAACTGAAGCTGATTTGTTACGTAGATCTATCGTTAAAAGAAAGACGATCATACTTGCAAAACAACGTGAGCAGTTCATCAATGGAGGAATCGCTAAGGGTTTTCAGGAAGAAATACTCTGTCGAATATGGGATGACTGGGTAAAACGGGGGCCTTTTATGTTCAACAAATCTCATTCGGCTTGTTATGCTTTAATCAGCTACCAAACAGCGTGGCTTAAACGGCATTACCCAGAAGAATTCTTTACCGCGTTGCTCGATAACGCTTGCTCAGCCGAGGATGCCTTTGAGATAATAAAGGATTGTCATGCCCACGGCATTGAGGTTTTCGGTCCGGATGTCAACAAGAGCTTGGCGAATAGTTACGTTGATGAAGTAGGAAATATCCGGCAAGGTCTAAATACTATCGCAGGACTTCCATACTATTGTGTAGATTCAGTAGTTAGAGAAAGGGCGCAGAACGGCGAATACGAGAGTATATACGACCTCATTGAGAGAACTTGTGATTCGATGGATCACACTTGTCTCGAAAGGCTATTATCTGCCGGTGCCCTGGAGTGCCTTGGATGCGACAGAGAAAATACAGGCCGACTTCGCAAGGAAGACTATGACAGTATTGATGAGCTTCTTGCTTATGGTAGGCGCTTCTCTCAAGAACATAACAACGATACGCCAACATTATTTAGCCATGCACCAGCATTTGTGATACCTCGCCCGAATCTCGGGTTCGATAAACAAGGGCAAAAATAGAAGCCGAAAATGATTAATTTGAATCATGAGGCCGACTCAAAATGGTCGGTTTCTTCTGTTATTTAGGTAGTGTTTCATCGAGTGTGTCCGGAGCCGGTCCCTCGGACTGATATAGTAGGTGAGTTACTGGGTAACAGCTTTATAACTCCCATCTTGGGCCTTCCTCGGGTTCATAGACAGTCCAGCTTGCGCAATTCAGGCAACCCTCATGACGGATAAGGTCCGTCGCCTCTACCGTCACAATCTTCCCTTCATATTCGGGCATCAAAGCTGATATCTGCTCGAAAGCCTGTTCATCTTCAGGTGCATTGAACTTCGGAAGAATCAGAACCTTGTCCGTCTGAAGCCAGTTGATGTATGCCCAGTTATTCTTGTATGGTTTCTTGACATCGAATCTCAACTCATGGATTGTCTTGAAATGAGGTTCGAGGCATCTTCTGAATCGACCTGCCATCTTGCTATCCAGTTGGGCATAGTTCGTCATAAGGACTGTATCTTCATCTATGAACCTTACCACACCGTCCGTGTGACCGTATATCTCATTTGCGTCCCACGGAACGAATAACGGTTCTGCACCAAGGCTCATCCGCAGTCTTTGGCACAGATAATCATGTGATAAGACAGGATTCTCTTCAAAGACCTTGTCGGTAAGAATTACCTTCGTCCCGGAATGGACGGTATTACCCCCGTCGAGAATGATGTCGCGTCTGTCATACACATGGTTAAAGCCATTGATGTGCGCGACCTCATAGCCGTCTGTGATGCTCTTACGATGTGCGGCAGTATCCATAAGGTAATCTGGACGATAACCAAAGGCAACAAATTCATGATCTGTCATCTGAAGCGGCATATAGTCGCGACACCAGATGTCCTTGGTGCCCTTCAGCAATGAGAACGGGACCCCGTATCTGTCCAGGACATCAGCGAGTCCCTTGTATGTAACCGGACACACCTCCGGCAAGAGTGCAGAGAAATACACCCTGTTGCAAAGAGATTCTGGAATCATTTCTTAAAGCTTATTTTGTTTTGAAGGGATATGCAGGATACTTCTCTGATTTGTTGAGTTCCCAGCATTCTTCAGGCAGATAGAATCTGTACTTCTTTTCATGGTCTTCTGCCGGCCATTCCTTCCTCGGGTGCCAGCGGATATCAGACAAAACACTATCTCGATGCCCATGAGTCTCTTTCAGCAACGGAAAGTCCATTGGCATTTCCAACGCATCGAACTTGTCAAACAAAGTATCCATGACATTGTACGGCCCACAGATCGCCTTGCCTGATGTCATGTCTTTTATGGCGCGGATTAATATTCCTCCATAAGACTCGTTTGTGCTCTCGAAACAAATATCTACTCCGCTGGAATGGAAGTACCATTGTCCAGCACAGGCAATACGCTTGTACGTTATTGTTTTGTCCTTGCCTGTGGTCTCAGCCTGGTTATGATAGAATTCGACTTCTAGAATACGATATGTCTTATCATCCCCTTTCTTTATGACAAAGTCATTGAGAAGGGCATCGGCGAGATCGGCGAAGGCCTCGTCAAGACTTGACATGTTGTCAAGCTTAAGTAGTTTTCTGAGTTGATCTATTTGTACGATTCTGTCCATGCTGTTGATGATTTTCCGCAAAGATATTGGGCTTGGTACCAAGCTCCAAAAAACTTTTGTTAAAGATTGTTAAAGTTTCTGAAAAATCCGTTCTGTGTACTTGGAAAGATGATTCGGAGTGCATCAGCAGAAGCAGACGTCATCGGGATGGATGGCAATCTTGATTACACCATCCATCTTGTTCTCGAAGACACTGTAAGCCTGCTCGATGTCGCATAGTG
>OIXA01003351.1_pt1 | contig 16889 bp, 12 predicted proteins | sample 1587721 | NCBI WGS metagenome assembly OIXA01 (sample SAMEA3888900, study PRJEB22519) | human gut metagenome | biome: human gut; feature: human-associated habitat; material: faeces | place: Denmark | collected 2013 | reverse complement strand
CAATGCCGACTTCTTCCCACATCACACCATACGGTGCGCCGCCATCTGTATATCCAGCGATAAAAGCAAAACGACCATCGCAGTCCTCATACAGTTCTCCCAGCCGTTCCCGTTCTTTAGCTTCCCGCTCCATTCTCCGCTGCCGAAGTCGCTGTTCTTCAGCCTGTTTAATCTGGTCAAGCTGCTCCTGTGTATAATTGACTCCAAGCTCCTGCAAATCTTTAGCGGCAGTCACAGCATCCACATGAAAGCGTTCGCGGTAATGCTTGTTCATCTTTTTCGGTGAGCCGGTATAGGTGAGCAGCCACTGCTTGCCTTTTCGGAGGCGGGCTTCCTTTCGCTCAGCCTTCGTCAGTTTCTTTTTCTTTGCCATTTGCGAAATCTCCCGGAGTTTTTGCTGATGACTTTGGTTTGCGCTTCTTCGGTGCCGTCAGCTCATAGCTCAAAGAAAGCAGGTCTTTGATGGCATCATCCAGCTCCGGTTTGCCGAGCTGAATACTGAGCCACTTTTCCTTGTTCATATGATAAGCCGGAAAATAACCGTCCTGTCCGCGAAGAGAGCCGATCAACAGCGGATCACTTTTCACATTAAGGACATCAATGATGCCTGCCTCCGTCAATCCCAACTTATCAGCAGATACTTCCAGAACTACACCATACCATTTATTATTGTCGTTGTGCCGCAGCACCGCATTCCAGTCATGCCAGGGGTATTCCGGCTCTGTGCCGTACTGCTTGCGTATCCATGTAAATAATTCTTGTCGTGTCACTCCATCGCTTCCCCGCTGTTTTATGTGTGGTTTTTTGCAACAACCTGTTGCAAAAAGTTTTGCCTCAGATAACTCTCCGCACTGCATTGATATCAGAAATCATCCAGCGCAGCATCAATCTCTTCCAGCCGATCAATCCAGCCCAGGTCAGATTTCTTCTTGGTTGCTGGTCTTTTTTTATCACCACCAACCACTTCAAAACGTTTCTCTTCTGTCCCGAACAAACTTTTAACCTGAATTCTGAAATCCGGCTTGTTGTTGGCCAGTCCCTGCATGAGCTGCACATTCTTGTATCTGGGCAGGAGGATTTGACAGATAGCCTGAATGTCTTGCTCCTTAATACACGGTACCGCCATGAACTTTTTCGTTATGTAAGGCTTTATATCTGCCAGTACCTGTGACATAGAGGCTTTCTTTCGGTTATCAGCCATAAAATCCCCCCCCCTTTCCAAAACGCTACCTTTCTTTATCTATCGTCCAGCCAGAATGTATAGAAATATTACTTCATATTGGCTATATACTTTTTCAACTTAATGATTCTATCTTCCGTATCAATACCCGCTTCATTTTGAGAAATAGTAACGGTATCCGTAAGGCTATCATCATCATTTCTGTAAACACCATATGAATTGTTTTCACAGACAATGTAAACATCATCATAAACCAAATACTGCCCCATCTCGTCTCTGGATAGATGGTCATCATCTGCTTCTTTCAAATACGGCATGTACGTATTTTGTGACCACTGCGTCTTTGTCTGCATAACCGAGAACATATATGGCTTATTTACCACATCGTCGTTGCTCATCTTTCCATAACTACCAGGACGGAAAACAGGATACTTTACATAATAATAATTCCATGGATATAAATTATCCTTTTCACATTGAGCCAAGAACGCAGAAATAATTCTATCCAAAATGCCATCATCGAAACTTTCTTTCGATTTGAGCAGTTCAACTAAAATTGTATGTGTATTTTCAAAACCGGCATTTGCACTTTTATGAAATAGCTCATCCCAAGCATACTGCAAACTTTTTGACGCAAACTGATAACGCCATTTGTTTCTTTCCTGCTGCCCATAGTTGCCTAACGCCATTAAAGCACAGTCAATCTTATCCCACGAACAGGTGAATAAGGAAGAAAAACGAGAGCCCAGTGAAAGATTATCGAGGCCAATAATACCAATTTGCCCTTTTAACATGTTATGATCTTCCAGTTCAAACACTTCATCTGTACGGTCTGGGTTTTGCATTAGGAATTCAATTTTTTCCTTTTCTTCCTGTATCTGATTCACATTGAAGTTAATCTCAATAGAATCATCAATCACACCTGTAAGAATAATTGCATCAACAGCCTGAAGAATTGCGGGAATTCTGTTTCTATCCTGTCTATCACTAACCTCATCTTCGGAATTCTGAATTAGGTTGTTGACAATTCTGATTCTTCTCACGAAATCAGAATATGTCACTTCGCTTTGGTGCTGTAAATAGATCGTTATGGCATACAAAAGCACGATGCGGTTTAATGGAAACTGCCGTATTCTGCCGGACTTATCAGAATAAAAATGCAAGCAATCCTCAAAAACATCAATCTTATATCTGGAATCAACCACAATTTTCCCGCGTGCATGAGTGTAGCTCATAAACGATTCCAAAAATTCAGTCGGATTGTTATAGCCTTTTATTTTACACCAGCAATCGAAGAACGATTCTAGCGTAGCTATGTTTGCTACTGCTTTCTCATCGTCTGCGGAGAAATACAAGTGCAGCAAATCAAAAACGTCGCTGCTGTAGCCTTGTGGAGACTGCCCATTACGATAACAAATGATATCGCAAACGAACTTGAAGTATCGTAGAAATTCATCATCAATAATATTGTCATCCGCATCACTGGATCCGCTGCTGCGATATTTCCACAATAAATCTGTCCAGGATTTATCTATTTTTCCAACAATACGATCTGCCGTATTCTGACCATTTTTTTCATCGAGAGCTCTGATTTCTCTCTCCAGTTCTGCTTTGAAATGTTCAAATACTGTCAACGGCTTCCCACGGGAATTCATTTTAATATAAAGCTCATCAGTAAGACCCATATCTCTTATTGGCAAGAAATAAAAGGTAATCGCTTTATTTTCCAATTGCTCCCATATATCCGGTACATCTTTGAAGCGCTCATCAATCGCATCCAACATTACAAGCATGGAGCTGATAGTAGGATCATCTTTCCAGTCAAACGGAAACCATGCCTGATTCTTTATGTCAGCAGAAAGCGTAGTTTCAAAAGATGGCATAAACTTCACAAGCTCGGCACAGAAATATCTTGCACTATAACGTGTTTCATAGCTGAACCTGCTGAGAAATGCGTACTTGTCATCAGAAATTTTTTCCTTTTTAGCCGCATACCAATGCAAGAGGAACAACGTTGTCAAACGCTGCTGACCATCCAAAGGCGTCATAGTTCCTTCTTCATCAATGTCACCGTAAACAAAGTCAAGGGTAATCGGCTCCCCAGTAACAGCCCTATAAAGTGCCTGAAGAAAACGACTTCTTACTCTATTGATGTCTTTATCAATACGTCCTTGAGCGTAGTCTCTCTGAATAAGGGGGATTACAATTTTATTAAGCTGAACTGAAGTATCTCCATCCTCAATCGTTGTTTCAAAGATATCCATAAATGAGTGAAGCGTCGTACTCATTTTGTTTCCTCCTTTTCCAAAACAATCGGTTCTATATAATCGCTCAGAACATCATTGATTGCTTTAATATAAGCAATTCTGTCGGCCTGTCCCCAAAAGTGAAGCTGATTTTCTGCAGATGGAGTATAATATTTCAGAAATACCATCTTTGTACAGAAAGGAATATACTGTCCTTTTTTATCCATCTGAATGATGTCATTTCTTTTCACATCAAATGTCGAATTATTAAGAGCTGCATTGTCCGCCGTATTAAGCAATGCAAGATTTGCAATGGAATGCATGTACTCTGTATTGCCTGAAACGGATAACAAACCAAGAACTTTTTGCTGAATGCTCTCAAATACAGTGCGCTCCAGCTTATCTGCATTTATCGCGCCTTGCATTTCATCAATCAATTCACTATGTTCACCGCCGATACTTTCAACAGATGGGATATGAAGTTCCAGCCACTTTTTCCAAACATCTTGCGTTTTCATACCCTCCGATTGCTGGGCATGTATATGCTCTAGGCTCCATGTAACATTGCTGCCCTTATGGTGCTTAAACTGATCAAATGGAAACCGTTGAGCATGTCCATCACTTCTTCTTACCGATTCGATATTGAATAAAAGCAGTAATGTACTAATCCGCTTATAATCCAACGGCTTCTCATAACTGAGTTCAGCATAATTTCCAGAAATCGCAACGCTCTTTTTAATCAGTTCGTCGAGAGATTCATTAAACTCGCTCTTCTTTTTATCTTTTGACAGAGCAAATATTTTATGCAGAGAAGTGCCAGATGTAATCAAATAGCCGATTCTGTGGTACAGATCATGATCCTCGTACCAGCCCTTCAAAGTAAGAAAAGTCTGATAGATTTTTTTCCAGATATCATCCAGTGATACTTCTTTACGCAATTCATCAAATCGAAAGAATGTATAATACTTTTCTCGTGTACTTTCCTCTTTACCGGCAATCAGGTCAAGAACAAGGTCAATTCTTGTCTGATATTCACCTTTGACGCTGTTTGTCAAAAAGAACCACAGAGATTCATTATGAAGTTCCCTCTCGATGCCATCCCATTGCAGCGATATCTCTTCCTGCTTTTCCCTGCGCATATTCTCTGCATTATCCCGGCTAAGAAACATCGCTTTTACCAGTTCTGCGCTTGTTAGCGGAATTTTTCCGATATTCAGACGGGTAAACAGTGAAATTGCATCTTCACTTTCCCCAACCTCGTACCAGATGATTTTGACATCTTCTTTTAAGTATTCAAAGATATGCATGACCCGAATTTGTAAGTCCTGCTCAAACCACTCTTTTATGGTGTTGTATGCCTTGGCTATAAACCAAAAGTCGATGTTATCATCCTGTTTCGTCATGTCCAAAGTTTTCAAAAACTCTTCTGACTGGTCTCTTGTCTGATAAGAAAGTGTAAATGCTGGTTCATTGAAGAACGGATTCACGTTCTTCATATACTTATAAATGAGATATAATGTGGTAAGTCTCTGCTGTCCATCAATCAGTTCGTACCGATCTTCTTTTTTACGAACGACCACCGGTTGCAGGCAATAATTTTTCTTACCATTCTGATATATATCATCTAACAGACGTACAACCTCTGTTTCACTCCATCTATAGCCTCTTTGATATGACGGAATATAAAAAGAGCCTCTTATATCAGCTACGAATTTTGTTTCCAGTATAATATTATTGCCCATAGCCCAACCTCCATCTGTGCTTTAATCACATTCTTTTGTTTACTAATATTCCTTTACATCTTCCCATGCCCCCGATAGCCCATCAAGATAAATTCCTTTAACCTTGAAATCAATAATTTTGATTTATCGCTCTGTCGGACAAATGCGGCAAATTGCTCCTGAAGCTCCATTGGTGGAATGTAAATAGTGATGTTTTTTAGTTTGGTAACATTAATGCCTTTCATGATCTGACCATTTCCAACCATCTCAATCTGATTAACCACATTCGAGCTATAGTGGAACTGGCACATCAAAAAGGATGGTAGTAGTTTTGTTTTATCCGGGCGTATTCTAAGAACATCAGAAGCTATAATTCCCGGTGTATAATCAGCAGGATACAACGCACATTGGCCTATGTTTCCCTTTCTTGACATTGCAATGTCGTCAGGTTGAATTAAAAACGGTGTAAGCTGTAATGCCTTTTCCTCACCCACATAGGTGTCCGCTGGGATAGAAAATGCTGCATTGACTTGAGGAATCCCCCATACAGGAACACCTTCTTCCGTATACTCAGATTGCTTCAGTTGTGTACCAAATGGGCCACATTTAATATCATCATCATTCTCGCAAGCAGCTATCAAACTACATGTATTAAATGACTGCCTTTTCGCTTCAAACTCCCCGAAAAATTGAGACTTAACGAGTTCGTCAGTAGCAGAAATAAGCTTTTTATAAGCCTCCATCGTTTCATTGATTGACCAAAGAGTTTCGGCCAGCTTGCGCTGAGTCGCTAAATCAGGCAATTCAAATTCAAGCGTTTTAAGATCGCGCCAGTTAATAGTTGGTGATAACGATCCAACGGAGATCTTGATGGCAGCATCCAAGAAATAGTCCGAGCTGATAAACAGCGGAAAGAAGCTCTTGTCAATTACGTCTTCTCTAGGTCGCAGAACCATTCCATGTGCAGAGAAAATACCATCAAATGGTGCGATGGCAACTTTCTTCTGGTAGGCTCTACGTTTTCCGAAGAGCACATCTCCTTTGTGCATCACCAGTTTTTCACCGATTGGAGCTACCTCCGAACCGAATCGAGTAACTTTGAGGCTTCCTGAATCAAGATGTTCAAGACCAAGATAGGTGAAGCGATCTTCTTCAACAGGCTTTTTCTTTTCAGTGCTGTTGATTGCAATCTGTTCAAACCGATATTTCGCCATTATGCACACCTCCTTGCGGAAGCGGTATGACCGGTGAAATCCTTGTGGCCAGCTGGCCCGATAAATTGAGATTTGAACAGCTCTGAGCGGCAAATTTTGATTTATCGGTCTGGTCTACCAGCAGATTAAAACGTTCAACAGCTTTCAACTCAGGTACAGGAATACTTATATCGTTCAGCATTTTTCCTGTAATCTGATTGATTGTAGAGGTACCTGTTGAAATCTGTTTTCTAAACACTGGCATTTCGAAGTAGGTTTTCAAAAATGGATAGTACGAACTTCTGATAATCATCATAAATGCACCAAAGGTCATCGGCTCCGTCAGTCCTTTTATCAGTGCCGTTTTCCCTACCAGTGCGGCACTTCCATTTCGAGAACACAAGAGAATATCATTCTCTTTTACGAACAATTTTTCCTTAATTGGACATGTAACGCGTACATTATCATCGAAAGATAGTGCTCCATTTTGAATATTGCTTGAGCGTAAAACCAATATTCCCGTACCATCCTGAACTGTATCAGTTGGCTTATAGGTCAAGCCATTCCAATAGTCAGCGATTTCACTCAACTTTTTGATCGGATAGTGTTTTGTATTGCTATCAAGGTTTCCGAACTGCTCCATAAATTGAGAATTGCAAACAGCTGACAGCATTATCCGATGTATTTTCTATGCGATTCCTTCACATTATTCTGATTGACCATAGCATATTGTAATGTCGTATCAATACTTTGATGACCCAAAAGTTGCTGCACTTGCTCGATTGGCATACCTTTGTCAATGGCCATTGTAGCCAACGTCCTGCGAAATTTGTGAGGATGCACCTTATTAAAGTTCAATTCACGACCAATTTTGCGAAGACGAATTTCAACACCGCTAATTTGTAAACGCTCGTAAGGCTTCAGAAGGGATACAAACAGAGATTCGTTACCATCTGTACGTTCTGACAGGTAACGTTGCAAATGGATTTTCGTTCTTGCATCAAAGTAGACCTTCCTCTGTTTATTACCTTTGCCGAATACAATGCACTCGCGATTCTCAAAATCCAAATCAGAACGATTGAGCTTAACCAATTCACCGACACGAATGCCAGTAGAAGTCAATAAATCAATCATTGCAAGGTCACGCGTATTGTCGCAGTGGTCACGCATAAGCTCCAACGCTTCATCGGAATAAGTCTCTTTCACCGTTTTCCCGGTCTTAACCTTGTGAATCCTTCTCACTGGGCTTTTAACAATATAGTCCTCATCCTCCAACCATGCAAAAAAAGAAGAAAGGATGCGTCTTACGTTATCCAAAGTAACCTTGCTGACAGTGCCTCGACGCTGGTATGTATCGAGATAGCCTCGTAAATCTTCAGTGCTGATCTGGCATTCAGGCTTATTGATGGCCTCCAACATATTGCGAATCGTTGATTCATAATATCGGAGAGACTTTTCAGAGCAGCCTTCCACACGCTTTGCGGCAATAAACAAAGGAAGCATATCATGCTTTGTGTTTTCCTCCACAGACTTGTCACCGGCCAGCATAGGCAGATGCTTATTTAGGCTCTGCGATAGTGCTTCCATTTGATCTGGTGTCAGGATTTGTGACAAATCTTGTTTTATGTTTGTAATTATCTGATTGATCATGGTGCTTCCTCCTTTTCGTACCCTCCGTTATCCGGTTGTCCACGAGCCGGAGGAAACTACATGACCATATCAATTAGCCAAGATTCTCTGCAATAATGCGTTTATATGTTGCGGTCAGCTCAGAAAGAGCCTTTTCGAGTTCAAATTTTGATTTATCGCTCTGTTCAACAAAATGAATATACTCCTTCTGCTGATTTATATTAGGGACTATTATCTCAAGCCTTTTTAATTTTTCCATAGAAATGTTATACATGGAACCGCTGGTACCTGTAGCCATGGAAGAAAGAACCTTTCGTATTTCTGGGTGGCTAAGAAACTGTTTAGCGAACATCGGCATGATCTCATGTTTAAAAATCAGCTTCCATAGTTTATCTGGTAACATCAACTCAGGATAATCCTGATCAATTAAAACAGTTGCTCCTACATATTCCCGTGTATTGGCTCTGCTAAATAGTAAATCTCCCTTCTGTGGATATACTCCCTTTGTTATTTGCTTCGTATCGCGCAACACCTTGTATTCATTAGCATCAAAAGAACCATAGGTTACAGCGCTTACTTTTAGTACTGCTTTCTGCCCTGGTTGTAGTTTTCCTGCGTCGCCATTAAGACATTGGCCGGAAACGATTTCTTTTGTAGCCTGATCCAGCGTCATGGTTGGCCAACCAAAAGGATTCTTTACGGGATCGCCAAACATCTCGATAAATTGAGATTTCACCAATTCATCCGTGGCTGCAATCAGCTTCTGGTAGGATTTCTTCGTGTTATCCATAGCCCAGAGCAGTTCAGCCAATTCCTTTTGTTTCCCCATATCTGGGAGCTCGAACTCATAATTCTTCAAGTGTTCCCATTTTACACGAGGCGAAAGGGAGCCTGCGGATTTACCGACAGCAAACTCAAACAGATCATCGTTCTGGATGATGAACGGGAGCAACTCCGGCAAAATACGGTCAGGTTTTGCTTCGATAACAGTGATATCACCAGAGCAGATGCCATCAAATGGAGCAACAGCAGCCTTTTTCAGGTAGGCTCTTCGGCGACCAAACAAGACATTACCCTTGCGAAACATCTTACTGAACGTGTTTTCGCTGCCTTCATTCCAAGCAGTCAATGTAATCTCTTCTGGGATCAGGTGTTCCAGACCAACGATAGGATAGCCATCCTTGCTGCCTTTGCATGTCTCCTTATGTTCTACAGCGACATCGCCAAGAAGGACTTTACTCATTGACATCTGCCTCCTTTACTAATAGTGCGTTCAATTTTTCATAGCTCAGTTTCATCATTTCGGAAGCAGCCAGCCAACTATCATAGTGTTCCTGAACATTGCGGTTATCTATTTCTTCTTCATTGACCTCTGGTTTCACATACAGAGGAATGCTCAAGGAGAAGTTGTTATTTGCAATATCCTGAATAGTAGCCACCTTTGCAAAATCAGCATCATCGACATAGTTGTCATAAGCAGTAGCGATACGAGCGATGTGGCGTTCTTCCAAATAGCTCTGTGCGTTTTTACGCTCAACCTCATTTACCGCATTGATGAACAACACCTGTCCACGACGTTCAGGGCGCTTATTCATCCGACAAATCATGATACAAGCTTCCATCGGAGAGTTGTAGAAAAGATTCGGTCCGAGACCGATAACACATTCTACTTTATCGCTGCGCACCAGTCTTTCACGCATCGCACTTTCCTCATTACGGAAAAGAACTCCGTGTGGGAACAAGATAGCGCATCGACCAGTATCGTCCTTCAGACTTGCGATAATGTGCTGAAGGAATGCATAATCAGCACGGCCTTGCGGAGGCACACCCAAGAAGTTACGACCATATTTATCACTTTCAAATGCTGCGCGATCCCACTGACTAATTGAGTACGGTGGATTTGCCAGGATAAGGTCAAATTTCTTCAGTCTACCGTTCTCGACGAAGGCCGGTGCTTTCAAAGTATCTCCATTTACGATATTAAAGTCCTTAACTCCGTGCAGAAACAGATTCATCTTGCCAATAGCAGAGGTAAGCGCATTGATTTCCTGACCGTAAACAGCCACATTTCGCCATTCCTTACCTTGCTCTTTTAAGTACGCAATAGCAGAAATAAGCATACCTGCACTACCACAGGTCGGATCATAGATAGATTCCCCTGACTCCGGCTTCAACATCTCGGTCATCAAATGCACAACAGTTCGATTGGTGTAGAACTCCTGTGCTGTGTGACCGCTGTCATCCGCAAACTTTTTGATAAGGTATTCGTATCCTTGACCCAGCTCGTCTTCCGGGCAATTGGCAATGGAGAGAGTCTTGGTACTGAAATGTTCCAGCAGATCTTTCAACAACCTATCAGGGAGCCTATTCTTATTTGTCCAGGCACCATCACCAAAAATACCTTGCAGCTTGTCAATGTTCGCATTTTCCACCTTGCGGAATGCCTCAACAATGGCCACACCAACATTTTCGGATACGGCACGAACATCGTTCCAGTGATATCCCTTGGGAACCACAAAGGTGTGGATTTCGTCAGCATCAAATTCGGCAGCGTCATCACCATATTCTTCGATAGCAATGGCAGTTTCTTCATCGTATACATCACAGATACGCTTAAAAAACAGCAGAGGAAAAATATATTGCTTATAGGCACCAGCATCAATGTTGGTTCTTAGAAGGACAGCGGAGTTCCAAAGATAGGATTGCAGTTCCTCAATGGTTATTCTTTTACTCACTGATATAACCTCCTTCCAGCAAGAGCTTACGCATCTTTTCTTCGGCTGCAATCATTTCTTTGTAAGCCTCAAAATACTGTCTACGGATTTCTGCCGGAGGAACAGTTTCCTGCTCCTTCTTTTCGATATAGTTGTTAATAGCAAGAGAAAAGTCTTTCTCCCGAATTTCTGGAATCGTAACGATTTTGACCTTTTCGATAACATCTTCGTATTCCATATAGTAGTTGAATACGGTTTGGATATCTTCTTCGGTCATAATGTTCTGTGCTCTCTGGGGAGTATAAATTCCGGAGCCATCAATCATACAAATACGGCCACGATGCTCAGGAGCTTTATCATTATTCAAGAAAAGAATGCAGGCAGAAACACCAGTGGAGTAGAATACACCACTGGCCATCGTAATGATAGCTTCCAGTTTATCGGATTCCACAAGGTGCTTGCGAATCTCACCTTCTTTACCGCTTCTAAAGAGCACTCCCTGCGGCAGCACCACAGCACAACGACCAGTTTTCGGATTCATAGACTTAATCATGTGCTGGAGCCATGCAAAATCACCATTGGAATCGGTCGGGCATCCCCAAATATTTCTACCGTAAATATCGCTGCTGAATTGTTCAGCTCCCCAGTTTTTGAGCGAAAACGGAGGATTTGCGACTACGCAATCAAAGGTCTGCAATGATCCACGTTCCAGATAGTTCGGGGATCGCAGAGTATCGCCCTGTGTCACTTTGAAATCTCGTGCACCATGCAAGAACAGATTCATTCGAGCAATGGCAGATGTTGCCAGATTCTTTTCCTGACCGTAGATTTTTCCATAGGTCAACTTGTCATCATGCATGTACCGAATAGCCTCAATGAGCATACCACCCGTACCACAGGCTGGATCGTAAACGGTCTCTCCGGCCTTGGGAGCCATTAGCATAATAAGTAATTTGACAATCGAACGCGGCGTGTAGAATTCACCGGCATTCTTTTTGGAGAGATCAGCAAATTTCTTAATCAGAAATTCGTAACTGTCACCCATTACATCTGCGGAATAATTGTTGTTGCCGACCTTGATTTTAGACATATGTTCAATCAGGTCTTTCAGACGTTCGTCAGATAGTTTTGTTTTGTCGGTCCAGTTTGCATCGTCAAAACTGCTGAACACGCCACTCAGCGTATCAGGATTAGCACGTTCAATTCCATTCATGGCTGTTACAATAGCCACACCGACATTTTCACTTGCTTCACGAACATCCTTCCAGTGGCAGCCCTCCGGAATGACAAAGCGGTGATTTTCCGGGAAGCTAGCGTATTCCTCGTCACCACCGGATTCTTCGAGAGCAACTTGAGTTTCTTCATCATAAACATCGGAGAGACGCTTGAAGAAAAGAATAGGCGTTACATAACTCTTATATTCGTCCTGATTGATGGGGCCACGCAGAATATTGCAGGCTTCAAACAGGTGAGAAAACAGCTTCTGACTGGTTGTTTCTTCCGGATGTGCGGCACTGGCTTCCAATTCCATATCAGCTATATCCATAGCAGATTGCATCATCTCAGCACGACCTCCTGTCTTTACTTTTTTACCGGTGGAAGGTTTTACACCTACGCTACCACTTTCTTGAATTTTCTCAAATTTAGCAGGATACTTGTTTTCAAATTCCAGGAGAATTTTCAGGAGACGCTCGTCCAAAAATGTAAGAGCGTGTTTTCTGATATTAGTAGGTACACCATAGTACGCCTCGGCAACAGCACCGGTGATAGCCGCCAAGGTGTCACTGTCACCTCCAATAGAAATGGCGTTGCGAATAGCATCCTCAAAACTGGTAGACTCAAAGAATGCTTCGAGTGCCTGAGGGACGGTATCTTGGCAGGTTTCGTTAAACTGGTAGGTATCACGAATGGAATCTAAGGTGAAGTTAATCGGATAGTAGTTCTTCACGATATAATCCTGAATTTCCATCAGACTGCTTCCAGTACGAGCCAGATAGACTGCAATGGCAGTAGCTTCCGCCCCCTTAATTCCTTCTGGGTGATTGTGGGTTGTCTCGGTAACTGCTCTTGAAAGTGCTGCGGCTTCCGCAACAGAATTAGCTACATAGCCACATCCTCCGACACGCATTGCCGCTCCGTTTCCGTAGCTGTTGTATGGTTGAGGATTGTCCGAATACATCCAACGATAAAAGGAACCACCATAACCACAATGTGGATAGGGACGTCCAATTCGCTGCATAGATTCAATCGTTATATTACTTAAATCACTGTAGTCCGGCTTGCAATGCATCAAAGCATCACATACAGCCAGAGACATGACGGAATCATCGGTGAAGAAACATTGATGCGTAAGAAAATCAAAATCTTTCGACCTATGATTATCCCATTCAAATCTGGAACCGACGATGTCGCCAATGATTGCTCCAATCATCTAGTTTTCTCGCTTTCTTTTTTGTTATTAGTAATACTGCTCAATATAGCTATAAGCCTTATCAAAGACATCTTTATCCTTGATTTTGTATTTGATCCAAACAACACTGCGAAGGGCTTTCTTGACTTCCTGCTTACCAGCAGTAGTGCTCTGCCAGCCATCGAAACGCACAATTTTTACAATGCTGTCAATATCAGCAACGATGCGCTCAACAATAACAGGAGTGCTTCGGTTTTTCAAACCGTTAAAAAGTTCCGTCAGTGCAGCGATTCCCTTATCAACTTCCTGCTCTGGCACTACTTCTTTTTCTGCCTGTGCTGCTTCCTTCGCCAATTCCAATAGAAGTTTCAAGAACTCGATGCTGGTCACCAGACCCTGTTCGTGCTTTTCTCGCAATATTTCCAGCTTTTCACCAAGCTTGATGAATTTCGGATCCTTGGTGTGATTCATGATTTTGGCTACGAGATTGATTTCGATCTTTTTGGTGGTCTTCTTCAAATCTTTCTGCTTTTCTAAGAACTCATCAATCAGGTCGGCATCCATTGCCAGGATTTCCACGTCCTCATCCGCTTCGCCAACGGTCAGGTTCTGATGAACAAGCTCAATCGTTTTTGCGCCCAAGGATGCCCAGATCAATCCACCACGGCCATCCGTCGGCTTCACAGATTCATATACACGAGACAGCCACTGGTAATCCGCTTTATAAGCATTCAGAAAAACGTCTGGTGATAACGCATCCCACGCACGATTCAGCACACGGTAGTCAGCAGCAAACGCGTCTTTTTCTTTATTTGTTGGTAAGCACTCCTGCGCTGCCATGAGACCTTCCCAACCTTCAATTGTTCTATCAACACCCAAGAAGTATCCCAGGCATTTTTTTAGGAGTGTCGGAAGCTGCTTCTTGATTTCTTCAATGTTGGTGATGATCTTACGCATACTGTTTTCGTCAAAATCCAGTGCACGTGCGACATCATCAAAAATACCGATATAATCAACGATCAGACCATGTGTTTTTCCTTGGTCATAGGTACGGTTGGTACGACAAATCGCCTGTAGAAGGGTATGATCCTTCATGGGTTTATCCAGATACATTACCTGAAGAATCGGTGCGTCAAAACCAGTCAACAGTTTAGCTGTTACAATAACAAGTTTTAACGGGCTTGCAGGATCACGGAAAGTGTCTAAAACCTTTCCCTCAGCATCACGATCTCTGCGATATTTCTTATAACGATCTTCTTTATCGTTATTGGTATCCATAACAATGGTGCTGGCTTCTTCGCCGAGTAGCTCATCGAGGACAGCCTTATACATCAAGCAGCATTCACGGTCATAGACAACGACCTGACCCTTGTAGCCATTCGGCTCGATTTTCTCCTTGAAATGTTTAGCGATATGCTCACATACCTTGCGAATTCTAGCCGGGTTGTACATGATTGCCTTCATGTTTACCCTGCGAGAAAGTTCGTTCTTTTCATCTTTGCTAAGTCCAGCCTCATCGGTCATAGCCTCAAATTCACGATCCAGCTTTTCCTTATCCACATGAAGCTCTACAGGAACCGGCTCAAAGTGAAGAGGAAGCGTAGCACCATCACGAATGGAATCAGAAAAGGAATAGCGGCTCATATAGCCAGTGCGATCTTCCTCGGCACCGAAGGTTACAAAAGTGTTTTTATCAACACGATTGATAGGCGTACCGGTCAATCCAAAGAAGAAAGCATTTGGCAGAGCCATTCTCATTTTTTCACCCAGATCACCTTCCTGGGTTCTGTGAGCTTCATCGACCATGACGATGATGTTATCACGAGGATTCAGCTCACCGCTAACCTCACCAAACTTAAAAATCGTAGTGATAAGGATTTTTCGCATATCACCACGGAAGAAGGAAAGAAGTTCCTCTTTTGTGGCTGCACTGGTTAGATTCGGAATGTCTGATGCATTAAAGGTTGCAGTAATCTGCGTTTCCAGATCAATGCGATCATCCACAATAACAACGGTTGGATTTTTGAGCTCCGGAATCATTCGCAGTTTCTGTGCTGCGAAGACCATAAGAAGAGATTTACCGGAACCTTGAAAATGCCAGATTAGACCTTTCTTAGGGTAGCCAGCGATAACACGATTCACAATCATATTAGCGCCTTCAAATTGCTGGTAACGACAGATAATTTTATATTTACGATATTTTTTATCAGTGGCGAACATCGTGAAGAACTGAAAAATGTCCATGACATTCTTCGGTGAAATCATATCCTCCACACTGATTTTTACATCTGCAAGACTGCCTTCCGACTTATGAGTTGCTGTGTGCCACGGTCCCCACATGTTAATAGGCATATTGATAGAACCATAGCGATAGCATTTGCCTTCAGTAGCAAAATTAAATACGTTGGTTACAAACATGGCGGGTATGCTTTTTTCATAAGCAGAAATATCGCCAGCCGCATCCAACCAAGTAATGGCACTACGAACCGGAGTTTTCAATTCACCGATAGCAATCGGGAAGCCGTTAATCAAGAGCACAATATCTAAGCGCTTGCCGCCTTCGGCCTGAGGATATATCCACTGATTGGTCACAACATATTCGTTGAGAGCAAGATCTTCTTTACGCATAGTACCAAAGAAACGAATCGGAACCATGCGTCCGTCCTTACCAAAAGGATAGGAGTTTTCCTCGAAAATCATTTTCTTGAAAATCTCATTCTGAGTGACAAGGTTATGTGGTTGAACAGACAAAATAAGTGTCCTAAGTTTATAAATAACTTCATCTGCCCGGGATGGATCTTCCGCAATTTCCGGGTTAAGGCGAATGAGGGCCTCTTTTACCATTGGTTCAACAAGTACATCCGAATACATACGAGGAAGTTCCTCGGCAGGAATATATTTCCACCCATTCTTCTGAAGAGTAGAAAGCATCATTTGCTCAATGGTATTATCTTCATTAAAAATAGTAGCCATCTGTATTCCTCCTCCAGTCCAATCAATCTTATTTTATCTTTTCGTCCGTCCCATAATCTGGACTATCCGGTAAAATTTCTAATATGTCATCTACTGTGCAATTCAGTTTGAGGCAAATCCGTGCAATTACTTCCATAGAAACTATTTCGCCTCTGCCCATTTTGCTTATCGTGCTTGGGCTCACATCTGCCAACTCGCATAATTCCTTTTTCATCATTTTTAGACATTTTATTAGTAATTGTTCCATTTGGATTCACATAATGTAATCCCCCATATGTCAAATCAAAGCTATCCTCTTCATAGAATTTATTAATATTCTCCAATGCATCCAGTTCATACCAGTCTCCTGCATTAAGAAATGAAATAAAATCACCTTCTGCGAGATCTATTCCTTTATTCATTGCATTATAAATCCCATTATCTTTTTCGCTCACAATTTTCAAGGTAATATTCTTTTCTTCAAAATGCTTGGAATACCTACTTATAATCTCTACTGTTTTATCACTGGATTTTCCATCGATAATGAGATATTCATAAGGAGTATATGTTTGATTCAAAACGGATTTTATGGTTTTTTCAATTACATCTTCTGCATTAAATTCCTGCATGGCTTTTGTCAGCTCCCGATAATACATTGCTTCCGCCAGATCTTTCATCATGTCTACGACCTGTCCCATCTCGGAAGTATCAATATTTTCGATTCCGGCATCAAACTGCTTCTCGGCACATTCAGCCAACTTTTCAATCATGCAATACATTCTCTTAACATCCATAGCTTTTACGCCTCCCTCGTTACAACGATATTGGCATTTGCTACGTCAAT
>OIXA01003345.1_pt1 | contig 16916 bp, 9 predicted proteins | sample 1587721 | NCBI WGS metagenome assembly OIXA01 (sample SAMEA3888900, study PRJEB22519) | human gut metagenome | biome: human gut; feature: human-associated habitat; material: faeces | place: Denmark | collected 2013 | reverse complement strand
GACTCATAAATCTACCCTTAATCGTGTATTGGATGATAGTTGCGGATTTTAGGTTTAGGTAAAAAGCTGAAACAACACTAAGCAATTTTGCTAAAACAAAATAAATTGCTAAATTTGCATCATCAGATATAGATAGCTGAGCTTTATTCTGATAGGTTCTATTAGATAACAATAAAAAACTACAATAAAAATACGATGAAGTATCTTATTCTCTCCGACATACACGGCTCTTTGCCATCGTTGGAAAAGGCATTAAAGATATATGCCGATAATAAATGTGATATGCTATGCCTGCTTGGCGATATTATCAACTATGGTCCTCGCAACGGATTGCCTGAAGGTCTCGACCCAAAGGCTATAGTTGAACGACTCAACGCTATGGCTAAGGATATAGTGGCTGTACGTGGTAATTGCGACTCAGAGGTAGACCAAATGCTACTTCAATTCCCTGTGCTCCAAGATTCTATGCTTATTGTTGACAATGGTACACGCATTTGGCTCACACATGGTCATATCTATAATCCCGACCACAAGCCATCATGCCATGCCGATGTGCTCTTCTACGGTCACACCCACCTTTGGCACCTCGATGTTGATGCTGAAGGTACAGTGGTATGCAATACAGGTTCGCCAACATTCCCAAAGGGAGGCAATCTGCCAACTCTTGCTATTTATGAGAATCGCCATATCCAGGTGCTCGACATGGATGGCAACATACTCAAAGAATTGAAGTTCTAATAGAACTCTTAGAATAAATACTCTAAGAAAAATAACTATGTAGAAGCTTTGCTGTTCGCTAATTGTTTGAAATATAGCATATAGCGAACAGCTATAATATAGTTGTCGTTATTCTATCTTCGTAATTTGAAGAATACAAGCGAAATTTATGTGATAAAAGATATATAGTTAGCAAAAGGGCAAAAAAAAAGGAACGCGCCCGTCCCCAATATGCCTGCAAGCAGTTTCTAACTGCAAGCCAGGCTTTCAACATCTCTATGCTATCCTATCAATCTTTCTCTGTTCTTTTTACCTTATTATCTAATACCTGCCTGAAACAATCCTTTATTCTTTACCTTAACCTAATACCTGTCGTCCTGTACAATCTTTTATTCTTTACCTTAACCTAATACCTGTCGTCCTGAACAATCTTTCCTTCTTACCTTAACCTAATACCTGTCGTCCTGAACAATCTTTCTTTTTTACCTTTTTCTAAGACTCAATACCTTAATAGAATCCTGATCTTAAATAACTAAAAACCTAAACTATTACTAACCTAAACAATCTTTCTGAATCAATCTTTTGTCCTTTTGACGATGCAAAGGTAAGCATTGTGTGCGAGCACAACAAATATTTTCCAGTAAATTATTCATTAAATATGTAATTCTTGATGCATATCAAAGAATCGGCATTTAGACAGCCACAACTTCCCATTATAATCCTCCGTTATACCTTTATTCCATTAATCAGCTTGGCTGTTGAACTTTTGAAAACCTATATAAGTAGGTGTTCTTAATTATTTTTATATTTAAGAGTATTAAATAGTATAGTAGATATAATCTCAGATATAAAGGCGCGTAGCGGCTCCTACGTAACTGTTATATGAGGCTATAGATGCTATGGTAGGTGATGCTGTTATTATATAAATAATTATGAATACCTACTTATAATATAAATATGTGAGAAATCTCTTCGCTATTTTAAAATAAATAGGTATATTTGCGCATTAATTTCAAAACATCACTTGTTTACAAGACTATGAATATAACAGAAAGATTTCTAAATTACACCAAGTTCGATACACAGTCGAACGAAGATTCCACTTCGGTCCCAAGTACCGAAAAGCAGCTTGTGTTTGCCAACTATCTGAAAGAAGAACTCGTTCGCGAGGGACTTACAGATGTTGAAATGGACGACAAGGGCTATGTATATGCCACTCTAAAGGGCAACACCAAGAAGCATGTACCAACAATAGGTTTCATATCTCACTATGACACTAGCCCAGATTGTAGCGGTAAAGACGTGAAAGCACGTATCGTGGAGAATTATCAAGGTGGCGACATAGAACTTTCGCCAGGCATAGTTTCTTCACCAACAAAATTCCCAGAACTTAATAGCCATGTTGGCGAAGACCTCATCGTTACCGATGGTCATACATTGCTCGGAGCTGACGATAAGGCTGGTATTGCAGAGATAATGCAAGCTATGTGCTATCTACGCGACCACGACGAGATAAAGCATGGCGACATCCGTGTAGGCTTCAATCCAGATGAAGAGATTGGTATGGGCGCCCATCATTTCGATGTAGAGAAGTTTGGCTGCCAATGGGCTTACACTATGGATGGTGGCGACTTAGGTGAGCTTGAGTTTGAGAATTTCAACGCAGCAGGAGCTAAGGTTTTTATCAAGGGTGTGAGCGTGCATACAGGCTATGCCAAGGGTAAGATGATTAATGCTAACCGTTTGGCATGCGAATTCAATAGCCTTATCCCTGAAACCGATATCCCTGAAACTACAGAGGGTTATCAGGGCTTCTACCATCTGATAAGCATGGAGACATGTACTGAGGAGGCTAAGATGAGCTATATCATCCGCGACCACGATCGCGAAAAATTCGAAGACCGTAAGCAGTTCTTCCTCGATATTGCCAACAAGATGAATGCCAAGTATGGCGAGGGTACCGTGAGTGTGAAGCTCAACGACCAATATTATAATATGAAGGAGAAGATTGATGACAACATGCATGTCATCGATATCGTGCTTCGTGCTATGCAGGAAACAGGCGTACGTCCAAAGGTTGAACCTATTCGTGGCGGAACCGATGGAGCACAACTAAGCTTCAAGGGTTTGCCTTGTCCAAATATCTTTGCTGGCGGAGTAAACTTCCACGGACCTTACGAGTTTGTGAGCATACAAGTGATGCAGAAGGCTGTCGACGTGATAGTGAAGATTTGCGAAATAACCGGTACATACAATGACTAATTAAAAATAAATGGCTGAGATACCCCATTTGATACAAGACCTGGCACTAATCCTAATGGTGGCAGGTCTTGTCACTTTATTATTCAAGAAGCTACGCCAACCATTGGTGTTGGGATATATCGTAGCTGGATTCCTGGTGAGTCCACACATGCCATATTTGATGTCGGTAGTCGACAAAGCAGATATACAGACATGGGCAGATATCGGCGTGATGTTCTTATTGTTCTCGCTCGGTCTTGACTTCTCGTTCAAAAAGATTCTGAAGATGGGCATGGCGCCTGTCATAGCAGCCCTCACCATTATCTTCTGTATGATGGCGCTGGGCACAGGTGTTGGCACCATGTTTGGCTGGAGCCGCATGAACTGCCTGTTTCTTGCAGGTATGCTTGCCATGTCGTCTACCACCATTATCTATAAGGCTCTCGACGACCTTGGCTTACGGCAACAACGCTTTGCTGGTCTTGTGATGAGTGTGCTGATATTGGAAGACGTGCTTGCTATTGTGATGATGGTGATGCTGTCTACGATAGCGCGTGGAGCCAATCCTGATGGCAGCATGATGATAGAGAGTGTAAGCAAGATAGTGTTCTTCCTTGTGTTGTGGTTTGTGGTAGGAATATTCCTTATTCCACCTTTCCTCCGCAAAACACGACGACTGATGAACGACGAGACTCTTGTGGTAGTGGCGCTCGGACTCTGTTGTGCTATGGCTGTATTGTCAACTACCGTAGGCTTCAGTTCTGCCTTTGGAGCTTTCGTCATGGGAAGCATTCTTGCCGAAACTATCGAAGCCGACAAGATTACTACGGTAGTAGAGCCTGTTAAAAACCTATTTGGAGCTATCTTTTTTGTCTCTGTAGGTATGCTTGTCGATCCAGCTATCCTTGTGAGCTATGCTGTGCCTATTCTTGTGCTCGTACTCACAATATTAGTTGGTCAAGCCATCTTTGGCACCATGGGCTTCATGCTTAGCGGTCAACCACTAAAGACAGCCATGCGATGCGGATTCTCTATGGCTCAGATTGGTGAGTTTGCCTTTATCATAGCCTCGTTGGGATTGTCGCTTCGTGTGATAAGCGACTTCCTTTATCCTGTTGTCGTAGCGGTATCTGTTATCACAACCTTCCTCACGCCATATATGATGAAGGCAGCTATACCATGCTACGAATTTATGGAACGTAGATTGCCACGTAAATGGATTCGCCGACTCGACCATATGGGAGCTATTCACCATACCACTCAAACCGAGAACAACCATTGGCGTGCGCTGCTCAAAGCCATGGCGTGGAATGTGGTGATATATTCAATCCTCTCGGTTGCGGTAGTAGCTATAATGCTTTCGTTATTCCTTCCTTTCATGCGTAGACTGCTGCCAGGATGGGAACTTCATTGGTGGGCAAATGGAATAACTGGTATCCTTACCGTGGCTATGATTTCTCCATTCTTGCGTTCTATGATTATGAAGAAAAATCATAGTGAGGAGTTTAAAGCCCTATGGACAGAAAGTCGACTCAATCGTTTGCCGTTGATATTTACAGTCTTGGTGCGTGTGGCAATAGGCGCAGGCTTCATATTCTATATCTGCAACTATCTGTCACGATTCAAAAACGCATTAATCATCACTATCGCACTTGTGGTGATATTGCTCATGGCTTTGTCGCGTCGACTAAAACATCGTAGCATACGTCTTGAGCGACTCTTTGTGCAAAACCTTCGTTCACGCGATATTGCAGCACAGGTTAGCGGCAAACGTCGTCCACTCTTCGAGGGTCATCTCCTTGATCGTGATATCCATATCTCTGAGTTTATAGTACCTGTAGATTCGCTTTGGGCTGGCAAAACCCTTGCTCAACTCAAGCTCGGCAATCGCTTCGGAGTGCATGTTAGCAGTATTCTGCGTGGTAGCCATCGCATAAACATACCTGATGGCAACATGATGCTCTTTGTGGGCGATAAGCTGCAAGCTATAGGCAACGACGAACAGCTCAATATAATGAATGCAGCTATGCAGGCAGAGTTATTGCCGGAGGATGCCGACATCGAACATCGTGAGATGAAACTTCAGAAGCTCGTCATCACTGCCGATAGTCCGCTTGTTGGCAAAACGCTCAAAGAAAGCAACGTGCGCCAACGCTATAACTTCATGGTTGTGGGAGTGGAAGAGGGACAGAAAAACCTTACCATGATAAATCCTAACCGCCGCTTCGAAGTAGGCGATATCGTGTGGGTGGTAGGAGAAGAGAAATAAAGCATAATGAGTTAATAATTAGGTATTCATAATTATTTATATAATAACAGCATCACCTACCATAGCATCTATAGCCTCATATAACAGTTACGTAGGAGCCGCTACGCGCCTTTATATCTGAGATTATATCTACTATACTATTTAATACTCTTAAATATAAAAATAATTAAGAACACCTACTTAGAATCAAAAGAAGAAAAGCCATTTCATGGAATTGTTCCATGAAATGGCTTTAATGTTGGTTGTTAGTATGGGGTAGGGTGATTGATAGTAGGTGGCTTAATATATATAGCGTTGCCTACTTCAGTTTCTAAGTTTTTTATTCTTTATTATTTAGTATTTTGCATTTTGTGGATCGAAGTTGGTCCAACCTGCGAGCCAGTTGTCTGTTGCGTTGAATGCTCCTACGTATGATACCTTGTCGAGCCATGCTATGTTCTCGCCATCGAAAGATGCTCCGCTAAGCAAAGGACTTGTTGCTGTTGGCATGAATGGTGAACCGAGGTTGATAGCGTCGGTAAGCAAGAGAGCTGAAGCATCGTCGTAAGCTTTGTTCTTCATAGCTTCGAGATAGAAGAATGTTGAAGAATATGAGCTCTTGTTGGCATCTAACACTTTCTTGTTGGCTGCATCGTAGAGTACATCATCGTACACCTTGTTAGCGTCAGAACCAATGATGTCCATGCCTGCAAACACGTTGTTGTGGAAGTGTATAGTGCCTGCTTTAGCTTGAGCAGGAGTGTCGCCCTTTTCACCATCGATGATAAGACCGATAGGCCAACCTGTAGCTACAGAGTTGATGACATTCAAGCGTGAAGAACGGCGAATCTGCATAGCTGATTGGAATTTGCCGAGAGCAGAACCATTGTTAGGGTTGAGCTTACCGCCTGTGATGAAATCTGTTGTGTTTTGGAAGTTTACACCAGTCTGCATCTTTGGACCGATAAAGGTGATGTTGCTGAATGTTGCTGTGGTGTAAGGACTAACATCTGAACCACCAGCGTTGTTGTCGCTCTCGAAGCCGTTGCTTTGTGATTTATCAGCAATCTTGGCGTTACGAACAGAGAGACCATACTGTACGGCACCTGAGTAGCCATTATCGGTATCGAAGTCGTCGTCCCAACCATGGTATGCTACGAGGTATTTGCAGTTTACTGTACCACCAAACCATTCGTATGAGTCATCGTTAGTGTATGAAACCTGCACGTGGTCAATCTTGGTGCCACTACCTACAGAACCGAGAGTAAGACCATTGATTTCTTGATCGGTATTGAAAGGATATCCTGCAAACTCTATTCTTACGTAGCTCAATACACCAGAATTGTCGGCATCGTCGTTGCCACCATGCTTTGTACGAGGACCACCTTCAATCTGCATCTCTGTCTGGTTGTTGCGAGCCTTACCGCATAGGATTACGCCACCCCAGTCACCAGGCTTTCTGTTGCCAGGAGCCTCTTCTGATGTAAATACTATAGGCTCCGAAGCGCTTCCCTGAGCTATAAGTTTACCGCCACGTTCTGCTATGAGCGAAGCCTTTGTCTGCTTGTCACCCTTGATGATGGTACCTGGCTCGATGGTGAGCTCTGCTCCGTTGGCGATATATACCCAACCTTTGAGTATATAGGTGCCTTTCTTAAGAGTCTGCTTTCCTTTAAACACAAATTCTGCATCACCATTTCCTATTTGTGTGCCGTTTACATTTTCGCTGTTGTCTACTTCGCTGAACAATAGATGGTCGCAAGCTTTGATGCCTCCATCTGTTGACCATGTGTACTTCTGGCTTGGTTTTTCTTCATCGCCATTGTTGTCATCACTACTGCATGAGGTCATGCATGTGGCAAGCACCATGAGGCTCGCCATTCCTAAAAACTTAATCTTTTCCATAAATAATATTTGTTGAAAATGGATGTTTATCTTTTTGTTATTTTTTGGGGAGCGAAGCCGTAGAAACGACTTCGGACAAGGAAGAAGGGATGAGGAAGGTGGGCTTTTACCTTTTTCCCCTTTTATCCTTTTACCTTTTTACTCTTTTACCTTTCTTAGAATTTCCAAGTTGCTGAGAGTCCGATGTTGCGACCAGGCTTGTATTGACGGGTTATTTGTTTTACCTCTTTTGAAGTGCCGTTTTTGAGTGTCACATCGTCGAATTGCTTGTAGCTTACACTTTGTGCTAACAAGTCGCGGATGTTGGCTTTTATCTCAAGGTGGTCGCCAAACTTCTTCGATATCGATAGGTCGATAACATCGCGTGGCATCTCGTAGCTATCTGGTACACGAGCGTTGTCTTCGCTTGCTGATGAACCTTCGCTACGACCAACTCCGATAATGCGCTTTCCTATGCGATTGTAGAGTAATGATACTACCAGCTGTTGTTGCTCGTTGTTGTAGAAGAGACCTGCATTAATCAGATATGGCGATTGTCCCTGCATAGGACGATTCTCGTTGCGTGAGCCCTTAGCAAAGTTTACTCGCGAGTGGATGAGAGCACCATTTAGTGAGAGCGAGAAATTGCGCAATCCGATGAAGTCAAGACTCTTACGAATGTCTAACTCTACACCATAGTTGTTGGCACTTTTTGCATTCTCGTATGAGTAAATCAAGTTTGTTCCTCCTGCCACGGTATATGTCCACTCTATTGGGTTGTCGAAACGTTTGTAGAATGCAGCAAGAGTTATCTGTTCGTTCTTCGAAGGATATAGCTCGTAGCGTAAGTCGATGTTATGAATGTAGCATGACTTGAGGTCTACGTTGCCCTGTACATGCGAAGCAAGGTCGAAATCATAGTATACCGAAGGCGATACTTCGCGAAACTCTGGTCGGTTTACTGATTTACCATAGGTGAGTCGAACCTGGTTCTTGTCGTTGATTCTATATACAGAGTTTATTGAAGGAAATAGGTCGCGGTTGCGATAATAGCGGCTATGATGGCTCTCTATGTCGTCGCGCAGATTTGTGATAAGCTCCATCTGGTTGTATTCAAATCTAAGACCTGCGTAGATGTTGAACTTTCCGAAAGGCAGAGATGCTGCCATATATCCTGCTCCCAATAGGTTGTTACCGTTATAATTGTTGCGCATGCATTGTTCTTCCAAGAGATATAGCTTATCGTTGCCAAAGTAGTCGGAATTAGAGAGTAGCTCCGTCATATCCATCTTGCGGAAGTCGGCAGGAAGCGTGTTCTCTTCCATATCCCATGAGTATATAAACTGACGTGTTTTATATTTACGAGAGCGATATTCGCCATATCCACCAAGCTTGAGTGAAGGCTCAAAGGAACCGAATTTGAAGTCGTGTTTCTCATTGAAGTTTGCCGACATGATATGCTCGTCGAGCTTGGTAAACTCACGATTTATCTCGTTGCCCGCAGTTAGAATCATGGTTCCATGTTCCAAGGCATCATCAATGGTGTAGTGCTTGCGGTCAGGCATACGTCGGTTGGCATACGAATAACTGAGGTCCCATTCCAACAAGTCGTGAGGTAAGGTGTGTTTACCAGTTAGCTGAGTGTTGGTGGTGGTGCGTGAGCGATAATAATATTCAGCGCCAATTTCGTTGTCCGATTGTGCGTTAACTCCCGAACGGTCTGTATATCTGTTGTTGTCTATGCGGTTGAAGATATTCTTCAATTCATATTTGTTGTTGCCAGATTTCGATAGCAAAGCAAGGTTGAGCAAAGCACCCAAGCGTTTGTTGTCGTTGTATTGGTTGTCTGTAGAGTTGCGCAGATAGTTGCTGCGGTCGTTGGTAATATCATAGACACCAAACAAGTTGTTTTGCATATCTTTGTATGTGCGAGTCTCTGATGTATAATTCAAAGTTCCAACCATACCTACGCTCATGCCGTTGATGTGCCTTTTATGACTCCAGTCGGCAGAAGCCTTTATGTCGGCAATAGGAGTTTTCGTTTTCACACGCCAATCGTTTAGCAGTCCGCTACCCAACAGACCTACGTTACCATCATTAGGAAACGAGCTACTATGATCGGCATGCTTGAAATTGCGGAAGCAAGTGGCGTCATTCCAGTTGCCTCCTAATGAAAGAGAGAGAGTATTTCTTACAGGAATATCCTTGGTATTGATTTGTATAAAACCACCTGTGAAGTCAGCTGGATATTCAGCACAAGGCGACTTCACTATCACGAGGTTGTCAATTTGGCTACTTGGCAATATGTCGAACGAGAAAGCTCTCGAGTCAGCCTCAGAACTTGGTACGGCACCACCATTTATCCACACATTGTTATATCTTTGCGACAATCCTCTTACCATCACAAATTTGTCTTCGATAAGACTTACTCCCGGAATACGTCTTATCACCTCGCTGGCGTTGTTGTCTTGTGTGCGCTTTATTTCTTGAGCTGAGATGTTGTTCACCACTTGATTGCTAACCCTTGCCATTTCCATCATAGCCATATCGCTATTTTTGTTTGCCATGGCTGTTACGGTTACTTCGCCAAACTGCTGCTCGTCGGCTTCCATCTCCACCTTAAGGTCTTTAGCAGAGGCTGTAGCTATGTTTAGTTCTGCAGTTTTGTATCCTATATATTTAATAATAAGGTGTATGTTTCTTGTTGTTATCCCTTTGATAGTAAATTTGCCATCTATGTCTGTAGTGGTGCCCTTGTCGCCTGTCATCACGGTAGCTCCAATGAGCGGTTCTTGGTTGGCTTTGTCGACAACGATACCGCTAATGTCGGCAGCCTGTGCACATATTGTCGCCATTAGCGCCAATGTGAGCATTGTAATCAATCTTTTTACCTTGTTTCTTGTCATTATCATTACGTTTTGTTTACGGTTGCAAAGTTACGGCTACTATGTTACAGCCTTGCAACAATAATGATAATGAGCTGTTGCGAAGATGTTATATCTTTGTTTCTAAAAGATAAGAATAAATAAAAAATATCTGTAGATTTTCATGCCTGCAAAATTACAGATTATAGATTTTTGCCACGTATGAAATCAATTAGAAGGCTTTAATGCGACATTAGAGATTTCTAATTGAAGAAAAAAATGTATCTTTGCAACCGCTTTTAAAGGTGAAAAAGTAAAAGGGTAAAAAGGTAAAAGGGTAAAAAAGTAAAAGAATTGAAAAGATTAGAAAGGAAAATAATTAAATGATCAAGCGTATACTTTTATTTATCACATGTATCTCGTGTTTCAGCCTGTCTCACGCCCAAGAGTTTGGAGGCGTATACACCACGGAGTGGCAATGGGATATGAACAAAAAAAATAATTGGCTTAATCTGCTTCGATTGGAGATGAACCTGCCGTTGAATAATGGTAAAGGAGCATTCGAAGCAGCAACACTCCATGTGGCTAAATCCAATGATGGCATACTTGGCGATTGGCAAGGCTTCTCGAATATCGAAGCCGACAACAATGTGGCAGCCATAGCCGTGCTTGGCTATATGCACGAATGGAAACAGGGACATCTATTTGTTGGCGTGAGGAATGTGAACGAAGATTTCTTCACCTCTGATGCCACGGCGCTATTCCTAAATAGTTCGTGTGGCATATTCCCAACCATAGCCGCAAGCTATCCTATAGCCAACTATCCTTATTCAGGACTCACGCTATATTTCGATATCAGCAAAGGTGGTTGGACATTTAAAAACAGTATCTATAATGGAGTTGGCTATAATGGCTGGAATCGTCATGATAATCCTTTCCTTGTGCGACCAAAGAAGGATGGCATCTTTAATATGTCGCAGTTGGAATACGCCTATTCGGGCGGACAATATTTTGCTGGAGCAGCCATACACACTCGCCAATTCCCTGTAGACGAACAAGGTGAACTCTCGTCTGCTGATGATGCTAAGAGCAAGACCACTTGCGCATGGTGGATATATGGCGAGCAACAGCTATGGTCAATAGCCGACAAGAGCCTTACTGCCATGTTACAATATTCAGAAAATGCTTCTCGCGAGAGTTGTTGCTATAGATATGCAGCTGCAGGCTGCACCTATAAAGATAGCCGCAACGAGTGTGGCTTGTCGGGGCTTTATGCACGCTATCAGCAGGGCAAGGAATACACCTTGGAGCTAACATTCAAGCGCCAACTCTCGGACTCTATCTCCATTCAACCTTCTTTCCAATATATCTCCAACGACGATGACAACTTCACCGCCGCCGCTCTTCGTCTGTGCTATAGCTTCTAAAACTATCGAGTGCAAAACTATCGCATAATGTATGCTTTAGTTTTGCACTCGATAGTTTTTTGTTATTAAGCAGTAATTGAAATCACATTGTGCACTTCGCGGATAAAGTCTTTGAGACTTACAAACTGGCTACCAAAGACATCGCGCCAACGATAAAGCTTCAATGGATATTCCATGAAGTCGCTAAGCTGAATGTCACCATTCACGCTGATATAGTCGAGAATATTCTTCAAGTATTGCTCTTGCTCAGAAGTCAGATTTGCAGACTTGATAAATTGCCCATACTTCTCTAATGCCTTCTTGCGGTCTATTCCTTGTATTACGCGGATGAAAGCAGCCACATTATTATTATAGCGTTTGCCTCCTGTTTCCTTGTTATATTCCTCGCGTGTGCCCAGTTCCTCCCAGAATATGCGCTGTAGCTCTTCTATATCGGCAGCTGTTAGCTGTTCGAAATTCTGAATCTTGTTCAGAGTTGCGTTGTCGGTATGGTTTGCCAAATATTCTATCACTCGCTGTTTGTATGTTGCCTTCAACTCTACTCTTGCAGCTTCGTCATCTGACGATGTGGTGTCTTCAATATCTATGATGAACTTGCGGTCGTCACGTCCTTCTTCAAGCACATGAACTAAGTCGCGCAACTCCTTGCGTACACGTTCCAGTATATCTATCGTACTTGTTTCCCAAAACTGCACGGTCTGCACTTCGCGAATAGTGTCTATTCGAGCCTTTACTACAGGTATTGTAATTTTATCCTCCAACAGCCGGGCTATAGCAACAACGCTTGTGCGGCACTTGTCTGCATTCACCATGCTGTCTACCTTCTCCAACTGTAGATGAAGCATCAGAATATCAAACTTCTTGGCAGCTTCGTTTTCGTTAGGACGAGGCAAAACAGAGGCTATGCTTTTTAGCTTAGCCAAATCAACCTCGCTTAGGCAAGTCCATGCTTCCTTGTTGCGATATGGCTCAATATTAGCTATTTTTTCTCTAACGTCAATTCTTGCCATGCTCAGACTGTCTACCTGGCTATGCAGAATATCCTTCAATTCATCATGCAGTTTCTTGTCTTCTTCTCTTTCCTGATGTTCTGCCGACTGTAATGCAAAGGCTATATCCAGACGAAGCGAGAAGAGGCGTTCGGTCAACGATTTTACTGCTACAGGGTCAGCACCCTCTGTGTGTACAGAGAAATACTCAAAGTTGTTGCACCAATCAAAGATGTAGAACACCTTCTTATCCTTGTTGCCAAATAATCCTGGGCATAGTCTGGTGCCACGACCAATCATCTGCATAAACTTAATCTTTGATTTTACTCGCTTAAAGAATACAAGGTTCAGCACCGATGGCACATCTACGCCCGTATCGAGCATATCCACGCTAACGGCAATCTGTGGCATCTTTTCAAGCTCTTCAAAGTCAAGTATCAAGGCACCAGCATATTTCACATAGTTATCTATCAGTTGGCAGTATTGTTCTCCCTTTTCAGGATAAAGTTCACGGAATCTCTTCACTATCTGTTCTGCATGCAGGTGGTTCATAGCAAAGATAATGGTCTTACCAATTTCTTCTCCGCTCTGCACCTTCAGTCCTTTCTTCATCAACTCCTGTAGCACTCTGTCTATGGTGTTATTGTTGATAAGATAGCTGAATATTTCCTTCGACTCTATGTCGCGATGATATTCTTCGTCGTCGCTCATGCCAGCCAATGCCTTCTCGTAAGCCCATACTTCTTCGAGCTTGTCTTGCTGTTCTTTAGGCAGATCGTCCCATTTTATACCAGTCTCCATAATCTTGGAATGATACTGCAGCGTTTTGTATGGCACAAGATATTCATCGGCAACAGCCTCCTCATAGTCGTAGCTATAGTTTGGTGTTCCATTATCCAGTTGCAGCAAGTCGTAAGTGCTGCGGTCTATCTCGTCGCGTGGGGTGGCAGTAAGCCCAATAAGCAAAGAGTCGAAATAGTTGAATATTGCGCCATATCTTCCAAACACGCTTCTGTGTGCCTCGTCTATAATAATAAGGTCGAATTTTCCTATGGTGAATTTCTTATCCTCCTTATCTATATAGTTTATCATGGTTTGATAGGTAGAGAACATGATGCGTGCTTTCATATTAGGCTCTTTCTCTTCGCTCAAAACCGTCATTGTTACATTAGGCAAAAATGCCTCATAGTTTTTATGTGCCTGATTGACAAGAGCCGTGCGGTCTGCCAAGAATAACACATTCTTCACCCAGTCGTTGCGCATCAATATATCGCAGAGCGAAATGCTGACACGAGTTTTGCCTGTACCTGTGGCAAGTACCAGCAGTCCACGACGATGTTGCTGATTCAGCCATTCCACAATACTCTTGATGGCTGTCTGCTGATAAGGGCGGTTGGTGATATTCTCATTAATGCTCAGATTGCTAATCCTTGCCCTACCTCTCTTCTGAATCAATCGTTCCAGGTCGTCCATGGAATGGAAGGCGTATACAGGTCTGTCCATATAGCCCAGACCATCAATCACATTGGTCTTAAATCCATTTGTATAATAGATTACTGGTCTTACACCATACTTGTGTTCCAGGGCATCAGCATAAAGTATGGCTTGTCGGCGACCTTCTTCCAATTCATGAGTCGCAGCCTTAGCCTCTATCACAGCCAATGGCTTGCCACCACGGCTAAACAACACATAGTCTGCATATCCTTTGCCCGACTTGCTTGGCATGCCGTCAACCTCAACCTCTATGCAAGCCTTGCCACCTTGCACATCGCCTTTCACCTCAAGTACATCCCATCCTGCCTCTATGAGCATATAGTCGATGAGATACTTGCGTGTGATAGCCTCGCTCGCCAAACTTTCCTTTGGAATAATTGGCGACTTTGGATGCTCTACATTCTCCTTAGGCACACTATTCACAACATCTGGCTCTACCTGTGGACTTGGCGATGTAGTCTGCACAGGACCATCTATTCTTCCTGGAATTATCGTAGCATCAAAAGCGGGGATACTCTTCATGGCTCCCCAACGATACATGAATCCTGCCACCACATTATATAGTGCACGCAGACAGCGGAAAGCCTTTACCCTCTTTACAGGTTCGCCACCATCATGGCTTGCAGAATTTCCAATCTTTCTAACCAGACGGATATCATCGTCCAGCTTCGCATCATTATTGATAAAAGCATAAGTCTCTGGCTTATGAAGCAAATCGTTGAGTGTTTCATGCTCATCCATCTGAGCATCTTTCATCTTCAACATATTCTTCACAAGCCATTCCAAGGCTTTGCGCGAACTATTGGCTGAAGCCTCAGGATATGTTGCCTGCAATGTTTCAGCCATGTCGCAGTATTCGTGCAAGCGTTTGAAGCCTGGCACCTCTTCTGTTAAAAGCAGGATATAATCAAAATTCTTAGCCATATATCGTTATTTCTTTTTATATGTTCTGTTTTATATATCTTAAATCATAATGGTTTTATCGACCATTTTCTCCTTTAAAATCATATTTATCGACCATTTTCTCCTTTAAAATCATATTTATCGACCATTATTGCCTTGATCGGGCTGAATTATCGTGCAAGTCGAATGTAATCAAGCTTGCTTGAATTGCTGAGACGCAGCCGATAATGCACGCCCTGAAAGGGCAACAGCGCATAGCACAGGGCAAGCGAAGCGACACCCTGGGTTATGAATTGCCATAGTATTGACGCCCTGCTAAGGGCAAAAGCGTAATAAATATGGCACAGTCATTGAGCAAAATCTACATAAGGATTAATGCTTATGCCCTTACAGGGCGTCACTAACGGATGTGCTTTGACCCAGGGTGTCGCTTCGCTTGCCCTGGGCTATGCGCTTGTTGGGCTTTCAGCCCGTTTTAAACTAAATCCGAAACTTTAATTATTTATTGCCGTCAGGAAAGAAAAATGTGATATAAGTTAACAAAGATTAAATAGACTTATAAAGTGCTATAAAAATAGTGTATTTTGCAAATAACACTTTAAATTTGCAAAATATTAGAAGTGCGTACTAAAAACAAAAGGTAGAATTATGATGAAAATACTTTATGCTCCATTAACATTGGTGTGGGCGATACTTATGGTTTCTTGCTCTTCAGACGATGATTTGATAGAGAGAATTACTCCAGCCCAATGGAGCCGAGAAGTAACTGATAGTGATGTAAAGATACAATTATCTACGGGCAGCAAAACTACTAAAGCAAGTATCACTTCTGACGAAAATGGACTTTTTAATGCCAAAGGAATGAGTGTGTTCTGTTTGGCTACCGACTATATAAATCCATCAACTATCTCAATCGATTGGAATAAAGGTAGTGATGGCTTTAAATACTCTGTATGGGTAAACAATGTGCAGATTAATGCAAAGATAGATAAAAATAACGAAAAGACTAATCTGACATGGGATGATGACAACGCTCGTTGGTATCCTTCAGGTAGTTGGCATAAATATGCATTCTATGGTTATTATCCAAGAGTGGCTGACGAAAATATTAGCTATTCGTCGACAAAGATTACTGCTACAATACCTTTGGATGGTACACAAGATGTAATCTACGGCGAGGCTTCATCGACAAATCCGAAAGCATATAGCAGAGAATATTTTGAGCAAAAACAGCATAAATATGAAATCCCTGCTATGAGCTTTAAACATAAGTTTATGCGACTTAAATTCCAAATTGCAGCAGGAAGCTATGGTAATAATGGTACTGTGGATGCCTTGAACTCTGGAGTTAAGAAGATTGAGGTGCTTAATGTGCCTTCTGAGGTAAACTTGGTTATTGCAGATAGAGAAAACTCAAGCAACAATGGAGCAATCTCTTTCACACCAGATATGAACAATAGCTATGAGCTAAAGACTGATGATGCTGCTGATGGTATAACAAGTCTTTTCACTCATAAAGATAATGACGAAACTACTCCTTTGGCGTATTGGGTTCCTTCAACATGGTCGAAATTTATAGGTCAGGGAATCTTAGTGCCTGTGCCAACGGCAGACAACCATTATTATGTCAGAGTGACATTGGTGAATAAAAAGGGTGAAGAGTTTGTTTCTGCGCCAACATTGATTGAAAACACCAGAGACTTTGTGGCTGGAAGATCATACAGAATTCGTCTAACCATTAGAGGCACCAATAGCATACAGTCGACAGTGGATAATTAAGCTTTTTCGACTACCATATGATACTTGCCCAAGTATCACGTATTACTTTGCAAAGTATCACGTGATACTTGGGCAAGTATCACGTAATACTTTTTTAGCCCTTTTTTTAGTTTTTAATGTTTAGTGTTTGTCTTAAACGCGAATGATTATTTTTAAAGAACACGAACTGCTGGAGATTTTACGAACACGAATAAGCCAAATAACACGAATGAGCCCTCTGGGCTCTGAAGCTGGAGTTTCTTACTTGATTTTTATCTATATTCGGTAGATTCACGATTAGTGTTCGTTTAAAAACAAGTCTCGTGTTCTTTTAAAAACACGAACTGCTGGAGATTTTACGAACACGAATAAGCCAAATAACACGAATGAG
>OIXA01003343.1_pt1 | contig 16919 bp, 12 predicted proteins | sample 1587721 | NCBI WGS metagenome assembly OIXA01 (sample SAMEA3888900, study PRJEB22519) | human gut metagenome | biome: human gut; feature: human-associated habitat; material: faeces | place: Denmark | collected 2013 | reverse complement strand
ATCAAATGGCATTTTGTAGGGAAAAGAACCAAAAACTACTTTTTAAAGTGGACTCTGTAATCATTCCTTCCAAGGCTGTTGTCCCTTAACTTCCCTAACGACCGGAGGAAACGATCACTTCCTTTAACTCCGCTAACTTCTGAAGCGGTAAAAGTTGAGTGACAAAAGATAAACCCTAAAAGATTTTATAGTATGGTATATTTTAAGTTAGAATTTGGCTTTCACCTGCCAGGTAGAAAGAATCGTGCAGAGAACAAAACTAATTCCAAAGCACAGCCTGCTTGGGACTTCATCAGTAAGGAGGTAGAGAGCGCCGAGGCACGAAAGTGCTACAAGACCGCAGCCAACTATCGTACCGCAGCCAACTCGCTGACCCTTTTCTGGCAAAGAGACGACTGGACAATGGCAGACATTTTGCCGCAAGAAATGGAACGTTATCAGCGATGGCTCATAGACCGGGGATTGTGCATGAACACCATTTCGTGTTACATGCGTTCCTTACGTACCTTATATAATAGAGGTGTAGCCTTGCAGATGACTGCCGACACGCAACCTTTCCGCAAAGTGTTCACTGGGAAGGAACATACTCGCAAGCGCAGTGCACAAGAAGAGGACATCCTGCGGCTGAGCCACCTCAATCTCGAAGACAAGCCTTCGCTTGCTTTTGCCCGAGACATATTCCTCTTCAGTTTTTATGCCATGGGAATGCCCTTCGTAGATATTGCCTATCTGCGAAAGGAACAAATCAGAGACGGAAGATTTCACTATGCCCGCCACAAAACGGGTCAGGAGATAGTGGTGGCGATAGAACCATGTATGAGCGAAATCATCAGAAAGTATGAGCCTTACTGCAATACTCCGTATGTATTCCCCATCATCAAAACTCCTGATGCAGCGTTGGCACATGGGCAATACCAAAGCCAGCTTCGTCGCTACAACTACAACCTGTCGTGCCTGTCGAAGCGCATCTCTGCCAGCCAGCCCCTTTCCTCCTATGTGGTGAGACACACTTGGGCGAGCATTGCCTATCAGCACGACCTCGATGTACGACTTATCTCCAAGGCTTTGGGACACACCAGCACCTCCACCACCATGATCTACATAAAGAGCCTCTTCGACCCACAACTTGCCGATGCCAACCATCAACTCCTGAAAACGTTTGAACTGTACGGCTGAAATTACCCAATACGCCCTGAAGGGGCAGAAGCTCTTAGCCCAGGGCAGCGCCCTGGGTATAATGGCAGTCAGCAATGCGCCCTGTAAGGGCAACAGCCTTATAAATTGCCCGGTATTTTAAAGCTTTTGCCCTTACAGGGCGTGTGGGGCAAAACTTGCGAAACTTGAGCCGTATATATAAATGTTTGTCACCCCATGGGCACGGCAGCAGAGTAGCTTTCTCTGAGCGCATCTGACGTTTGTGGGAGCGAAACAGAAAATCGAGGGAGCGAAAGCGGGAAACGTCATTGCTCATCAAAGGGCACTTTTGTGCTCCTTGCTGGGCACTATTGTGCCACAAGTAGGCATTTTGTCTATATCCGTTTTAAAAAAGAATCAATGACGCAAATACCCTTCACCCTTCATCTTTCCCTTGAAATCCCCTGTGTTTATCGGGGTTCCAGAGGGTGAAGGGAGCAAGTCAACCCTTCATCACCCTTCATCACCCTTCATAATTTTCAAAAATTTCTTGCAGATATGAAGATAAAGTCGTAACTTTGCGTTATAGATTTTAAAACTGATGGTTATGAAGTACTTAGACCCTAAGGCAGACCTTACGTTCAAGAAGATATTCGGCAATCATCCTGCAAGACTGATTAGCCTTCTGAACGCCCTGTTGCCACTCAGCGACGAGGAGCAGATACACGAGATAGAGTATTTGCCAACAGAACTTGTGCCCCAGCTCGAAGGGGGCAAGAACACCATCGTGGATGTACTCTGCACAGATTCTAAAGGCAGAAAGTTCTGCGTGGAGATGCAAATGGAATGGTCTGACGCATTCCAGCAGCGAGTACTTTTCAATGCATCCAAGCTCTATGTGAGTCAGGCTAAAAAAGGAGGAAAATACAGCGAACTGCAACCCGTATATTCTCTGAATCTTGTGAATGATATCTTCGCACATGACACTCCGGATTTCATCCACAACTATCGTATCGTGCACGACAAGGACAGCAATAAGGTAATTAAAGGCTTGCATTTTACCTTCATTGAACTCCCTAAGTTCACTCCTCATTCCATTGCCGACAAGCGCATGATGGTCTTGTGGCTCCGTTTCCTCACAGAAATCAATTCCAATACGAAGGAGATTCCTTCCGACCTGCTTAATGACCCGGAGATTGGAAAAGCCGTAGAGGAGTTGGAGATTTCCGGCTTTACTGATGCCGAGCTCCGTGCCTACGATAAATTCTGGGATTCCGTAAGTGTTGAAAGAACCCTTTTGGATGACAGATACCAGAAAGGTAAAGAAGAGGGTATGGAAGAAGGAAGAGTAGAAGGTATGAACCTGCGAAGTCTTGAGATTGCAAAAAAGATGCTGGCAAAGGGAATGGATGAAGCGACAGTCATGGATGTGACGGGGCTGACGGCAGAGGAGATGAAACTGCTGAAAGCGAAAGTATAGATTAATGCGCGGAACCATAGAAACCATAGCAAGCATCATAGAAGCCTAAACTGGGGCATAATAGAAGACCTGGACTGGGCATAATAGAAGGCTCGGATTGGTCATTATAGACGACCAAGACTGGTCATAATAGACGACTCAGGCTGGGCTTAATAGAAGCATGAGCACGACTCTATCAGTTGTAAACCGAAATCTGAAAATGGCAAAAAGATGAAGGGTGATGAAGGGTGATGAAGGGTTGACTTGCACCCTTCACCCTCTGGAACCCCGATAAACACAGGGAATTTCAAGGGAAAGATGAAGGGTGAAGGGTATTTGCGTAATCCAATCATGAATAGAAGTTATGAGCCGAGTGAGGCTCATCCCGACATAATAAGTTAAAGAATGCTATCTAAAACCACAGAAATGACAAAATGTGCTTATAAATAATAAGTAAAAATGGTATTTTTAAAGACTATTGTGAGTTTAATGGTTAAATATGCAACTTTTTGCAAGAAATATTTGGAGAATAACTAAATTTTATATAATTTTGCAGCCGTTACAATTCAATTGTTAAATATTGTACTATAAAAAGAGAGATTTTATATATAAAATAGCATAGTTTTTTCCACCTCGGGGCACGAGGTGGATACAAAGATATGAGAAAAGAATAAACTTTATACATTCATTTTTAAAAAAAAGAGAGAGATTTATGGAAAAAAGACTCATGACGTTTATCGCCTGCCTGTTCCTTAGCATAGGAATGGCTTTGGCACAAACTCAAGTTTCCGGAACGGTCACCTCTTCCGAAGATGGCTCGCCAGTTATCGGCGCCAGCATCAAGGTGGTAGGCACCAATACCGGTACTGTTACCAACATCGATGGTAACTTCTCACTGAACGTATCAGCCAACGCGAAGTTGGAGGTATCGTACATCGGCATGGTCACCAAGACCGTAAAGGCCGCAAAGAACATGAAGATTGTATTGGATCCAGACAACCACGCTCTTGACGAGGTAATGGTTGTTGCCTATGGTACTCAGAAGAAGAGTGCTTTTACTGGTTCTGCTGCCATTGTAGGCGCAGAAGAGATTGGCAAGGTTCAGGTAACCAATGCTGTTGATGCCTTGAAGGGTAAGGCTGCAGGTGTGCAGATTTACACTGGCAGCGGTCAGCCTGGTGCTACTCCTACCATCCGTATTCGTGGTTTCAACTCTATCAATGCAGGAAACGACCCTCTGATTGTGCTTGATGGTTCTCCATACGGTGGCTCTCTTAACGACATCAACCCTGCCGACGTAGAGAGCATGACAGTATTGAAGGATGCTTCTTCTACAGCTCTTTATGGTGCTCGTGGTGGTAATGGTGTTATCTTGATTACAACCAAGAGCGGACAGAAGGGCACTAAGGGTACGCTTACCGTCGATGCCAAGTGGGGTTCTAACTCTAAGGCTGTGCCTGAGTATGAGACAATGAAGAGTCCAGCCAAGTACTATGAAATGTGGTACATGGCCCTGAACAACTATGCTCAGAATGTAAACCACATGGATGCCACACAGGCATGGAAGTGGGCTAACGACAATATGATTACCAATCCTTCTTATGGTTTGGGTTACAATGTTTATACTATCCCAGAGGGACAGCAGCTCATTGGTACCAATGGCAAGCTCAATCCTAACGCTACCCTTGGTTCTTACTCTACCATGAATGGAACAACCTATTATCTGACTCCTGATGACTGGGTAGACGAAATCTACAACAACAGTCTTCGTCAGGAATATACTGTTACTGCAACAGGTTCTTCAGACAGAGGTACATTCTATGGTTCTGCCAACTATTTGAGCAATGACGGTATTACCGCAGCTTCTAACTATCGTCGTTTCACTTCTCGTTTGAAGGCAGACTATCAGGTTAACAAATGGTTGAAGGTGGGTGCCAACATGAGTTATGGTCACTTCAACAGCAATTCTCTTACCGAGGGTGGTGACAATGGTAGTATTTTCGCAACTGTTGACATTGCGCCTATCTATCCTATGTATATGCGTGATGCCAACGGCAACATCATGTATGACCAGACTTCACGCATGATAGCTTATGACTATGGTAGTGGTAAGGTAGCTCCATTCCGTGCTTTCATGAGTGGTGCCAACCCTATCTCTGATGCTAGGCTGAATACAGCCAATTCAGAAGGAAACACCTTTAACGGTACAGGCTTTGCTGAGATTCAGTTGCCTTATGGCTTCAAATTTACTTCTATCAACAACGTATATTTAAACGAGAGCCGTTCTACAGACACTACCAACCCATATTTCGGTCAGTATGCTGCAAGTAATGGTGTGGTGAACAAGGAGCACGACCGTACATGGTCTTACAACTATCAGCAGCGTATCAACTGGCATCAGGTTTATGGCAAGCACGATATTGAGGTGATGCTCGGTCATGAGTATTATCGTGTTTATGGTTATGGTCTGTATGCCAGCAAGCACAATCAGTTCTCTGTAGACAACAAGGAGTTGGCTGGTGCTGTTGTGTTGGACAATGGTACTTCTTCTATGAGCGAGTACAACACAGAGTCATGGCTCAGCCGTGTCATGTACAACTATGATTCTCGTTACTTTGGTAGTGTTTCTGCTATGCGCCAGGCTTCATCTCGTTTCTCAAAGGATAACTGGTGGGGTACTTTCTGGTCATTTGGTGCTGGTTGGAACATGCATAAGGAATCTTGGTTCAATGTTGATTGGATTAACGAATTGAAGTTGAAGGCTTCTTATGGTGAAAATGGTAACGATGGTATTGGTAGCTATATGTATACCAAGTATTTCTCGATTGTCAACTCCAACAATGAAGTGTCTTTGACTCCTTCTTCTTTGGGTAATCCAAAAATCTCTTGGGAGAAGAACGGTAAGTTCAATATCGGTGCAGATTTCTCTTTGTTGAAGAACCGCATCTGGGGTAGCATCGAGTACTACAGCAACAAGACCTCTGATATGCTTTCTATGGTTTACCTTCCTGTGTCTTTCGGATGGAGCGGTTATTACGATAACATCGGTAATATGGTGAACCGTGGTGTTGAGATTGACCTTCATGCAGATGTTATCCGTACTAAGGATTTCACTTGGAATGTATATACCAACTTGACAACCAACCACAATGAAGTTACCAAACTTTCTGATTCTGCCAAGCAAAGCTGGTATGATGGTATTGGTTTAGGTTACGCTAGCGGTTCGTACTTCTATCAGGAGGGTAAGTCACGCTTTACTTACTATACCAAGAAGTATGCGGGTGTAGATCCTGAGACAGGTCTTTCTCTCTTCTATAAGAACGTATATGAGAAGGATGAGAACAATAAGGACGTTTACTACAATAACGCTGGCGAGAAGGTTGACGAAAGCTATACTGGCATTAAGCACCGTAATGTGGTAGGTCAGGAAACTACTTCCACCTACAATGACGGTAGCTACTACCTTTGCGGTGATGTATTGCCAGACGTATATGGTGGTTTCGGTACCAGCGTAGCCTGGAAGGGTCTTGATTTCTCTGTGGACTTCCAGTATCAGATTGGTGGTCTGGTTTACGATGGAGCATACGCTGGCTTGATGAGTTGCTCTGCAGGTCAAGCAATCCACGTAGATATGGAGAAAGCATGGACACCAGAGAATACCAACACCAGCGTGCCACGCTGGCAGTATGGCGACTCATATATGTCTGCAGGTTCAGACCGTTTCTTGACTGATGCTTCTTACCTTTCATTGTCTAACATCACTTTGGGTTACACCTTGCCTACCCAGTGGATGCAGACTGTAGGTTTGCAGAAGGTACGTGTTTATATGGTAGCCGACAACATCTGGACATGGTCTAAGCGCCAGGGTCTTGACCCACGTCAGAGCATTACTGGTGGCAGCTCTAATTCAGTTTACCGTCCTATCCGTACCATCTCAGGAGGTATTACTGTTACATTCTAAACGTTTCACCTATAAAGAAAGAATAAAATGAACAAGAAAACAATATATCGTTCGATGGCTGGACTTGTGATTGCAGGATTCTCTCTGACTTCACTTACTGGCTGTATGGAGGTGACAGAACCTGCATCAAGTATTGCCACCGAGGAGCAGATACAGAACTCCCCATCATCATCGGAGTCCTTCTTGATGGCGATGCCTGCATATTTTAATGATGTAAACAGCACTTTAGTACAGAAGAATTGGCACTTCCCATTTGGTTATGGTGCCATCATGTATGTACGTGACCTGATGACTGGCGACCTTTTGCAGTCTACCAAGAACTATGCCCATCACTTTTACTATTGGGCACAGAACAAGTATCAGGGTGACGGCTATGTGTTCGGACAGTACATCAGTACCTATTATTATAACTTTATCCTGACCATCAACAACATGGTGGGAGCTGTCAATCCCGAGAATGCCACCGACCAGCAGTTGGGCTATCTGGGTGCAGGTCTGGCTTTCCGTGCTATGTGTTATATCGACCTCGCCCGTATGTACGAGTTCCTGCCTAACGACAGAACCAGCAATATCAATGCTGATGGTAATGACGTAAGCGGACTTACAGTGCCTATCGTTACTGCCGAGATGAATCAATCAGACGCCCTTAACAACCCTCGTGCAACTCACGAGAAGATGAAGGAGTTTATCGAGAGCGACCTCAACAAGGCAGAGGAGTATATCAAGCACTTGACAAAAACAGCTGGTGGCGTGCTTCCTGATTTGTCTTGTGTCTATGGTCTGAAGGCTCGTCTGTATATGTGGGATGGCGACTACGAGAATGCTGCCAAGTATGCGCGTCTTGCCATCAACAATGCCAAGGTTCAGCCTATGAGCGAAGAGGCTTGCACCAACTATAAGACTGGTTTCAACGATATCACAAAGTGGATGTGGGGCGCTACACAGACATCTGAAGACACCTCTGTCAAGACAGGTATTGTCAACTGGACTTCATGGCTCAGCAACCAGACAACTTTTGGTTATAGTGGTTATGGTGAAGAGAATATGCCTTTCAACGAGATAGACAAGAGAATGTATGAGCGTATCAGCGATACAGACTTCCGTAAGTTGGAATTCAAAGCTCCAGAAGGTTCTGAGTTGGCAGATAAGGTGATCCAGATACCTGCAACAAAGAGCTTGGCAGATAAGCGTATGCCAGCTTATGCATCTGTGAAGTTCCGTCCTAACGAGGGAAATACCGACGACCCTAACATCGGTGCAGCTTCTTCTTATCCTATCATGCGTGTAGAAGAGATGTACTTTATCGAGGCAGAGGCTGTAGCTCACACCAATGCTGCCAAGGGTAAGGAACTGTTGGAAACCTTTATGAAGACCTATCGCGACCCTCAGTACACCTGCAAGGTGTCATCAACAGATGACGTGGTTGAGGAAATCGTATTCCAGAAGCGTGTAGAGCTTTGGGGTGAGGGTCAGACCTTCTTTGATATCAAGCGTTTGAACTACTCAGTAACCCGTGGCTATCCAGGAACCAACTGGTACGACCTGACTCGTCTCAACACCAAAGGCCGTCCTGCATGGATGAACCTCGTATTCGTAGCTTACGAGGGTGACCGCAATCAGGGAGTAAGAGGTATGAACAACCCAGATCCATCTGATCTCTATACTCCATGGACTGAGCAATAGTAGTTTTTTGTGAACGAATAGATAAACATAACAATTATGAAAAAAGCATTCAAATTTTCATATATGGTACTCCTGAGCTTGGTGGCATTCGCCATCAGTTCATGTACCAGCGACTACGACTACACGGGTGCACCTAAGGTTGCCAACGAAGTGTATTTCAGCAATACCCAGCAGTCGAAGATAGAGTTGAGCAAGAGCAACTCAAGCTTTGTTGTTACACTTCATCGTGTAGAGACAAAGGGAGAACTGACCGTTCTTTTGAACTATACTCCAGATGAGGGAAGTATTTTCAGCGTGCCTAACCATGTGACATTTGCAGATGGTGAGGCTGAGGCTCCTATCACCATTACCTACAATCCTGAGGATTTGCAGTATGGTACTTATAATGGCGGTACTATCAGTGTTGCCAATGAGGATTATGACACAACATACGGTATTGGCTCATTTACCTTTAAGGCTGGTGCTACAGAATGGATGGATATTACTTCTAATAAGTCAATGGGTGCTTACCGTGAGGATGTGCTGACTACATTCTTCGGTGTAGATAATGCTGTTGACGAAGTGAAGATTCAAAAGAGTGTTGTCGAGGAAGGCAAGTACCGTATCGTCAATCCTTATGCTTCATGGGAAGGAGAAGAGGGTACTACCTATGATTCCGAGAACGATCATTACTGGGTAATCAATGCTACCGATCCAGATTTCGTCTATGTAGAAACTTGTCATACAGGTTTTGCTATCGGTAATTATGGTGAGATTACAGTTTCAAGTAATGTTGCTTACAACTTGGAGGGTGGAGTATCTCTTGATCTTATCAAGTCAAAGAAGCCAGAGTGGTTTGGTACCTTGAAGAATGGTATCATAACCATGCCAGCAAATACATTATTGATTTCTATGGCAAATTTCCAGGAAGGTGGCATGTTTCCAGCCAACAAGAGTGGTTTGTTTGCCATTGCTCTTCCTGGTAAGACAATCGCAAATTACAGTGTCGAGGCTGCCTATAAGGGTCGTTTCACCGATGCCAATGACAATGATTTCGCACAGGTTACTATGTCTTTGAGCGCAGATGTCGCCAAGGTGAAGTACGCTCTTGTTCCTGCTAGCAGCGACTTGAATGCTACTGTAAGCGGTATCGTTGATGGCAGTGTGGCTTCTGAGGAGGTATCAGCTTCTGGTGATATTCAGGTTCCTTTCGACGAGACAGGCAAGTATGTGCTCGTAATGGTAATGTATAATGCAAACGACGAGGCTGTAGGTTCAGATGTACTGAATCTCTCACTCAAGTCAAGCAAGGATGCTGCCGAGGTTTGGAATGATGTTGCTGCTGGTACAGTGACCATTGGTGTCAAGAGTTACGGTTCTATCCTCTTCCAAAAGGATCCTGGTGTGCTCATGGGTGAGCCAGTTGTTACAGAAGGTGTACTCTCACAGAGTGGTAGCGATCCTACCAAGTTCCGCATTACTCCTTTTGCTGTTGAGAAAGCTCCATTGGAGTTTACTGTTGCAGAGGATGGTTCAATCACTGTAGAAACACAGGAGACAGGTCTTGCTCTTCAGGATGGTACAGCCATCTTGGTAACTGATATTGTGACTTACTTTGGTGCTGATACTGATAATGGTAAGCTCTTTGCAAGCAAGGGATTCCTTTCTAAGTATGACAGTAGCAAGAAGCTCTATACCTTCTTCAATGTCTATACAGATGCCTCAGACTATGCGTATGCATTCGAGTCTGATACCTTCGAGGTAACAGATGAGGGTGAGGCTAAGATTCATGCTGCTTTTGCCAAGGCAAAGAAGGCAGCAGTACATCATTCAGCTGTAGTTTCTGCCAAGGCACATAAGATGTATGTGGCTAAGCGTGGAGCTTGGACTAAGTAATACAAGCGTTTTTCCATAAACAAAAACACGATATGAGTTGAGGCTCCAGATAACTTGAATGGTTTTCTGGAGCCTTGTTTTTTCTAAACAGCTTTTAGAACAAAAGAAATATGATGATGAAAAGAAATATGAAACTACTGATGCTTGCTTCCCTACTGGGCTTTGTGGCTCTTTCTGCTCAAGCTGTACCTGCCAAAAAGGGTGTGTGGCGTATGGTGACATTGGCTGATGGAACTCAGAAAAGGGTGGAACTTCGTGGTGATGAATTCTGCAGCTACTGGGTGGATGCTGAAGGCGTTAGCTATAATCTGGACAGCGAAAGCAAGCGATATGTAAGAGTTGATGCCAATGCTCTGCAACTACGTGCGAGTCAGTTGCGTGCCAAAGCCAATCAAGACCGTATTGCGCGTATGGCGAAGGCTCGTCACATGACTGTGAAAAAGAGTTTGGGGCAAACGAATGGTTCTTATTTTGGCAAGAAGAAAGGTCTTATTATTCTGGTGCAGTACAAGGATAAGAAATTCAAGTTTGGTCACAACCAGAAGATGTACAACAGAATAGCTAATGAGACTGGTTATGCAAATTCGCTCGGCTTTGTGGGCAGTGTGAAAGATTATTTCCTGGCACAGAGTAATGGACAGTTTGAACTGGACTTTGATGTGGTGGGACCTTATACACTCAATCATGAATATGCTTACTATGGCGCACCTTCTGGAAACTTACATGATGTCCGTCCTTGTGACATGGTGTATGATGCTTGTCGTTTGGCAGACCCTGACGTCAACTTTGCTGACTATGATTGGGATGGCGATGGCTATGTGGAGCAAGTGTATGTTCTCTTTGCAGGACTCGGACAGGCTGCAGGTGGTGATGAAAATACTATTTGGCCTCATGAATACAAATTGCAAGAAGGAAACAACGGTTCGTATGTAAGCAAGGACAATAATGTGGTGGTAAATACATACGCTTGTGGACCGGAACTTACCTTACAATATACTCCTGTTGCTTACAGGGAACGTGTGGATGGTATCGGTACTCTCTGTCATGAGTTCTCCCATTGTTTAGGTTATCCAGACCTGTATGATACTGGTAATGGTGGAAATTTCGGAATGGGTGAATTCGACCTGATGGATGCTGGAAGCTATAATGGTGAGAGCTTCTGTCCTCCTAACTATTCTGCCTATGAAAAATGGTTTGCAGGCTGGATAACTCCCACTGTACTGGATAAACCAGCATCTGTAAAAGGTATGCAGGCACAGGATGTGAAGTATGGACAGGCATTTGTTGTCTATAATGACAACAACAAGAACGAGTATTATCTTATCGAGAACAGACAACAGAGCGTGGGTATCTGGGACAAGCAGCTGCCAGCCAGTGGCATGATGATTACCCATGTGGACTACGATGAGAATATCTGGAAGCGCAACAATGTCAATACCATTGTTAATTATAGCAACCAGTATGGCCCAGAATATGCTTATCTTGACAACGATCATCAGCGCCTTACGATTTTTCATGCTGACAACGAAGAGGGTTCTTCTGCAGACTCGCAGGCTGGTGACCTGTATCCCTTTAATGGTAACAACAGTCTTACCGACACCTCTTCGCCTGCAGCTATCATCTATCAGGGCGGAACAACCATGGGCAAGCCTATCACCAATATTACCCAAAATGAGGATGGAAGCATCGACTTCGACTTCATGGGTGGCAGTAACGACAACATCATCTCGGGTATTCACTTCATAGAGAATGATGAGATGTCTTCTTTCGGCCAGGGTGTTTACTCTTTGGACGGTCGTTATATGGGCACTTCTGCCAACGGCCTTGACAAAGGCATATATATCGTGAACGGTAAGAAGATTGTCAAATAAAGTATGAAACAGAGAAATCTTATATTGCTTTTCTGTGCAGTCCTGTTGGTGGCAGGCTGTACGGAAAAGAAACAAAATCACATGAAGTCGCCCGACTTTGAGGCGAGTCAAGTACTTAAGGACTCCATGCCTGAGCCTGTTAAGTTGGATAGCGACCTGCTCTCTGATGCAGGTACCGTCGTTCCTTACTTCCCAGGAGGTCTGAAAGCCATGCGTGCTTTCATTGCCAAACATGTGCGTTATCCTGAGGCTGCCCGCACGTTGAAAAAGGAAGGCAGGGTTATCATTTCTGCTCAGGTAGACACCAAGGGCAATCTCTCTCAATACAAGGTGATGATGAGCGACGACCCTCTTTTCGACAAGGAGGCTTTGAGAGTGGTAAAGCTGATGCCTCGCTTTGTGCCTGAGGGGAAAGGCAAGGTCGTTGCCGGCACGGTAAAGATTCCCGTCATGTTCAGATTGAAATAAAGCTGCCGCTTCCTTATCCTATCAAATACATTGCCCACCCATGGTTACTTACCGTACCAAGGGTGGGCATTATTGTTGAATAGGGTATAGAAGTATACTCCCCATAAAAATATGATTTTCCCAAAAAAATTTGGACGTTAAAAAGAAAAATCGTACATTTGCACATAGTATTATACAATTATTATAAGGAGGTTACGACCATGACAGAACTGAGAGACAGATACATACGCTTTGATTGGGCTATCAAGAGACTGCTCCGACAGAAGGCCAACTTTGGTGTTCTGGAAGGTTTCCTGACTGTATTCCTCAACGAGCCTATTAAAATTATAGAGATTCTTGAAAGCGAGGGAAACCAACAGACAGAGGATGACAAATTCAACCGTGTCGACATAAAAGCCAAGAACAGTAAGGGCGACATCATCATCGTCGAAATACAGAACACCAGTGAACTTCACTATCTTGAGCGTGTACTCTATGGTGTAGCAAAAGCCATCACAGAGCACATCAACCTCGGCAATAGCTACAAGGAGGTGAAAAAGGTGTACTCTATCAGCATTCTGTACTTCGACCTCGGTAAGGGCTCAGACTATATCTATATCGGACAGAACAATTTTACGGGCCTTCACACAAAAGACCAACTTGTAATAAGCGCCAAGGAGAAGAGTAATATCGTGAGAAAATCCCCATCTGAGATATTCCCTACATATATTCTTGTACGTGTCAACGAGTTCAATAAAGTGGCAAAATCACCCTTGGAGGAATGGGTAAACTATTTGAAAAATGGTGTTATCTCTCCTGACACCAAAGCTCCTGGTCTACAAGAAGCACGTGAGAAATTGAAATACTATGAGATGTCGAATGCTGAACGTCATGCCTACGACGAGCACATCAATGCCATCATGATTCAGAATGATGTGCTGGGAAATGCAAGAATGGAGGGACATGCAGAAGGAAAAGCAGAAGGAAGAGCTGAAGGAAGAGCTGAAGAAAAAAGCGATATTGCCCGCAAGATGATGAAGTGCGGCATGGACATGGAACAAATTAGCCAGATAACAGGTCTGTCACTTGAACAGATAAAGAAGTTGTAATATCGTTTAATACCCATCCATGGTTACTTACTGTACCAAGGGTGGGCATTTCTTTTTATCTTCCTCACTCTTAAACATTTTCCCTTAAATTTCTTGCATCTTTCAGAAGAAAAATATATCTTTGCATAAGATTAGCTGCGCTCGGTAATCTGAAAGCAAGCTTTCATTGCGCTCACTGGCATAATCTATAAAGAAGGAAAGTAGAATCATTAAAATAAGGAGGTTAAGTATGGACAACAAGAATATTTCATCAGAAGCATTTCTCTCCAATGATGGAGATATGACTTCTTTTAGATATGGCAATAGTAATATCCGATTTCGTACTCCAAAACGCCTCAAACGATTCACAGAGGTTAAGGAATGGGATAATGGATATATTGTTGTCATGGCTGATTATGAGGGCATTGGTGAAACAGAAGAGTATATTGACCTTTTGCCCATATTGAAGAATCTATATATAAATCCTACGACATTTCTCAAACCAATCAAGTCAGTTAAAATAGATTATCATGAAGGAAGAAGAAATTAAAGCCGTAGCTGAAAAAGCAATAATGATTGTTTGCGGATATGCATTTTCGCAAAGTGAAGAAGGCTTTATACGTGTAGTATATCTACACCCGCCATATCATGCTCTTGTGATGACAAGAGAGGGTGATGTAATAGAAACCAATATGGATGATATTGAAATCAGCATTGTTCAAAAGTATTGGAAACGAAACAAGAATTTAATGGAACAAACTTATGCCTAAATATTACGATTTTATGAATACCTATAATGCCCACCTTTGGTTACTTACCGTACCAAGGGTGGGCATTGTTGTTTTTTTCATCATTACTTTTCCCTAAGGAATATCGCTGAACAAATCATCGGATGATGACTTTACGTACTTCGCCATTGGCATAATGTACGATGCAGACTCCAGGGCGAGGACCGTTGAGACGCGTTCCATTGAGCGAGTAATAAGCCACGATGCCATTCTCTTCGCCCGCCACGATGTCATGAATGCCAGAGTCGATGGTTGGGTCAACTACCTTCACCTCATCGAGGAAGAAACGCTTCTTGTCGGCCTTGAAGGTAACCTTTACTGTGCCTGTAGCTGTGATAGTGACACCAAACTGGTTCCAGGAGCCTTTCGGTATTCTAACGGTAGTCTTCGACAACGTGCCATTGTTGACAGAAAGAGTCAGGGAGGTGGCATCATTAGTGCCGTCCCACCCTCCTGCCTTGAATGACAGATAAGCAGAGCCATTGACGGAAAAGACGGGAGTCGTGATAACACCAGCCGTACTGCTGTTGCCCAATCGTACACATTGATTGCCAGAAAAGATCTTATTAGAACTGGTCCAGCCATTATTGTCGAACTCCATACTGAGGGCTTCAGACCCAGCTACTCCATTGCCACTCCACTGATTATCATTGCCACCCGTTCCTCCACACTTATCGAACGACTCATAGAGTAAGACTGAGCCAGATGGTGTGACAGGAGTCTCGGGATCGGTCTCTCCCCCACCGCCACTACTGCGGTCTGCCTTGCTGAAGGTCAGCAAGGCTGTTCCGTCAGACGCCACACTGATATCCGTGATGTCTACATGCATATACGTGGTGCCATCGCTGTTCTTATTATATAAGGAGGCAGCAGGATTGGACTCGGCGGTAAGACTGTTGTTGGTGTTATAGGGATAAAGGTCGGAAGTAACGCCATCATTTGACGTAGACTTGCCTGCGCGGAAGATGGTCAAACGTTGATGATCGTTATAATAAACATTTTCATTTTCATCATAGTAATTCCCCTTTGTATTGGGCATATTATTCCACCAAATATAGGCATCGTAGTCCACATGGGTGATCATCACACCTTCAGAAGGCAGATAAGCATCCCAACCTGTATTTTGTCGGTTCTCGATGATGTAATATTCGTCCTCGTGTGCCTTATTCTTTACGACATAAGCACTACCGCCCTCGCTGATGGCTTTCAGCCCCGTAACGTTGAGGTCTTCCTCAATATTGGTAACATCCTGGAATGTTATCCAGCCACATTCATGCTTCTCGTAAGCCGAATAACCTGCAGGACATTTGCCGTCATTATTGTAATTGCCTGCACACATCAAGTCGTAGTCGCCCATACCAAACCATCCTGAATAACTCGTATCGTAGAAGTCAGGGAAGCCCATGCAATGGGAGAACTCATGGCAAAAAGTTCCGATACCATCAAGTTTGCCATAACCATTCAGCTCTGCGCTGCAGGCATAAGTATCCACTGTGACGCCATTAAAGGAAAGCGACTTGCCATAATCGGATGCTGAAAGATAGTACATGTGTGGCCATACCGTAGATGCAGCACCGCCATCAGCCTCACCCTTTCCAGCATAAAGCACAAACACCTGGTCTACTTCACCATCGCCATCCCAATCGTATTGAGAGAAATCGATGCCTTGAGTTGCTGCCCACAGACAAGCCTCAGCTACCATCTCGCCAGCATGAAGGTCGTCGCCAGTATAAGCATTTCCTCCATAATAGGAACATGGGTTCTTCAGTGGACAGATACCTACGACATCAAAGTCGAGTTCGAACTGTCCTGCACTCTGGGCCTTGAAGTAATCTTTCACACTGCCTTTGAATCCATTGTCGGTACAGTTCTCAGCATTGGCTATCTTGTTGTACAAAGCACGGTCGTGACCACTCTGAAACTTAGAGTCGGTAAACTGAGCCAAGATGATCAGTCCCTTCTTCGTGCCTTGGAAAATATTAGTAACATTTGCCTTTCGCCTCACTGCGCGACGGTTGTTGACTTTGGCTCTACGTGCCACAGCCTTGCGACGAAAATTCGAGAATTGGCTATCCGAATAAACCTGATAAGTTGCCGAAGCAGCATCATAGAGATAACGTGTTCCGTCCACACTCTGGTAATAGTGCATAAACTCATCGCCAACCAACTGCACCTTGACCTGTGTGCCATCAGTAAGCGAAATGGTGCGCCAGACTCCTGGCTTTGCGGGTACTGCCATTGCCGATAAGACAACAAAGAGCACAACCCATAGTGTAAACAACCGTTTCATCGTAAGTCTTTTCGTTGTGTTTTAGTCATTGAATGTTATAGAACTTCAGCAAGTTCAGAAGTTATAGAATTTGTGTAACCATCCGTTAAGTGACGCAAATTTACACATTTTATTTTCACCCCACAAGATTTTCTGCATAATTCTTGAATTTTTCTCGACTTGTACGGTTGAAAATACCCAATACGCCCTGAGCCAACGGTCACCGGCCGAAGGGAATTGAAAATCGCTGGCCGAAGGGTACGGCAAAGGTAAAGGCAAAAAGTTTCTATAAGCAGCACGCCCTGAAAGGGCAGAAGCTCTTAGCCCAGGGCAACGCCCTGGGT
>OIXA01003342.1_pt1 | contig 16921 bp, 13 predicted proteins | sample 1587721 | NCBI WGS metagenome assembly OIXA01 (sample SAMEA3888900, study PRJEB22519) | human gut metagenome | biome: human gut; feature: human-associated habitat; material: faeces | place: Denmark | collected 2013 | reverse complement strand
ATTTGTGAGACTACCAACTTTTTTATGAACTATTTCTTATCCCGAACTGGGGTATATTATTTACTGAACGAACACAAGCAAATGGAGCTGATAGACGAATATTTGACAATAACAGACAGCCCTGCAGAGGGCTTTTACAGTGAGAAACGAAGCAAGTTTCTCGCTTTTGCCTTTCATGTCACCACAGAAGAGGAAGTGAAAAATATTGTTGCCGAACATCGCAAGAAGTATTACGATGCCCGCCATGTTTGTTGGGCATATACTCTCGGAGCCGACCATTCGCAATTTCGTGCCAATGACGATGGCGAACCGAGTAGCACTGCCGGCAAACCGATACTCGGACAGATTACCAAAAACGACCTTACAGATATCCTCATCATCGTTGTGAGATATTATGGAGGAGTGAATCTTGGCACAAGCGGACTCATAGTAGCCTATCGCACAGCCGCTGCTGAAGCTATAGCCGCTGCCGAGATAGTGAAGCTCTACAAGGAAGAGGAGGTCGTCTACGACTTTCCTTATATAATGATGAACGACGTGATGAAGATAATCAAGGAGATGTCTCCCCGCATCGTCGGTCAGACTTACGACAACACTTGCGAGATACGATTGTCGATAAGAGCGTCGGAGGCTCCGGTATTGAAAGAGAAATTAGAGAAACTGTCGTTCAAGGACGATTGAATAGAAAATCCATAAAAAGCCCATAGAAGCTTATATAACCAAATCCAATAAACAATATATATTCACTATATGCGTGGCAGGTTCGTTGTCTTTACAGGCCCTTTACTATAAAGACAAGTATGAGTTGTTGTTGCCAACACATGGTGAGCTGAATGTGAGCCATGATAAACGGTGATGGTATGTCAAAAATATTAAACAACAATGGACAATCACGATTTTTTGTTTTAATCGTAATTGTCCATTGTGGTTCAGTCATTGTTGAACCGTTGGCGTGACTTTCTTAGTATTTCCGCCACGCTTACGGTTTTCTTTGTAGTGCTTTTCTGCCATTGCTGCTTACGCTCCTCATAGTCGCGTCGCTGGCGTTCTAAAAAGTTGTCAGCCATAGCTATTTACTTGAACTTGCTGTAGATGACGCTTATGGTTATCTTGCTGTCCTTGGTGTCGTTATTGCCACGTACCAAACGAGTGCTTGTCATCGACATGTCGTTGTTTACGCTTATCAGTTCCGTTGCACCGCTCGAGGTGTCGTAGCTAACGCTGACGGGTATCAGTACCACCTTGTTCCAATCGGTGTCTGTGCGGTCTGCCTTGTCGTAGAGGTTCTTTATCAGACTTCCGATATTGTTGAATGTGTACGTATTGGAAGAACTGTTGTACGATGCGAGAAACGACGTCTTGTAGTCGGCTGTACGGTTGTTCTCGAAGAAAGCCTTCACATCGCTCTTGGGCAGCATGAGCAGAGTCTTTGGTGCGTCCAGCGTATACTTGCTGTCCTGAGTGTTATTGATACGATGCAGCACAACCTTAGCCGAGTTGATAGTGTCGTTCTTGTGGCTGTACACCTTTCCGCCAACGGTATATTCCTTCTCTACAATCTGTGTCACAGGCAGGGTGAGTTCTGTATAGATGCCTGCGGGCGACTTGATGTAAGTGCAAGAGTTGTCGGCTACGAGCTGGCTGATAACGTTCTGGTCGTTCTGGATTCTTGTAGTCTGCAGCACCTCCTCGGTTCCTGGGAACGAAGCCATAGCAGCATATATGGTGTCCTTCTTGGTTCCGTCAGTCATAGTGTAAGTGGTCTTGTGGCGGAAGTAGACGTTGAGCTGGCTCAGACGGATGTATGCCATTGAGCCTATGCCGCTTGTAGTCTTGAAGTAGAATCCCGGAACCAGATTGTGTATGAAGGCATAAGCGTTCTTGAAGTATTCAGGATGCTCATAGTATGCGTTCATAATCTTTGTGCCGTATTCTCTGCTCAGCGGAATGCGTATGCCCGGCATATAGTCGCTGTTGTTGCGTGTGCTCTCGTCGACATTGAGGTCGGTGAGAGTGTACATCTTGCTGACCTTCATCGACTGTGGTGTGACATATTCGCCCTCAGGATTGAAATCGGAGTAGTACTTGCCGGTTTCGGGTACAGGCTTGGTCAGTTCGTAAGCCGACATCTTCATTGTGGCTAATGAGTCGCCAAAGAAGTTGGTGTAGTACAGACGAATGTCGCACGAGTCGGCTATGATACGCTTGTTGCTGTCCAGACTCTTTATGCTGTCCTTCACGGGGAAAGTGAAGTCCTCGGGAGTGTAGAACTGGGTCATAAAGCTGCTTGTGAGGTAGGCTCCCGTCTCAGGGTCGCGCACCTTGCCGAGACATCCTGTAGAGCTGTTTGACAATACGGCACCCATTTCAGCCGAATTAGAGATTATCCCGAAAGTGTCGGTAGTGATTTCCAGCTTGTCGGCATTGCCGATGAGCGACGATCCAAGATCGCTTGTATTGTCGTCGCACGATGCCAAAGCTATAGAGGCAAGTGCGATACCTGCCAGTAGTTTTATTTTCATCTTACAAAAATATAATGTTAGATAAAGTTCCTCTTTTTATTTAGAGGCTCTCATAGAAAGCTTTATAGGCATCGTTGGCTCCCTCGCCAGAGTAGGGGAGAACCTCTATGCCCTTGCTTTTGGCATACTCTATAAGTTCGGGGTAGGCATCAGCCTCAGCTTCCACCACGGCGTCGCTATGGTCGATGGCGAGCTTGCACATTTCGATGAAGTCGAAGTCGTCCTTATAGTCCGACAGGCTTTCCTCGGTGATGTCCTTGAATTCAAGGCAGCGCTTGAAGTTGTCGCCAATCTTCTTGGTGAGTCCCTGGCTGAATATGGATGTAACGATTTTAGTGCCTGCAAATGTAGGCTCGTCCTTGTATGCAGTCTTGATGAATAGCGGAACGATATATCCCATCCATCCCTGGCAGTGGATTACCTCGGGCGACCAGCGCAGTTTCTTTACAGTCTCAAGAACGCCTCTTGCAAAGAATATGGCACGCTCGCCATTGTCTTCGTATTCCTCGCCGTTCTCGTCGGTAGCCATCTTGCGCTTCATGAAGTAGTCGTCGTTGTCGATGAAGTACACCTGAAGGCGTGTCTGCGGAATAGAGGCAACCTTGATGATGAGCGGGTGGTCGGTGTCGTCTATAACGAGGTTCATGCCCGACAGACGTATTACCTCATGCAGTTGTCCTCTACGCTCGTTGATATTGCCCCACTTCGGCATGAATGTACGTATTTCAAAACCTTCTTCTTGCATTTTGCTTGGAAGGTCTCTACCCATTACAGAAAGTGTAGTTTCTGGAACGTACGGGGATATCTCCTGATTGATGAATAAGATTTTCTTTGCCATGCTTGATTCTTTTTTATTGTCGCGCCATATTACTATGATTTGTTTGTGTGCGCGTAAAACAGGTGCAAAGGTATAAAAAAAAGTTCGGAAAATCGTCGTTTTTTGTTAATAACGTTATTTGAGGTCAGTATTTGTCATATTTTTAGATTTATTCTTTCCCGTTTAAGAAAAAAGTTGTTATTTTGCATCGAAAATTCAAAAGGATACAAGCTTTAAGCCGTTACCCGTATTGTTTAGTGTTATAAAAATGGTGAATGGCTTATGGCGTTAAAATTAAAAAATGATGAAACTGTTCAGAAGTATTGTTGAACTTCAGAATGAGTTGTTCGAAGTTCGGAAAGAAGGTAAGTCAGTAGGATTAGTCCCAACTATGGGCGCTCTTCATGAGGGTCATGCATCGCTTGTCAATCGTAGCGTGTCAGAGAATGATGTTACGGTTGTATCAGTATTCCTCAATCCGACTCAGTTCAACGACCAAGGTGATTTGGACCGTTATCCGCGTACGCTCGATGCCGATTGCGCTTTGTTGGAACAATGTGGTGCCGATTATGTTTTTGCACCCTCTGTAGAAGAGATGTATCCCACAAAGGACAACAGGCATTTTGAGTTTCCTCCCGTTACGACGGTTATGGAAGGAGCCCATCGTCCCGGTCACTTCAATGGCGTTTGCCAGGTAGTGTCACGTCTTTTCTATATTGTGCGTCCCGACAGAGCTTATTTTGGCGAAAAGGATTGGCAGCAGATAGCTGTTGTCAAGGCTTTGGTGCGCTATCTCGGTCTGAAGCTGCAGATAGTAGAGTGCGACACCATACGCGAGGCCGATGGATTGGCAAAGAGTTCGCGCAACACTCTTCTCTCTGCCGACGAGCGTGCCATTGCTCCCAAGATTTACAGCGCACTTAAGGCGGGCAAGGAATATGGTGCCACCCATACGCTTAAGGAGACTCACGACAAGGTGGTAGCCGACATCAATGCCGTTGACGGACTTGAGGTGGAGTATTTCTCAATCGTCGATGGCAACACATTGCAGGAAGTGCAGTCGTGGGACGACAGCCAGTATATTGCCGGTTGCATAACCGTATATTGTGGCAAGACCCCTATACGTCTTATCGACCATATTACATTTAAGGAATAGTCAGCAACAAACATTCAGAAAGTATTTTTACCGTTATGATGATAGAAGTATTGAAATCCAAGCTGCATTGTGTACAGGTGACACAGGCCAATCTCAACTATATGGGCAGCATCACAATCGATCAGGACCTTATGGATGCTGCCAATATGATTGAGGGCGAGAAGGTGCAGATTGTCAACAACAACAATGGCGAGCGTTTCGAGACATATATTATAAAGGGTGAGCGTGGCAGCGGATGTATCTGCCTCAATGGTGCTGCGGCACGCAAGGTGGCCATTGGCGACACCGTTATAATCATTTCTTATGCTTTGATGGATTTCGAGGAAGCCAAGAAGTTCCGTCCTACGGTGGTGTTCCCCGAAAACAACAAGGTTGTCAAGTAGAAACGCAGTCGTTAGATTCTTTTATGCCAAATACAAGTACAGAAAGAAAGTCGGGCAAGCAGTCGCAGGGCAAGGCGTTCGACAAGAACTACGGCCATCTGCAGCCACAGGCTGTTGATATAGAGAAGGTGGTGCTGGGAGCGCTTATGATTGACAAGGATGCCTTCTCGATGGTGTCCGAGACTTTGCGCCCTGAGACATTCTACGAACCACGTCATCAGAAGATATACAATGCCATACAGACATTGTCTATGAACGAGAATCCTGTCGACATCATGACCGTTGTCGACGAGCTTAAGCGTGAGGGTACTATAGAGGATGTGGGCGGTGCGCCATACATAGTAGAGCTTAGTTCGCATGTGGCATCGTCGGCACATATAGAGTATCATGCCAAGATTCTTGCTCAGAAATATTTGGCACGTCAGCTCATATCTTATGCCAGCGTTGTGGAGACAAAGGCTTTCGACGAGACCCAGGATGTAGACGAACTGATGCAGGAGGCTGAAGGTTCGCTCTTCGAGTTGTCGCAGCGCAACATGAAGAAGGACTACACCCAGGTAGACCCTGTCATCACCAAGGCCATTGACATTCTGCAGAAGGCGCAAGCCAATGCCGGTGGTCTTACAGGTGTGCCTACGGGATATGAGGAATTGGACAAGAAGACGAGTGGATGGCAGAGTTCTGACCTTGTCATCATTGCCGGACGTCCGGCGATGGGTAAGACTTCGTTTGCACTCTCGCTTGCCAAGAACATTGCGGTTGACTACAACACCCCCATTGCGTTCTTCTCGCTTGAGATGAACAATGTGCAGCTTGTCAACCGTCTTATTTCCAATGTATGTGAGATTCCTGGCAACAAGATGCTCAATGGTCAGTTGGCTCCCGATGAGTGGGAACGATTGGACAAGAACATCCGTCTGCTGCAGGGTTCGCCCTTGTATATTGACGACACTCCTGGTCTGTCCATCTTCGAGTTGCGTACAAAGGCTCGTCGTCTGGTACGCGAGAAGGGTGTCAAGATTATCATGATTGACTACCTTCAGCTTATGAATGCCAATGGTATGCGTTTCGGTAGCCGTCAGGAGGAGGTATCAAAGATTTCGCAGTCGCTCAAGGGACTTGCCAAGGAGCTTGATATTCCAATTCTTGCATTGTCGCAGTTGAACCGTACTGTTGAGAATCGTGAAGGTCTTGAGGGCAAGCGTCCGCAGCTGAGCGACCTTCGTGAGTCGGGAGCCATCGAGCAGGATGCCGATATGGTACTGTTTGTGCATCGTCCCGAGTATTATCACATTCTTCATGACGAGAAGGGCAACGACCTTCGTGGCATGGCACAGATTATCATAGCCAAGCACCGTAAGGGTGCTACGGGCGATGTGTTGTTAACCTTCCGTGGAGAGTTCACCCGCTTCCAAGACCCTGAGAAGCAGTCGGCTCCTATAGGCGATGCTCCTTTCGGTTCGGAGATTATAGGCAGCAAGATGAATGGTGGATCAGGCATGCCGTTGCCACCCGATTTGGAAGGAATGCCCGATGACGCCCCATTTGGTGAACCTTCTTCGCCAGCTCCATTTTAGTGATTAATTGAGAGTTGAGGGTTGAGAGTTATGATTACTTTCAACCCTCAACTTTCAACTGAATCAAACCTTACATATTCTTCTATAAGCGCACTTGTCACAGCGTGTATTGTCCGTTGTCGGCGTGAATGGTAAGTTCGTGTTGAAGATGTCGTGCAGCACTTCCTTCAGATGCTGCTCAAACTCCACCTTATATTCTCTAACGTTTGCAATCTTTTGCGAGTCAATCTCAAGCACAGGGTCGTAGTTCTCCTTCGAAGCCTGCTTGACAAAGAGCAATGCCGGACTGACGCAATCCTTCTGTTTGTTGTATTTGGTTGAATTGTCAACGATGAGCGAGTAGAGTATAGCCTGCAGATAATAGTCGGAATGTTTTTGGCTGATATTCATATCCGAGAATATCTCCTCAATCTCCTTAATCTTTCTTGTGGCTTGAATTCCCGTCTTATAGTCCACCACGCGTATCGTCGACACACCGGTCCTTGCGTCTGTCACCCTGTCCAGTCGGTCTATAATGCCGCCTATACGTATCTTGCGCACATTATTGTCTTCCGTCTCGAATGCTATCTGAGTGTATACGGCATCCTCCAGGGCCAGCATCTCGAAGGGAGCTGTCCTTTGGTCGCTATGCAGCAACTGCCTGAGATATTCTATCAGCACCTTGCGGTTTATCAGATGCAGACCGTTGTAGTAGGGACTACGCATAGAGTTCTTCACCTTAAACAGTTCCTCGTTGAAAGCCCTGTCCACAATGCTCTCCAGCAGACCCTTGGTGTTCAGATATTTCTGTATTGAGGCTTTCTCAATCCTGCCATTGTTGTGACTCATGATGTCGTCGTATATCAGTTGCGCCGACTTATGGAATATATTGCCAAACATACGGTTGTCCACCACGTCGTCCTCACAATCAGGTTCTTTGATGCTTGCCACATACTGATAGAAGAACATAAGCGGACATTTTATGTATCTGTTGATAGCCGATGGCGAAAGACTCTTCATGCCGTCGAGCTTCTCCTTGATGCTTCCTGCCTTGCTGACGCTCTTAGGCTTGTGTGCGATAGGCGAGTTGTCGGCAAGCAGATTGTAATGCTTTATCTTTTGCTGTCCGTCCACCATCATCTGTAGCATGAAGCGGCTCATCTCGCCCGTATGCCCGTTGTCGGTAGTGTTGTTGTACACGATGGTAATGTCCTCGGCACGTTGCAGCAGCCGATGAAAGTAGTAAGAGTATATAGCCACCTTATTGTCTATGGTAGTCAGTCCGTGAGCCTTGCGTATGGCATAAGGTATGAACGACGAATCGTTCACGCCCTTAGGCATGTTGCCCTCGTTGCACGATAGCAGCAGCAGGTGCTTGAAGTCGAGATTACGCGTCTCGAGCACACCCATAATCTGTATTCCCACTACAGGCTCGCCGTGAAAAGGTATTGTGGCAGCCGCTATCAGTTGCTTTATCAGTCTGCGCAATGTATTAATGTCTACATCCATGTCGCCGTTGGCAGCCAGCTGTTCCAGTCGATTTATGATGGTGTACATTCTGAACACCGACTCCTGCAGGAATGCGTCTTCTGTGTCCTTGGCGTTCACACCAATCAGCTTGATAATTGTTTCTACGTGATGTAGCAAATGCACGTTGCCGATATTTATGGTTTTGAACAGCAAAGCCAATCCCTGGTCTTCGCCGTTCATTGTAAGAGTCGCCTGGTCGGGATATACCAGATGCTGCTCTTTTATTGTGGCGTACACGTCGTTCGCCTTGTCTGAAATATAGCGCGTGTAGGCATGCCTCAGAAGCTTGCTTGCATATTGCGCACGATAGCACGTCCCCTTGCCCGCAATGCCCGAAGTGTAAGTGTCTAACAGTAGCGACACAAACGAGGCTATTGGGGTCATGCCCAACGGGAAACCACTTGTTATGTTCACCTTGTCCGCCTCGGGTGGCAGACTTTGTATAATAGGCGCCAGTATGGCTTCGTCGCACATCACGACGGCAGTCTTCCTGCCAGCCAGGCATCTGCCTTCCTCGCGCAACCATTGCGAGGCATATCTTGCCTGTATGTTCTCGGTCGATGCCATCACGAACGACACGTCCTTAGGGCGTCGCATATTCTGATAGATGTCTGCCGAGCAGACGTCAAGTTCGTTGGGAAAATCCTCCAGATACATGGCTATATACTTGCCAGCCGCATTGGTATATGCACTATTGTTGCGAGGCATATAGTAGGTGTCGAAGTCCCAGTAGAAGTGGGCTTTGCCAGCCTTCTTCAGATTGGCAAACAGTTCTTGCTCCACCTTCTGAAGCAGGTTGAAACCTACGAATATGTATGTGTCATACTCTAATTCTATGTCTTTTCTTGTGGCAACCTCTCTGTATATGGCACCTTCATATCCTATGCCCTGGTTTCTCAGTCGTTGGTTATAGTCGTGATATATGTCGCCGAAGTGACTCCACAGACTCAGAAATCGTTTCTTCAGCTCAGTCTCCTGGTCATGACTGAAGTTGGCAAAGAATCGTTTCAGCAGTTCGCGTTGCTCGTCAGTAAGATACGACAGGTCGTCAAGCTCGTGTATGTCCTTAAGGTTGCAGAATATCTTGTCGGCATCAGCCATATTCTTGTCTATGTCGTCAAAGTCGGTCAGCAGCAGCTGTCCCCAACCATAGAAGTGGTCGAGCGTCTCGTCAATGCCCGTACACTTTACAAACGACTTATGCAGGTCGCACACCAGCTTTATGGAGTCGCCCACTACATACTCCGAGTGCTTGCCGAAGAGTTCGCTGATGGTAGTATATGCCGGACTCCACATAGGCTTGCCAGCCATACGTGCCATATATTCGTTCATGAACAATGCGGCACGCTTGTTAGGAAACACCACCACAATGCGTGACATGTCAGTACCCCATTTCGCTAACATGTCCTCAGCCACATATTCCAAAAAAGTTCTTGTCGTATTCATGATGCTTATTCTTTCACCTCTTCAATGTTGTTAGTATATACAAACCACAGATATCCTCTTACGTCCTTATATCCCATACCCTTGGTTAGTGCTATGTAGCGTCTCACCTGGTCGGTATATTCCGGACGGTAGGCACCGAATTTGAAGTCTACTATCACTACCTTGTCGCCATCCTTCATCACACGGTCGGGTCTGTGCTCCCTTACCGTATCCGTAGCTTCATCGTAGTCGAGAATGGTACATTCGTTAAACAGTTCCCAGCGTCCCGAGAACCAGTCGGCTACCTGCTTGTTCTCCAGACGCTTGCGTAGCATCTTGCGCAAGCTGTCGCAGGTGGTGTTGCTGTCTTCTATCAGTCCCTCAATCTCCAGCTTCTGCAGACTCGGTTCTATGTCGTCAGCCGTGTTTATAGTGGCAAACAGGTGGTGCAACACTCGTCCTGTCTTTATATACGCCAGTCTTTGCTTCTCCTCGCTGTTGCTGTCGTCCTCGTCGCACACAAACTCCCGGCTCTTGTTGCTTTGTCTGAAGTCGGTATGGTTCTCGTACGTCTCCATTCTCACGTTCTTGTTGCTCACCTGTGGCATGAATATGTTGTCCGAGAGTGCCTTTGTCTTCTTGTCGGCAGTCTCCAGCATGCCGTAAGTATATCTTATATTGCTCTTCTTGTCGCTCGGGTCGCCTTCAAGTTCGCCTCCTTCCAGATTCATATTCACTATAGCTTCTTCTATGGCGTACGACCTTTGGTTGGCATTGCCCCTGCGTGCTATCACATACAGGCTTTGTGAGGCTCGCGTGAAAGCCACATACAGCAAGTTGAGGTTGTCTACACAGTTTTGTAGATGCTCGTCGTTGTAGTCGTCCTCGAATATTGTGCCCTTCATCTGTTTGGCGTTAAAGTCAACAGGTACGAGTGGCAGTTCGTTGAAAGGTGCCACCTTAGGCGAGCACCATATAGTGTTGGTCTTCTCTATGCTCCAGTCGCAGAATGGTATTATCACGTTTTCAAATTCCAGACCCTTGCTCTTGTGTATTGTTATGAGTCTGATGCCATGTGTGGCATTCACCTGAATGGTCTTCGAGCAGATGCTGTCGTCCCATTCCTCCACAAACTTGTCTATGTCGGCAGTATTGTTCTTCAGATAGTCGGTGAGGCAGTCGTAGAAGGCATACATATATGCGTCTTCTCCCTCTATCTTCTTCAGGCTGAACATGTCATACAGCTTCTCAGCCAGTTCGTATAGAGGCATAGCCAGCAGGTCGGGGGCGTTGTCGGCAAACTCTTTCGGCAAAGCTTCGTTCACGCCTTCATCGGTAGCCAGCAGTCTGTCCACCAGTTCGTTGTCCTTGCCCAACACCCTTGTCTGGTATGCTTTGGCTATGTATGTCTTTGCAATCTTGTCGGTGTTGTGTGTGAGGCAATGCATGGCATTGACTATAATGTTCACCGAGTCGGCACTATCCAGTCTGAAAGCCTCGTCCGACACAATCCTCACCTCAGGCATCACCTCGGCAAAGTATTCAGCCAGCTGCTGTATGGTGCCGTTCGAACGTACTATTATTGCTATGTCCGAACACTCAGCTCCGGCTTCCAGCAGTTGCTTTACAGCATCGGCGGTCTTCTGTAGTGTCTGTTCGAGATAGTCCTCCTGTGGCAGCATCTCAATACTCACATATCCCGTCTGCTTTCTGAATTCCGGCACGTTCTGCTCCACGTCCGAGTATGCCTTCTTCAGTTGTCCGGCAGCGTTGTCCGTTTTCTCTTCCTGGTTGTCATAGTCAGCCGTAAGGTCTTTGTATTCTATTTCGGCAGCCTGTGTGAAGAAAGCGTTGTTGAAGTTTATGACACGTCTCGACGAGCGGTAGTTGGTGTCAAGGCTCTTCACGTTCAGCATGTTTCTCATTGTGTGAAACTCCTGCTCAATATTGTTAAGCATGCGCCAGTCGCCCGACCGCCACCTGTATATGCTCTGCTTCACGTCGCCCACAATGAGATTGCCTTGTTCGCTACTGTGGCTCATGCACTCCTCAAGCAGCACCTTGAAGTTTTGCCATTGTACGGTACTCGTGTCCTGGAATTCGTCAATCATGATGTTGTTGAGTCGTGTACCTATCTTCTCGAATATGAATGGCGAGTCGCTGTCTTTTATAAGTGAGTGGAGTAGGGTATGTGTGTCGCTCAGCAGAAACCGGTTGGCTTCCTGGTTCATGTCTCTCACCTTGTTTTCTATGCTGTTGAGCAGTCGCAACTGGTTAAGGTGGCGCAATGTGAGCACAGCCGATTGGTATATAGGCCAGTTGCGGCTTCTTGTGTTTTCGGCGTTTATCAGGGCAGGCGCCAGCTTGGACGAAGCAATGGCTTTCAGTTCAGCATCGGCAGTCTTCTTCACCCATCCGTCGCCATTGCCATTGTCTATGGCAGTCTTCACCCTACTGGTTATCAGACTCTCGTCGTACACACCCGATTGTATCTTGACGAAATATCCTGCAGGTCCGCTTTTGCCGTAGCTAAGGTCTTGTATGTCAATGCCGTTGTTGTTCAGAATGTCGAAGAACAGTTCAGCCTCGTTCACAATCTCCGCCTCAGCCTCATTGCGCAGTTTGCGCAATTTCGAAGTGTATTGCTTGAAGAATCCCTCCTCAAGCAATTTCTCGTTAAGCAGTTTGCTGTTGGTCTTATAGAATTCACGGAATATGTTCTCGCCGAACTTCTTTATCTGTCCTATCACGTTCCAGTTCTTGTCGTCCTGCATGTTCTCGTGTATATAGTCCATAATCCATGCCAGAAGCTGGTCGTCCTCCGAAAGATTGTCTATCAGATTGTCAACGGCATTACGTTCAATCTGGTAGTCGTTCAGTTCCACGCGCAGGTTGGCAGTAAGGTCCAGTTCGCGAGCCAGGTTGCGCAATACACTCTGAAAGAACGAGTCGATAGTCTCGATACGGAAGTAGCTGTAGTTGTTCACTATATTGTGTAGGGCCATACCCGCACGTTCAGCCATGAACTCCTCCGTGACGTCCATGTCAGTCTTTATCTTCTCAATATAGCTTTTCGAGTCAGGCAGTCGTTTCCATATGCCATACAACTGACTCAGTATACGTGTTTTCATCTCCTCCGTAGCCTTGTTGGTGAATGTCACGGCAAGCGTAGACCTGAAACTCGTAGGGTCGTTGATAAGCAGTTTGATGTACTCTACTGATAGTGTAAATGTTTTGCCACTACCAGCGCTGGCTTTGTATACTGTGAGTGCTTTATGTGCGGTATTCATAAGCTGGAAGTTGTTTTTAGCCGTTATGGTTATTCTGCTTCGGCAGCCATTGCGTCAAGTCTGCTTATGGCTGCCTGCATGTCTGTAGCAAAAGATGTATGGTCGGTCAGGAAGTCGTTCTTTCCGTCTGCTATCTTTTCGTACAGCTGACGGTTCATCGACTCCACATACGAAGCTATGGAGTATTCTATGTCGTCCTTCTGCCGCATGTCGTTGCTGTACATATACACGCGCCACTTCTGATGAAAGAAGCAAAAAGCCGATTCTATGCAGTCTTTTGAAATCATTTCTCTTTGTTTTGTAGTCAATAATTTTTTTGTCACGAATCATCACGAATTATCCTTGAATTGTTTCATAAGTACTTCTTTCCATAATTCGTGGTCAGTTCATGATAATTCGTGACAATTATCGCGCTTTATTCTACTACAGTAACCTTATTTATTACGATGTCTTCTTTGGGACGGTCGGCAGGGTCGGTATCCACGTTTATTATTTGCTCAACGATGTCCATACCGCTTTCCACCTCGCCAAACACAGTATACTCTCTGTCGAGGAAAGGAGTGCCACCTACCGTAGTGTAGGCATTCATCTGCTCCTCCGTGAATACTACAGGCTGCTGTTTGCAGATTTCCTTAGCCTCCTTCTGCAGACTGTCCTGCAGTTCTTGCAGACCCGCACGGTCGCGATTGCGTCTCATTTCCATAATCTTGTCCTTGTGATAAGTCACGAGGTCGTTGAATGTGGTAATCTCCTGGTTCTGCTTCATCTGCTTCTCCATCTGTTTCAGTTGGGCAGTCTTGTAAACATCTCCCCATACAATGTAAAACTGGCTGCCGCTCGATTCCTTGTTCGGATTCACCTCGTCGCCAAGACGTGCAGCACACAAAGCGCCGCGCTTGTGGAATAGGTCTGGCTTTATTTCAGCCTCAATAGTATAGTCAGGACCGCCAGCCCCGAGATGCTTACCGGCAGGCGCACCTTTCGATTCAGGGTCGCCACCCTGAATCATGAAGTCCTTAATCACACGATGAAACAAAGTGCCGTCATAGTAGCCCTCGCCAATCAGCTTAAGCATGTTGTCACGATGTTTTGGAGTCTCGTCATAAAGGCGCACAACGATGTCGCCCTTCTGTGTTTCGATTTTTATCTTTGCCATAGTTCTTATAATTTCTTATAATGCAAAGTTACAACAAAAAGTTGGTAAATGGTGATTTTTGCCAAGTCGAAGCACAACTTCGCCCTATAAGCGCAAATCAATTGCAATAAAACACTATATATTAATTAAAAATTAGTAACTTTGCTCATTCTATAGGCATTTCCCGCCAATAGATACTGATTTCAACATCGAAAACGAACGTTTTTCATACGATGCAGAACAACAAAACTGGTCAAAAAGTTACGTCCACTACTACAGGGGACGACGGCAGTCATAGGCTGCGAAATCAGATACATCTCCGGAGCAACAGTAGAAATAGACCGCGAACTGCTCGACATAGTAAGCAATGAGTAAAGATGCTTGAGTCACGAATTACCAAGAATTATCCACGAATTACTTTGGTTAATGTTAAGTGTTAAATGTTAAGTGTTAAATTCAAAATTGAATAATTCAAAATCGTATGCAAAGCAGCGAACAACTCAAAATTCAAAACTCAAAATTCCAAATTGCCTCTAACGCAAACCATAGGAGACTATGGCGTCCTCGCCATAGCCTGAGCAAGCAAAAGTACAGGTTGCCATACTGTTGGTTTCCCTTGAGTCATTCGATGCATCTTCGTCTGTCCTCCGTTTTGCCTCCGATATACCTTCGATACATCTTCGATTGTTCTTCGATTCCCGAACGATTCCCGAACGAAGCCCGAACGGAGGATGAACGAAGGATGAACGAAGGATGAACGAGAATCGATCGAAGAACGAACGAGAACCGAACGAAGAGCTATCGAGAAGCAATCGAGAACCGATCGAAGAATCAAGCGTTGCATAACGCTTCATTACAGACTTGTTTGTTGGATTACGATTTCTTTTCATTGTCTTGATTTTTTAGGAGCAACCGTCTATTTCTCCATATTGTTCACTAAGAAGTAGATATTAACTTTGCTGCTGAACAAAAAATCAGTAGCAAATGGAAAATAAAGTAAAATTCAAGTTACTAAAAAATGATAACGTTATCATCCGCCAACGATAACGTTATCATCGGTCAACGCATACGTATTCATTTTTTCACGGTATCAAGCCCTCTTTCCAGAAGTGAAACAGAACACGTAATGCAGACACGACACTTACATTGTTGGTCGGGTGGGAGGATACGAAAGTAAGGATATGTTTGTATGCAATCTCACGCACAGACTTAACCCCAGAGGCATTCAGGTGGGTAAGAAACTCACTGAGATAAAGTCGGTAGCCCTTGATGGTAGTCTCACTCCTGCGGAGATTTGCAAGATGGGTGATGAGTTTTTCCATCTCTTGCCCAACAGCACCATCCAAAACATGATAAACAGGAGCAAGGCAACGTTTGCGGATGCGTCCGAGCAATAGCATATCGTCCAACACTTGCACGCTGCGTATTTTCTCGCGCTCCTGAGGACGTATGGTGCCATTGAAATGACAGGTGGAGATAAAATCAGCTCCGACATCGGGAGAGTAGGACTCGATGTTAAGCTCCGACATGTAACGGATGATACCAGTACGCCATAGACTCTTGTACTTGTAGATTCTGTTCCTTGTGTAACAGTTTTTCTGGAAGTACTTGACACATCGATTGATGAGGTCTTGAATATTTACTTCTTGCATAATGATTATATTAAGTTAGGGCATATGCCTTTCACCTATAATATAATATTATGAGAAGTAATTATGACAAGTTGAGAATGTATTTTTCAAGAAATCAGCAGATTTATGTCTTCGAAAATATATTGACTTCTCATAACGGTATACTTCTCATAAAAGAACAGTTCAACCTGCCACCTGTATTTATAAAGGAGTGCAATGTTTTTAGCTTCAAGATAGAAGTTGTTTGTGTAATATGTGAAGGTGCGTCTAAGCTCTGGCGAGAAGTAAACGATGCGTCGGATAGCTGCTGGATAATTCGTTTTGTTCCTCTTGCCTGTGAAACGAACAGTTTGGTCACGGAGGACATTTTCTTCTCCTTCCTCAAAGTCAATTCCGTTCTCTATCTCATAAGTAGGATGAAACTTCTCTCGAATGATAAAGAATGCTCCCGAGCAATGGATTTCGTAGAGCCTTGCAAGGTCAAAGTACCCTCTATCAAACACATAGCATGCGAGAGGCTCGTATGTAAGCCAGTCCATGGAGTTGACATCATGTACCTGAGCGTTGGTGATTCTGTAGAATACGGGAATCTCCGTAACGATGTCAATCTGCGTGTGGATTCGTATTCCAGATTTGGTCGTTCTGAACTTCGCCCATCTGAAAACGGACAGGCAGAGATCAATTGTTGTGGAGTCAACTGCATAGAATCTCCCATGCAATTCAAACTCTCTGGTAAGGCGTTTCGATTGAGCAACCGCCACCATGTGAAAAGCAAACTCTTCAAAGATTCGATAATCTCTGATGGCGTTCGCTTTGGAAAGAATTTGTCTGTTGACAAGGCCTTTTCCAAAGCCGAGAAAGAACGATTTGTTAGCATGGGCGACTGTAATATCTGTAAGTTCTCTGAGACTTCTACATCCAAGCAACTGTCCGAACATAAGAACCAGTAAATGGTTCCAATGGGTAAGAGACCAACCTCGTGTGCGGTCATCGTACTTGACCGACAATCGTTCGAAGTACCTCTTCGGAAGGAACTTGGTTATCTGCGCAAAAACATAGTGACCAGAATGCATATTTGCTCCAATTTTGATTTGGATGCAAAGGTACGTATTTCAAAAGTGCGACAAGGTTTTCGGAACCTATGTAATTGCGCATGAGGCTATTAATATAATAATTAACTAATTTTAAGAGACGCTAGTGAATTGAGAACATTCTCACTGCCTTTTCCCCAAGCTGAACAGATTTAGTTCTGTAATACCAATCAGCAATTGGGGAGTTCAGGTATTTATAAAGATATTCCAATGTTTCTTCGCTTTTTGTAGCAATATAATATGTTGTGTTATTACGAAACATGACTTCTTTACAAATACAAAAATTCAATCGCTGCGTGTAAGCGTGTCCGCGATGCAGCCTTTTTTTTAATCATTATGCTTGTTACCTTTGCTGCAACATTATTAAAACCTCAAAAATATGTTA
>OIXA01003337.1_pt1 | contig 16947 bp, 20 predicted proteins | sample 1587721 | NCBI WGS metagenome assembly OIXA01 (sample SAMEA3888900, study PRJEB22519) | human gut metagenome | biome: human gut; feature: human-associated habitat; material: faeces | place: Denmark | collected 2013 | reverse complement strand
GCAAGCTCCAGCACCTCCTGCTTGTGTCTGTCCAACCCCTCCAGCTCTCCGATGGTCTTTGCCATGGCCCAGACCTTGAGAAAATGGTTGACGTCATGGCGGTTGCCCTTGTAGAATTCGATCATTTTTTGAATTGCGGTTGAAACGATCATGTGATTCCCTCCGTTCTTAACGTGCGGTTCCCGTTTTCGGTACAAACAGGCCGCGCATATCGGCGTGCTCCAATTCCAGCAGCTTGACCTTCCGTGCGATGCCGCCGCCATAGCCGGTGAGACTGCCGCTTGTGCCCACGACGCGGTGGCACGGGATCATGAGCGAGATCGGGTTGTGCCCGACCGCGCCGCCGACCGCCTGCGCGGACATCTTCTCTGCGCCCAGCTGCTTCGCGGCCTCGGCGGCGATCTGGCCGTAGGTCATGGTTTTTCCATATGGGATCGTCAGCATGATCTCGCAGATCAGCCTGCGGAACGGCGTGGAGTCATAGCGCAGCGGAGGAAGGAAGTCCGGCTCACGTCCGGAGAAGTACACATCCAGCCAGCGCTTCGCGTCCGCGAACAGCGGGTGTTCTTTTTTTTCGGTCTGCTCCGGCAGAATATTGCCGAAATACCGCTGTCCATTGAACCACAGACCGATGATCGCCTCCCCGTCGCAGGCCAGCGTGATGGGGCCGAGCGGGGATGCGTATTCTGTCGTATAAACCATATTGTACACTTCTATTTGCTTTTTTGCTTGTAATCCTTCATTTCCGGGATAGCCCCGCCTGACACGGCCCAGAGATACAGACTGGCCACGCTGCAGTACGGGCAGAACCGCCGGCGGTATTTTTCAAACAAGTCGCGGTCGATCTCCCGGTGGTGGTACACCATGCGCAGCCCGCGCCGGATGGCAAGGTCGTCATATATATTGACGAAATCTACCTGCTGTTTCAGCACGAGTACAGCGCCAATTTCCTGTTCACGCTCTGGAAGCGGATGCGCAAATATGGGGCCAGCGGCACGGGCTTGACGCAGAATGTCGACGACCTGCTGCAATCTCACACGGCGAGAACCATGCTTGCAAACAGCGAATTCCTGCTCATGCTTAATCAGGCAAGTACGGACCGGATCGAGCTGGCGAGGCTGCTCAATATTTCGGACAATCAGCTTTCGTACATTTCAGGCGTAGATTTTGGACATGGACTTCTCAAGTGCGGCAGCACCATCGTGCCTTTCGTGGATCATTTTCCGAAAAACGGTAGGCTGTATCAGCTGATGACCACAAAAATGTCTGAACGGGTGGAGCAGGCGTCGTAATGCGGGAGGTCAAAGAAAAATCGTCGCTGAAAGCGAGAGCCGTCGAAACCCTCAAATCCGCGCCGCAGGCAGCGTTCCGCCGCGGCACAGATGCTTCCTTTCAGCAGCTTCGGCAGGAGCTGCGTGACGCAGCACAGGGTGGGCAGCCGGAAGATCGCTACGAGAGCGGCAAGATCACAGACACCGCCGACCATGCCGTGCAGGAAGTCCGCCATCTGGCAGAAAAGGCAGCCCACAGGCTGCCGAAAACAAAATCCGAACCGCAGCGGGAAGCCAGGACAGAATCTGTTCCACAACATGAGCAGCCTCGGCACCCCCTGCAGCCTACTGCGGCACCGAGGGAATATCCACCGCAAAGCCAGTCACAGGGAAATCAGTCTGTGCGCGAATCGGCTTCTCCAATCAGGGAGAAGCCGGTTTCTCCAGTAAACGTCCAACAGCCCAAAACGCGAGCATATACGCCGGATGCGAAAGCACCAGCGTCCCCGTCTCAGTATCCAACTCCGAGGATTCATGAAAACGCAAAGGCTGTTTCTGCGGAAACAATGCCATCGACAATGGAACATTCTGTGCGTAAATCGGTTTCTCCGATTAAGGAGAAACCGGTTCCTCCTGCCAATGCTCCACAACCAAAAATGCGGGAACATGCACCGGATGCAAAAGCACCGGTGTCTTCCTCCCAGCATGCAACTCTGAGGATTCACGAAAAAACGCAGAACGTTTCCGCGGAAATTACGCCAACGCCAACTGGTAGCGCAGAAAAACATACCGCAGCACCCTTTGAACAGTCTGCGCACCATTTACAAATGGAACGTTCTGCACACGAACAGGCTTTTCCAATCAAGGAGAAGCCTGTTCCTCCCGCAAACACCCCGCAGCCCAAGATGCGAGAGCATACACCGACCGCAGATGCACCTGTGCATCTGCCCCAGCATCCAGCTTCGCAAATTTATGAAAGACCGCAGAATGTTTATCAATTGCAGACAAATCGCTCTGTGCGTGAATTGGAAACATCAGTAAGGGAAAAGCCGTCTGCTTCTTCTCTGCGAGAAATTCCTGCTGCGCTAAAACCGGATACCACACAGTTCGCGCTTCCTGAAATCAAGACGAAAGAGTACATCCGAAAGAAGCGAAAAAAACAGAATCTTCTCAAAGAAGAAGCAAGCAGTATTGAGAACACAATCGCAGATTCCGAAACTTTTTCTCCTGTCATTCGTACACGGGAAACTGTTCGTGAACAGCAAAAACTCCACGTTTCCCATAGTGCGGAGCAGGAGCAGCCAGCTCTGCCGCAGATTCGAACGCGGCAGCCACAGGCAGTTTCCATGCACGCCAATACAGAATCCGCGACGCCGGATACCCCGCAGACACTGCTGCCGGATATCAAGAGCAAGCAGAAATACATTGCGGTGCAGAAGCCAACACAGGTAACGCCCGTGCAGACTAATCCGCAGCAGGCAGCTCAGAAAATGATTCAAGGCGATATAAAATTATGTCAACCGTCATTGGTAAAAGAAACAGCCACTGCGCCAACGGGCAAGAATGTTGTTCCTGCAAAACCGGTGCGTATCCAGAAACAGGCGCGACCGGCTTTTGTAAAAAAGCAGAAGATCAAAACAGCCCCGAAAGCGAAAATCAAGTCTGCCACACCTGCCGCAAAAGCACCGCCCAGCAAAGTGTCGGCAGCTGCTCCCAAACAGGCTGCAACTGTCATCCGCAAAAGGCAGGTGCTTCGGGATACGGCGTTCAAAACAGCGAAAGCCGCAAAGGAGGCTGGGAAGAAAGTCTTGCGGGCAATCGTGGCAGCGGCAGAAAAACTGGCCGCAGCCATTGGTGCAGGCGGTGCGGCGGCAGTTTCCGTTGTCGTGGTGATCTTGCTTGTAGGGATGTTGTTTGCTTCGCCGCTCGGTATCCTGTTCGCCGGTGAGGACACCGGCACGGAAATTAAAATCCCGGACGCGGTTGCGACGCTGAACGGCGAGTTTACCGATGAGATCTACCGTATCATGGAGGAACATCCATACGATGAGCTGGATATGCAGGAGGGCATGGAAGCGGCCATGCTGCAGAACTGGCGGAATGTGCTGGCTGTGTACGCGGTCAAGGTCTCAACCGACGAAAAACATGGGTTGGACGTTATGACGATGGATGAGGAAAAGCTCCAGCTTCTGCGGGAAATTTTCTTCGACGCCAACAAGCTGGAATACGAATTGACGACCAGAACCGTAGATGGCGAACGGGTCACAACGCTGCACATCTCCGCACAGATCAGGGACGCCATGCAGATGGCAGATGAATACGGCTTTACTGCCCAGCAGCGGGAGATGCTCGAAGAACTGCTGAAACCGGACTACGACGACATTTTCCTTTCCCTGATTGGCAATTACCAACCTGACGGTACGCCCATCGGCCCTGTCGACATTTCGGACATTCAAGGCACGCTGCCGGATGATCTTGACCCGCTGCGAGAATCCATTGTCCTGACAGCATATCAGCTTCTTGGAAAGGTGACGTATTTCTGGGGCGGCAAAAGCCTCGTTCTCGGCTGGGACAGCCGCTGGGGAACGCCGACGACGGTCACTGCACCGGGCAGCGGTTCGACCGGCAAGGTGCTGCCGTTCGGACTGGACTGCTCCGGCTTTGTGGACTGGACATTCTATAACGCCACGAACGGTGCATACCTGCCCGGACGCGGTGGTGGCGCAGCCTCACAGCATGGCTACTGCACCAACATTGCATGGTCAGACGCGCTGCCCGGCGATCTCGTCTTTTACGCGGACGACAGCCACGTCGGGATCGTCTGCGGCTACGACAGCGTAGGGAATCTCCTCGTCATCCACTGCTCCGGCGGGCAGAATGGCGTGGTCGTGACCGGGCGCGAGGGCTTTGCCGTCGCAGCCAGACCGGATTTGTTTACGGATTAGTCCAATTTGCTTCGTTTGTGCGGCATTCTTTGTTGGCTCTGGTGAATAGCTTTCTTTCCTTTTTCCTGCGATACTTGGCGTACCAAATCGAAAGGAGACTGCAATGGAAACACGAAAAAACCTGTGTGCCATGCTGCCGGTCGCACTCCATACCAGAGTCCGGCAGGAGCAGGAAAAAGCCGGGATGACCCTCGGTGAGTATGTGGAAGCCATGATCACGGAATATTACGACTGGAAGGATGGAAAAATCATGACCGGAGAAATGAGAACCTTAGCCGCGCAGATCCCCGCAGAACTCTTTGACCGACTTGACCGCTATCTCAAGGAGCGCGGCATCAAGAAGAAGGACTTCTTATCGGAGGAACTCATTTTTCACCGGTAAAACTTTCCTGCAAAAACACCACATTGCAGTCATTCCTAGCCTTTTTCGCAAAAAACAGTTTCTTTCTGAACCTATATCCTCATTCTTGTCTAATATGTCAAAAATCAGCGCATCCGGCTGGCTATTCTGTTCCCTCTCAACAATCATCCCCGCATCCTCTCGCCACGCCTGCTCCCAATCCCCTTCGGTCTGTCTGTCCCGCGCCTGTCCTGCTCCCTCGCATCCCCTTTGCTCAACCCTATCCGCATCCATTTCACGATCTGTTCCCATGTCTCCCTTGCAGCAAAAGCAGCGCTTCCATCAGGATGCGCTGCTTTTGCAAGTTCCCTCTTGACAAATCGGGAAAGTTATGGTATTTTATAATCAGTAATGATAATCATTATTGTTTTGGAGGATTCAAGCATGAAATACGAATGTCCCTGCGGCTACGTCTATGATCCGGCCGTCGGCGATCCCGAGAATGGCATTGCCCCCGGCACACCGTTTGAAGAAATCCCTGAGGATTGGGTTTGCCCTGACTGCGGTCTGGACAAGTCCGCATTTGCGGAGGTCTGACCGGCGATGGAATACAAAGAGAACGCAGAGCTTTGCCACTGCAAGCACGTCACGCTCGCGGATATTGACCGCGCACTTGCGCAGACGAACCGCTTTTCCGACGTCGAGCGCGAATTTCAAGAAGTACAAAAAATCACAAGCTGTTCCACCGGCTGCGGCGGCTGCCATGATAAGATCATGGGCGTCATCTCCGGTCTGATGAGCGGCTAAGAAAAGGAGATCAACTATTATGAAAATTCGAATCAATCAGGATATTGTTGAGTTCACCCCGGAGAATCCCGCAGAAAAAACAGAGCTGGAGGCGCTCTGGATCAAGATGTCCAACTGTATCGGCAAGACGAAGCGCCTTGAACCAATGGGCACCTACATTCCCAGTGAGGACAAAACCGCAATGTTCCACATTGAAGGTCTTTCCAAAGAAGAACTTGGCGCAATTCCTGCCGTTCGTGCGCCGTATGACACGGATGTTTACTGTCAGACGTGCAACAAGACCGTTCACGTCAAAAAAGGCGAGGTCATCCCCTTCTGCTGCGGCCGACTCATGGAGATTCTCGACTGACTATGCGTTTCCCGGGCCGTTCCCATTTTGTGCCCGAACAGGCAGCCAGCATTTCGCTGGCTGTCATTTTTTGTCGGCTGTTTGTCGAGATATTTTGGTTGACACCCTCCCCCATATTTCGCTATCCGTAGTTACATTCTCACCTCGATGCATTTTGTTGATGGTATGGACAGCTGTGAGGAAATGATGATTCAGGACTGGCCGGGCGCTCTTTACAAGAAAGATGACACGGCATTTCTCTGTTGGACTTATTCTCCGGAAGTCACTTATGTTCTCGAATACACTCCAAGCAAAATTGATGATTCCGAAATCATCAAGATGGCTGAAAGTGCAGAACCTGTAAAATAAAAACCACAGTCTACACTTCAAATCGGAGCGTGACTGTGGCTTTTTATTTATGCGCGGGCATGATTTTTCTATCATTCCTTCTTGGAAAAATGTGATTTTATCACGGAGAACGCCTCCGAAACAGGTTATACTACAAATACAAAACACAAGGAGGTATTCTTATGAGACTGAAAGATAAAGTTGCAATCATCACCGGAGGCAGCCGTGGCATTGGCTACGCTACCGCAGACAAATTTTTGAAGGAAGGTGCTACGGTAATCCTGACCGCAAGCTCACAAGGTTCTGCTGACAAAGCGGTTGCGCAGCTGAAAGAAAAGTACCCTGATGCAACAGTTGCGGGAATCAGTCCTAACCTGTCCAATTTGGAATCTGTCCGCAATGCGTTCCGAGAAGCTGCCTCAAAATACGGTTGCATTGATATTCTGGTGAACAATGCCGGTGTATCCGAAAGCACTCCCTTTACCGAATATACGGAGGAAACCTTTGATAAGGTTATGGATCTGAATGTAAAAGGCGTGTTCAATGCTACAAGAGCCGCCAGTGAGTGCATGATTGCAAAAGGTCAAGGTGTTATTCTCTCCACCTCCTCAATGGTCAGCATTTACGGCCAGCCCAGTGGCTTTGCTTATCCCGCATCCAAATTTGCTGTCAATGGCCTGACGGTTTCCCTTGCCCGAGAATTGGGTCCGAAGGGTATTCGAGTGAATGCAGTCGCTCCCGGTATTACCCTGACCGATATGATGAAGGCTGTTCCCAAGGAAGTAATTGATCCGCTCATCAAGCAGATCCCCCTGCGCCGCCTGGGTCAGCCGGAGGATATTGCCAATGCATTTGTGTTCCTGGCATCTGACGAAGCATCCTATATCACGGGCGTTGTGCTCAGTGTAGACGGAATGGCAAGAACATAAAAAAGGAAACAGGGCAGCTGGAAACGGCTGCCCTATCTTCAAAATATGGAGGTATCCACACGAAAAGAATCATTCCCATTTTAATGACTTTACTGCTTCTCTCTGGTTGTGCAACGCAATCCGCTGAAAAAACCTATCGACAGATTACTATGGAGGAAGCTATTACGATGATGGAGGAGGAAACCGGATACATCATCCTCGATGTTCGTACTGCTCAGGAATATAGCGAAAAGCATATTCCCGGTGCTATCAATATTGCCAACGAATCCATTGGCACAGAGGATATCTCTGAACTGCCGGATAAAGATCAGCTGATTCTGGTATACTGCCGCAGCGGTAATCGGAGTAAGCAGGCATCTGAAAAACTGGTGAAACTGGGCTACACCAATATCATTGAGATCGGCGGAATTAATAGTTGGCCCGGTGAAACAGTCAACGGCGATAAGTGATAAAATCACAGAACAAGGAACGACTGCTGGATATAATAAAGCCATAAAAAAGAAAACAGGAGGACTTAAATATGTCTGCTATCAGTGTTAATAAAAACAATTTCAATCAAGAGGTTTTGAACTCGGACAAGCCCGTCCTGATGGATTTCTGGGCTCCCTGGTGTGGTCCTTGCCGCATGGTAGTTCCTCTGGTAGAAGAGATTGCCAAGGAGCGCTCCGATATCAAGGTTGTTAAAATTAATGTGGATGAGGAACAGGAACTGGCTATGCAGTTCGGTGTGATGAGCATACCCACTCTGGTGGTTATGAAGAACGGAAAGATTGTTAATCAAGTCACCGGTGCCAGACCTAAGGCTCAGATTCTCGCCATGCTGTAAGGAGGTGCAAAGATGAGATTCTTCGATTTCCTGAAAGGCCCTGACATCAATCAGGGTGTCAAAGAATATAGCACTACGGATGGCGCAGTCCTGCTGGATGTTCGCACCCCCGACGAATACCGGCAGGGGCATATCCCCGGCAGTAAAAATGTTCCTTTGCAGTCCATTAGCAAAGTGGCTGGCATGATTGACAATAAATCTACCCCCATTTTTGTTCATTGTCTCAGCGGTGCAAGAAGCCGTCAGGCAGCTGCTATTTTGAAGCAGATGGGTTATACCAACGTGAAAAACATAGGCGGAATTTCCTCTTATGCGGGAAAGGTGGAACGATAACATGAAAGTTGTCATTGTGGGCGGTGTGGCAGGCGGTGCTACCGCTGCCGCCCGTATTCGCAGACTGAATGAGCAGGCAGAAATCGTAGTTTTTGAGCGCTCGGGGTATATCTCCTATGCCAACTGTGGTCTGCCATACTATATCGGTGATGTGATTACCGATCGGTCGGATCTGATCCTCCAGACCCCGGAAAGCTTCTTCTCCCGGTTCCATGTAAACATGAAGGTGCGCCATGAGGTCACGGCTATCCATCCCGAAAAAAAAGAAGTTACCGTGAAAAATCTGGAAACCGGTGAGGAGTTCGAGGAGAGCTATGACAAGCTGATTCTCTCTCCCGGAGCTAAGCCTACCCAGCCCCGGTTTCCCGGTGTAGGTCTTGATAAGCTGTTTACCCTGCGCACTGTTGAAGATACCTTCTGCATCAAGGATTACATCAATGCAAACCATCCCAAATCCGCTGTACTGGCAGGTGGTGGCTTCATTGGATTGGAGCTGGCAGAAAACCTGCGAGAGCTGGGGATGGATGTCACCATTGTCCAGCGTCCAAAACAGCTTATGAATCCCTTTGATGCCGATATGGCTTCTTTCATCCATAATGAAATGCGCAAGCACGGTGTAAAGCTGGCACTTGGTCATACCGTAGAAGGGTTTGAGGAAAGGGACGGCGGCGTGGATGTGCTGCTGAAAGAAGAACCGTCTCTCCATGCGGATATGGTAATCCTGGCCATTGGTGTTTCTCCCGAAACCACCCTTGCAAAGGATGCCGGGTTGGAACTGGGCATTAAAGGAAGTATTGTGGTCAATGACCGAATGGAAACCTCCATTTCCGACATCTATGCCGTGGGCGATGCGGTGCAGGTGAAGCACTTCGTTACCGGGCAGGATGCTCTGATCTCTTTGGCTGGCCCTGCCAATAAACAGGGACGAATCGCTGCGGACAACATCTGTGGCGAAGACAGCCATTATACCGGCTCCCAAGGCAGCAGTGTCATCAAGATCTTTGGCATGACTGCCGCTACTACCGGCGTAAATGAGACCAACGCCAGAAAAACAGGGCTGGATGTTGATACGGTTATCCTGTCACCCATGAGCCATGCAGGTTACTACCCCGGCGGGAAAGTCATGACAATGAAGGTGGTCTTTGAAAAGGCGACTTATCGCCTGCTGGGTGCGCAGATCGTAGGCTATGAAGGTGTGGATAAGCGCATTGATGTGCTGGCCACCGCTATCCGGGCAGGAATGAAAGCCACGGAACTGAAGGATCTGGATCTGGCCTACGCACCGCCTTATTCCTCTGCGAAAGACCCGGTAAATATGGCTGGCTTTATGGTTGAAAATATCGCAAACGGTGTTCTGAAACAATGGCATCTGGAAGATGCAGATCGTCTTCCTCGTGACGGAAGCGTAACTCTGTTGGATACCCGCACTGTGGAAGAATTCGCACACGGACACATTGACGGCTTCTTTAACATCCCGGTGGACGAGCTGCGGGAGCGGCTGGGTGAGCTGGACAAGCGTAAGCTTGTCTACGTCATCTGTCAGAGCGGTCTGCGCAGCTACATTGCCTGTCGTATCCTGGCCGGAAACGGCTTTGACTGCTATAACTTCTCCGGCGGCTTCCGGTTCTATGATGCTGTGACCAATGATCGCTGTCTCATTGAATCGGCTACGGCCTGCGGAATGGATCGAGCATAAAATCAGGACATCTGCTTGCAACTAATAGCAAGCAGATGTCCTTTTTGCTTAATCATTTTGCAATTGTTCCAGTCTGATTTTGTCTGTAATCTCCACTGTTCCACGAGTCAGTTTGACCATACCTTCGTTCTGGAAATAGCGAAGCATTCGGGTAACTACCTCACGGGCGGTACCCATGTGGCTCGCAATGGTTTCATGGGTAATCTTGAGGATATTTGTTCCCTCTAAGCTGCATTCCTCCAGCAGAAATCCTGCCAACCTTTTATCAAAGCTTTTCCACATGATCTGCTCCATGAGCCACATAACCTCAGAAAAACGGGTGGCCATAATTTCGTTGGTAAAATTAGCTACCACAGCAGACTCTTTCATAATGTGCTGATAAGTGTCAGCAGAAATAACCCACATCGTGGTATCCTTCTGCGCCTCAATGGTAATCTCAAACTGAATACTGTTCATCATACAGGAGGCGGAAAACAGGCAAATATCCCGATCAAACAAACGATAGAGGCTAATCTCTCGTCCTTCATCGGAAAGAATATAGGCACGAAGCTGTCCGCTTCTTACCAGCAGAAGACCAGTACACTCCACAGTTCCATTGTGAATCACGGTCCCTTTGTCCACTTTTCGTAAAACTGCATTTCGCTCCAAAATCTGCTGCTGGGTCGGTGTCAGTTTGTTCCAAATTGGAAAATAGGATGAAAAATCCATGGGTACACCTCCTTGAATACACATAGTATAAAATAATTTATGGCATATGTCAATAATTCCGTTGACATATAGGAGAGGGAGGATGTACAATGGTTGTATAAATGGCATATGCTGCAAATAATATGGAGGTGAATCTATGCCAAGACCGAGAAAATGCCGAAAAGTTTGTTGTTTACCGAATAATGATGGTTTTGTTCCGGTTCGTGGCGGCGAGGAACTGACTCCCATTGTCCTGAATGTGGATGAGTATGAATCCATTCGCCTGATTGACCGTGAAGGTTTTTCTCAGGAGCAATGCGGAGAATATATGCGTATTGCCAGAACAACGGTTCAGCAGATTTATGCAGCTGCCCGCAAAAAACTGGCCGATGCGCTGGTTGAGGGACTTCCTCTGCGAATCGAGGGAGGGGATTTTACACTCTGCAGCGGAAACAGCGCAGCCTACGGGTGCAGAAATTGCTATCAGCAAAAAATCCATCCGATGCACGAAAAACCGAAAGGAGATAATATTATGAGAATTGCAGTCACTTATGAAAACGGAGAAATCTTTCAGCACTTCGGTCACACTGAACAGTTTAAAATCTACGATGTGGAAGATGGAAAAATCATTTCGTCTAAGGTTGTGGATGCTGGCGGCAGCGGACATGGTGCACTGGCAGGCGTCCTGAGTGCACTGAAGGTGGATGCCCTGATCTGCGGCGGTATTGGTGGCGGTGCCCAGATGGCACTGAGCGATGTGGGTATCCGGCTTTATGGTGGTGTTTCCGGCAACGCTGATGCAGCAGCAGAAGCACTGGTAGCAGGCGAACTGGACTTCAACCCCAATGTCCGGTGTGATCATCACGACCACCATGGGGAAGGTCACTCTTGCGGTTCCCACGGCTGCGGCCATCACTCCTGCGACTGAAATAGGTGATTAAGTCACGGAATATGTGTCGTGATTTGATAAAATATAGATAAAGGAGGCGGTAAAACCTAAGTATTCTTGAGAAACAATATCTTGCAGCTGAACAGTATAAAGATTCTCTCAGGCAGGAAGCATACACGGGTCATTTATATGCTTCTCTCTCGCTGGAGGAGGCAAAAAAACATCCATAAAAGATAAGCAGTCTCAAATCATCCGTTCCAGTGAACATATCCTCGAGTTACTTAATAACGAAAAATTTTAGTGCGGCAGCAATGTCGCACTATTTTATGTGATATCATCACCGAAATGTTATTTTAGATTGGCTATACTATAATCAAGCAAAGGAAAGGAGCTGGCAATATGGCAGTTATCAATATTAATAGAAATCAATTTGAAGAAATGGTGCATAGCGGAAAGACTGTTCTGGTGGAGTTTTCAGCCCCTTGGTGCGTATATTGCCGCCGTCTGGCTCCAGCATTGGAAAGCGTTGCTGAGGAATATAAGGATACACTGATATTCACTGCTGTCAACATTGATGATGAACCGGAATTGGCTGAGACCGAGGCTATTGAAGTTGTCCCTACTCTGCTGATCTATCACAGCGGACAGACTCTTGGCTCTATCGTCGCTCCAGAATCCAGAGCGCAGCTGGTGGCTTTTATTGAGGAAACCTTACAGCACCGGACTCAGGAAGTAAATAATGCGCAGCATATCTATGACATGATCGTTGTAGGTGGCGGTCCCGGCGGGTATACCGCAGCCCTTTATGCTGCAAGAGCAGGAATGGACACCGTGGTTTTAGAAAAGCTGTCTGCCGGTGGGCAGATGGCTCTGACCGAGCAAATCGACAACTATCCCGGCTTCGAGGATGGCATCGACGGTTTCTCCCTGGGAGAAAAAATGAAGCGAGGAACGGAGCGGTTTGGTGTGGAAACCAAGCTGACTGAGGTGCTGTCTCTGGAACTGTCAGGTTCTGTAAAGAAAGCTGTGACCAGCGAAGGCGCTATGTACGCAAAATCCATCGTATTGGCTACAGGAGCCGGTCCCAGAGAGCTGGGTGTTGATGGGGAACAGGCGTTAATCGGTAAAGGTGTCCATTACTGTGCAGCCTGTGACGGAATGTTCTATCGGAATAAAACAGTTGTCATCGCAGGAGGTGGCAATACCGCTGCGGCGGATGCGCTGATTCTCTCCCGGATCTGCAAAAAGGTCATCGTCGTTCACCGCAGAGGCACCCTAAAAGCAACAAAGATCTACCATGAACCTTTGATGAAAACAGAAAATGTAGAATTTGTCTGGGACAGTGAGATTATAGCTCTGCTCCATAACGAAAAGCTGACCGGTATCCAGATTAGGAACGTGAAAACTGGAGAAGAAAGTACCCTTGCTTGCGATGGTGTATTTGTAAGCGTGGGAAGAAAGCCTTCCACCGAATTGATGAAAGATCAGATTGAGATTGATCCGGCTGGATACATTATTGCAGATGAGAGTACCCGCACCAACATCCCCGGTGTGTTCGCCGTTGGGGATGTCCGCACAAAGGCATTACGGCAGGTCGTAACTGCTGTAGCCGATGGGGCAACTGCTGTTCACTATGCAGAGGAATATTTAGCAGGAGAAATGTGAGATGAAAGAAAAAATTAAAAAATGGCTGAAGCCAGTTCTTTTTACCGCAGGCGGCGCATTAGTTGGCCTTGCATATTACTACTTTGTGGGATGCCCCACTGGAGCTTGTCCGCTGACTTCTAACCCGTTCATCACGATGGCCTATATGGGCTTTATCGGCTGGCTGTTGTCCGGTATTTTCGGAAAGGGGTGCAGCGGTTCATGCAATACGCAGTAGCTTATCGCACGTTTCAAACGGAGTCATTGGGATTTCCAACAAGAGTTTCGTTATATTGTAATACTTCAGCGCGCACGCAATAATATCCCACTTAAACCATATTATGATGCAGACTTAGATGATGCTGCTATAAGCAATATGCGGATTGTTGTTAGCCCAATGTTCTCAGACAGTAACTATCTGCTTCTCGACGCACTGCTTAAAAAATATGATTATGGAATAAAACCCAGCGACAGCGCACTCAAAGGAAAAATCAAATTGAAATAGTGACCAGCCACGAAGCAACCGTCAGCCGACACGCGCCCGCGTGTCGGCTTTTCTGCGTCTCGGTAGGGATGCTGCACCCTGAAACCATAAAGCCGCGCGTTGGCGCGCGTGTGACGAAGTACGAAAACAGATGTACAGGAGGCGAGAAAACACAAATGCTATCTGAGCACCAAAACAAAAACGCAAATTTTCTCCGAATCCTGATGACACTCCGCGCCCTGCGGCAGCGCGGAGACATTACGGAAAAAGAATACCGCAGAGCTAAGAAATATTATCAGGCACTGACCGGCGCGGACATTGTCCTTACGGATTAAACTGTAATTTGCACGGTTTCCACAAGAATTCCCGCCGCCGTTTCAGCGTTTGGTAGAATTCGGGACCGTTTGAAAGATATCAGTAGACTTGAACCTTTTCGCGGATATACTTGTCGTTGACAAACGGCACAGGAGGTGAGAAAAATGCCAGTTGCAAAACTGATTGCGCCAACGACGAAGCAGGAGATCCCCAAGCTGCGCGTGGCGGCATATTGCCGCGTGTCCTCAAACTCCGCAGATCAGCGAAATTCCTTTGCAACGCAGGAACATGTTTATACGAAATACATTGCAGAGAAGCAGGAATGGGAGCTGGTCGACATTTTTGCCGACGAGGGTCTCAGTGGCATGAAAGCGGATAACCGTCCGGAATTTCAGCGGATGATCCGCATGTGCGAGCTGCACCAGATCGATCTCATTCTTACAAAATCAGTCTCACGATTTGCCCGCAACGTGAAAGAGGCACTGAACTATACGCGCAAGCTGAAGCTGCTCGGCATCGGGGTGCAGTTCGAAGAAGATGGAATCAACACACTGGCGATGGCTGACGAGATGCTGCTCAATACGTTTGCAGCCATTGCACAGGAAGAATCCAAATCCATCTCGCAGAATCAACGGTTATCCATTGCCAAACGGATGGAGTCGGGGGAATACATCGCAAGCAATGCACCGTATGGATATCGGCTAATTGATAAAAAACTTGTTATCTATGAACCGGAAGCCGAGGTCGTTCGTTGGATATTTGCAGCGTACTTAAATGGAATGTCGACGGTTGAAATTGCACACGAATTAAGCGCAAAAAGCGTTCCGACAAAAGGAAAAAAAGAACAGTGGAAAGCGAACAGAATTGCATATATCCTGTCCAATGAAAAATACGATGGGGATACGCTATTCCAAAAATACTATGGCGAGGAAACTGTGCCATTCAAAAAACATCGCAATTACGGAGAGATGGATCAGTTTTTTGCGCGAAATACCCACGATGCTATTTTACCACAGGGAATGTTTCAGGCTGTACAAACGCTGCTTCAAAGCAGGGGCAGGAAGTTCGGGAAAAGAATGACTCAAGCAGAATATCCACTTACAAGCCGCATTCGGTGTTCCGAGTGCGGCGCTTTCTATCATCGGAAGGTGCGGAACGGAACGGTCAAATGGGTCTGCTCCAGACACGCAGCAGACACAACCGCCTGCAATTCCGGCTATTACAGTGAGGAACGTATTTACGACGGCATCATCACCATGATCAACAAGCTGCGCTTTTGCGAAGAAGATATCCTTGGTCAGACGATTCAGAAGCTGGAATTTGCCGCCGCAGCCTATAAGCGGAACAACAGAGCGGCCAGCCAGCTCAGTCAGAGCATTGCCGAACTGAACGCGAAGCTGCTTGCACTGGAGCGGCTTCGCACAAAGGGATACCTCGCCGCAGATATTTACCATACGCAGGCGCGGGAGATCCGCCAGCAGCTCGGCAAGCTGAAAACAGAGCGGTACAGCAGCTTTGAATCTCGGATCACAACGATGTTGGAGGATGTGCGGAAGCTGAAATCCCTGATTGACGAGCTGGAACAGCCGCTGGAGGTGTTCGACGAGAAGCTGTTCCATGAGGTCGTCACAGACATTTGCATCAATAACCGCGACGAAATGACAGTTACCTTGCTTGGCGGGCTCAAATTTACAGAACAGATTTAAGAGGGACAGGTATGAAAAAGATTCGATATTTACCGTTTGGCTACACGATCCGCAACGGACACACCGTGGTTGAACAGCAAGAGGCCGACATTGTCCGCAATATTTTCAAGGCGTACATTCAAGGTGCATCCCTTAAAGAGATCGCAGAGGATTTGACGGCAAAGCAGATCCCATACACAGAGCGGACCTGTGTATGGGATAAGGCGCGGATTTCTCGGATTCTGGAGAATGCGAAGTACACCGGCGATGAAGAATTCGAGACGATCATCGACGAAAACATCTACGAAGAAGCCGCTGCAGTCAAAAGCGCACGGCGCTGGAATCAGGCAGTCGAGGAAAGCGAGGGCATCCGGCAGATCCGCGACCGTATCCGCTGCGGGCAATGCGGTGCGACGATGCTCCGGCACATCAATTCCAAACGTGCGATTCGGGAAAGCTGGACATGTAGCAATGCAGACTGCGGCATTCGGGTGCGGATCAGTGACGGCGAACTGCTCCGGAAAATCACGCTCCTTATGAACCGCGTCATCGCAAATGCCGATCTCATGCTCCCGCACTCGAAAGTGAAGCACAGGGATTCCGCAGTGGTGCTGAATTTGCAGCAACAGATCTCCGATGAAATGGAGCAGGAGCGTCCAAGTGAGGAACGGATCGTTGCCCTGCTCTGCGAAATTGCAGGTCAGCTTTACAAAGAAACAAACGCCAAAACGCAGATCGCCGCGCAGATCGCCAGAAAGCGTGCCTCTCTGATGAAGCTGCAGGATGTGTTCAACGCCGCATATTTTTCCGAACTGATCGACGCCGTCTCCCTTCATGTGGGAGGCGGCGTCGTTCTGCATACAAAAACAGAAACCGATATCTGCGAAAGCGAGGATAAACCGAATGGAAGTCCAGAGAATTCCGAAACGGACAGTTTCCGTAATTGAACCCCAAAAGTCCATCCTTGTAGACAAGGAGAAATATCATCAAAAGCGGGTGGCGGCCTACTGCCGCGTCTCCACAGATTCCGAAGAACAGCTTACATCCTATCAGAACCAGATGCGCGTTTACACGGAAATGATCGCCGCCAACAAGGAATGGGAGTTTGCCGGCCTTTATGCCGACGAAGGCATTTCCGGCACAAGGGCGGACAAACGCCCGGAGTTCCAGCGCATGATCCGCGACTGCCAGAACGGGAAAATTGACTATATCATCACGAAATCCGTATCCCGATTTGCCAGAAATACCGTGGAGTGTCTGGAATATGTGCGCTCCTTAAAAGCGCAGGGCATTGGCATCTTCTTTGAAGAACAGAACATTGACACGCTGAAAAACGAGAGCGAATTATACCTTGTCATTTACGCGGGCTTTGCGCAGTCCGAATCCGAGAGCATCAGCAAGCACATCACATGGACCTACC
>OIXA01003334.1_pt1 | contig 16951 bp, 8 predicted proteins | sample 1587721 | NCBI WGS metagenome assembly OIXA01 (sample SAMEA3888900, study PRJEB22519) | human gut metagenome | biome: human gut; feature: human-associated habitat; material: faeces | place: Denmark | collected 2013 | reverse complement strand
CTGGGCTAGGAGCTTTTGGGCCTTCAGCCCGTACTTGAACCACATGCGAAACTTCTGTTTGTTATTTAATCACGATTTTCTTACTACCATGAATATAAATACCCTTGGTAGGACGAATAACCTTCATACCTTGAAGAGTGTAGTATGCCTTATCCGCAGATTTCATCATGGTTGCCACAGCTGGCTTCTCGATGCCTGTTGAAGCATAGGCTTCGCTGGCAAGAGAATAGTTTGAACCATTCCAGTTGGTGCTCCAGCCCTGAATATTGCGGGCTGAGAAATCGGCGTTGGCTATCAGATTCTCTGATGTTCCTTCCTTCACCAACACCATGTCGTCAATATCGAGTGTACCACCGTATTTGCCAAATACAAACTGGAAGGTATCCAAGGTGAAGTTGGCTGTGAAATCCCAGGTCAGCGTCTTCCAGTCGCCAGCCTCTACAGAATAGGCTGCCAGATACTGCACATCAGCACTTCCACCCCACTCGTTCTTGTTGGCACTTGCATTCCAGATAGGCCAGAATCCCAGTTCATCGCAATTTGCTGAAGTTCTCATCTTCATGGTCAGCGTATACGTGGCATCCTTCTCCAAAGCCTTTGGCAAGGTGTAGACAGCCTGACAGTCCCAGAGGTTCTCGCCCTTAGTACTCTCGTAACGGATGAAATAGTTGCGGTTTTCCACAGGCACCGAAGGCTGGTTCAACTGATGACCCTTGAAGAAGTTCCACAGTTCCTGGGTAGAATTTACCCCGTTAGGATCATTGGAATGCCAATGTCCCTTACCATCAATGGAGATAAGGTTCACTTCTACATCATCGTTCACATTATTATATATAGTACGTGTAGCTTTGGGACCTGTACTGCCGGCAGGATAAGGACGGATTACCTGCGGATTGCTTGTATCGCAACCTTCGTAGGCTGCCCACTTCTTTACATATTCCTCAATGCTAGGATAACCGCCAGCCATGTGATAAGGATCGCCCGTATATTTGAACACATCATCAGCGGTTCCGTGAATATGCATGATAGGCACCATGCGGTTAGCTCTAGGCTGCTTACCGATATCCACACCGCTCACAGGTCCGAAGGCGGCAATCTGATAGCCAAGCGTTTCCAGACAGTGGTAACCCAGCCAGCTACCCATAGAGAAACCCGAGAGATAGATGCGGTTCTTGTCCACATGGTGCTGGTTTATCATTTCTTGGATGACAGCATCCACAAACTCCACATCAGAAGTACCGTGAGTGTCCCACATTCTGTTATTACCCAGCGGATAAGTAACAATAAAACCCTCGGTATCAGCCAGCGCATTCCATTGCGTCTGATTCTGCTGATACTCAGGGTCCTGGTTCATACCATGAAGAGAAATCACCAGAGCTGGTGATTTCTCTACATTCTTTGGTACATAAGTGAGGGTCTTACGAGTAGAAGTCCCCACTTTTACATCTTCCCAAGTCTGTGCCGCCATTTGTAGGCACAGAACCATGAGGAGAGATGCGAGCATTGAAAGTCGCTTCATCTGTTACTTGATAACCATCTTTTTACCATTCTTGATGACAACGCCCTTATAGTTCTTACCTACCTGCTGACCAGCGAGGTTGAAACTCTTGCCATCCTTAGCTACCTCAAGATTCTCTACCTTAGAAATGCCGGTAGCTGTAGTAGTTACACGCTTGATACTTTTGATTTTTACGGTTTGGGCATTAGAGTCTGTATTCTGTAGGAACACACTGATAACTTTAGTTGCCTTATTTGTTGCAGCCAAGACTTTTTCCTTAGAAATCTCGCAAGAAGCTTTGCTAGATCTAGGCTCTACTGGGAAATAAAGAGCTATCTTAGCGTCCCATGTAACAGTTTCATCCTTTACATCAGTATTACAACCAAGATTAAGACCGGCAGTTGTAGGTTCTTCAAACTCTACAATATACTCCTGTTTTGAATCAGAATTAACGTCAAAAGTAGCCAAAGTTCCGTTTTCATCTGTAGAAACAGTAATCAAACTATACTGACCCGGAAATACGATAATAGGATCAGCATAAGCAGCCTGACCTACGATAGACTTATTCCATCCAAAGGAAATACTAAGGGGCACTTCTTCTAGAGAGTCATCGTTCTTGATAAGATAAACCGTCTTCAGACTAACCTCAACTCCTGGGGCTAATCCCTGAAGATCAAGTAAATCTATATTCTTTCCCTTAAAAGCTGCATCAAATGAAACTTCCATCTCACCATCACCTGAAAGACCTGCATACTGCTCGGGATCACACTCGTATGAGGTATTATAATCAGACTTTTTCACACCAACTTTGATATTCACACCTTTATCTCCAGATTCCCCAAATGTTTTTGCCCAAAATGTTCCAGATTCCCCAAATGTTTGGTCAAACAGAGGAAAAATATACAGATCTGGGAAGCCAAATGAAAGATTTTGGCACGAAAACGCACTTTTTCTCAAAAAAAAAGTGAGAAAAAGTGCGTTTTCGTGCCATTTTAAGGAAAAATATCGTAATTTTGCAGTCGAACCAAAACATTAGAAGTATGAAAGCAGATTTAATAATCGGACGAGATAAAGAAAAAGCAGACCTTCAACGTTGTATAGACTCAGATCGCTCTGAACTTGTTATCGTTTATGGTAGAAGACGTGTCGGCAAGACTTATCTAGTAGATGAATTCTTTGGTCGGAAGTACGACTTCACTTTCGTTGGAGGACACAATCTCCCCCAACGCACCCAATTGCGCAGTTTTGCCAAAGCATTAAAACAAGCCATGGGCGAGACATCAGCTCGCAAATTATCAGATTGGTTTGATGCCTTTGATGTTTTGGAAGAATATCTGTCATCCTTGCCAGAAGACCGCAAAAAGATAATCTTTGTAGACGAAATGCCTTGGATAGATTCCTTGCGTTCCGACTTCACCCCAGCATTTGAAAACTTTTGGAATGGATGGGCAGCCCGTCGTCGCGATATAGTTTTCATCGCTAGCGGTTCTGCCACATCATGGATGGTAGACAAGCTCATAGAAAACCAAGGAGGTCTGCATGCTCGCATCACTTGCCAGATATATTTACGCCCATTTACTTTGTATGAAACAGAACTATACCTAAAATCGCGGGGATGCTCTTGGGATCGCTTCCAGATAGCCCAATGCTATATGTTCTTTGGAGGCATTCCTTTTTATCTGAGTTTAATAGATCCAAGTCTGAGCCTTGTACAGAATGTTGATGCCCTGTGCTTTAACAAGGGAGGGGCACTAAGACAAGAATTTGACGAATTATATGGAGCCTTATTTACTCATGCAGACAATTACATCAAGGTGGTCAGGCTCTTGGCTAATCATAAAGGCGGCATGACAAATGCAGAAATTGCTAAAGCAGCCGAACTGGACGGAAAGAAGTTGTGCCAGATATTAAAGAATCTGGAGAGATGTGACTTCATCATGAAGTTCAGATATTATGGCAAGAAGACGCAAAACCGCCTATATAAGTTGACAGACTTTTATACCTTATTTTATTTAAAGTATATAGAGCCCAATATCGACTCCTTTGATGAGCAATGGTGGAGCAAGCATTATCTCTCTCACAGTGTTGAGGCATGGCAAGGTTTAACTTTCGAATTACTCTGTTTGTTCCATATCAGCCAAATACGCAAGGCATTGAATATTGGTGGCGTGGCTAGCGAGGCTTACATTTGGTTTGACAAGGCTGACAAAACCAAGAATCAGAGAGGAGCCCAAATAGATCTCATCATAGAGCGTGCCGACCGAGTCATCAACCTCTGCGAGATGAAATTTAGTCAAGCCCAATACAAAATTTCAGCAGATTATGAGATAAAGCTGCGCAATAGGATGGAATTATTCAGAGACCGAACCCATTGCACAAAATCATTGGTAAATACCTTTGTCACAACATTTGGTGTTGCCAATGGCATCCATTCAAGTATAGTAAACAGCGAAGTCACACTAGACAATCTCTTTCAAGAATGACACATAGGAGAAAGAGAATATTTTCATCATTAAAAAAATGCAAAAAGGTTGACCGTGTCATCACAACACAGCCAACCTTAACGACTAACATCTTTTTTCGGTTAATCTTTGTATGATAAACCTAAAACTAATGTCTTTTAGAGTAATTACTTGGCGTTGTTCCAATATTCTTGAGCACCAAGACCTGCTGCAAAGCCACCATAGGTGTGCTTGCGATAATAATCCAAATCCCAGAGGCCTACTGGCAAACCAGCACGCCAACCACTATTGGCAGGACTGTCAGTAGCACACCACTGGCAGATACCCCACTGCTGATTCTCAGGAACAATCTCAAGATACTTCTTGACGATAAACTCATAGTAAGCACGCATTGCCTTGTGCTGTTCCTCAGTCATATCAGTAGTATTTACAAGATTGCCGTCCTTATCCGCCAAGCCCATATCCAACTCAGAGATACGAACCAACTTATGTGAATCAACCATCAGGTTGAGCATGTTCACGTAAGCTTCCTCATTTTTCTTCTGCGTAGCAGGATCCATGCTGCAAGTAACGTGCATCTGACTGCCGATACCATCAATCTTGGTTTTACCGTCCTTCTCCCACTCCTCAATCCAATGAATCAGACTCTTGAGCTTCTTGTGGTCTTTATCCCAGGCTGCTTCCAAGTTGTAATCATTGATGAAGAGCTTCAAATCCTCAGGGGTTCCACCAGCATCAACAAAGCCCTTGCGAGCTGCAGCTACAGCAGTGCGAACATAATCAATGTCACCCAGGTAATCCTGCCAGTAGAAATTGTTCTTTGCATCGTCAGGCTTAACGTTGCCTCGTTTAGCAGACTGCAAGTCGAACTTACCATCGCCATCTTTATCTTCTCCAGAAAGGGCCTCGTTTACAACATCCCAAGCCTTCACCTTGCCCTCGGTAGCTTCCATCATGCCGTAAATCCAATTCTGCAAAGCAGGAGTAAGTGCTTTCTTCTTCTCCTCATCTGTAAGAGGATTGGTATTTGAAGACTTCGTGTAGTAAACTTCAAAATCATCAATATAGAGGGTACCAGCATATTTACCGATATTCAGCAGAAGGCGCAAGGCATTGTCACCATTACATGTGGTAGTCACGTCAACTGGCTTCCAATCAGTTGTAACCTTGATGGTAGGGAAGTCACCACAGCCTTTGTATCCGTCAGGATTCTGGAATCCAGCACCAAATTCACCAGCTACAGAACCCTTGATTTTCATCTTCAAGTGATAGGTTTTACCATTCTCGAAAGCGAAACCTGGTTCATAGTTAACTTGTGAATTCCAAGGGTCAGCCTTGGCTGCGTTGTTACCAACCTCACAAACACCATTTACAATCTTTGGCGTATTATCCATACCCCATCCACCAAGGTTCTTACCATCATCAAAGGTAAGATGCCCAACACTTACAGGGATTTCAACCACTTGACTTTCGGCCACTTCTTGAATATCTGTAGTTAGCGCCGTATGCCAGGAATAAGGTTTATAACAAGGAACTTCGTCCCCTTTTATGTCACCATTTACGATCAAATTATTGGTAGAACCTTCTTCACAAAGACTCAAAGACTTGATGTCCAGTTCACCGCCCAGTTTACCTGCAGCAAAAACAAAGTTCTCATAATTGTCTGACGGAGTAAATTCAGCTTTATATTCATTCCATTGAGTACCTACTGAAATCGAGCCTAAATCTGCATCACCTGGGGCTGCCCATAGAATTAAGTCAAAAGGAGCAGTAGCTTTTGCATTCATTTTAAAGACATACTTTTTCCCTTTAGATAACTGAGCAGGGAAATATAATTGAGCATCCCAATGACCACCAGCCACTGCATTCTTAATGACCAAGCAACGTGTGACATTAGAAGAAGGAGGTAACTCCTTGTCTGCAATCAGTCGATTCAGATACTTGTTAGGCTGCTGAGCATGCCAAGCCAAGGTATGACCATAAACAGAAAGACCTGCATCTGTGGCATTCTTAACATATTCCTTTACTTTCTCAAAATCCATGCTACCATCATCAGCAACACAAGAAGCCATCTTCATGGCGTTGCCGGCTACAGTCTCGTTAAAGTTGCTGTTGGTCAAAGCATACACCAGTTCCTTCTTGTTATATTCATCTACAGTAGTTCCGATTCCGAGGTGGAAGTTTGGACGGTCCTTGATGTATTCCTTCAAGGCATCATACTGCTCCAGATAACCATACTGCGCTTCCTTATCAGGACGTACGGTCTCGAAATTCTGGTCGAAGTGGTCTGCACAAGAGGCCAAAAGCATGGCCCCGAGTGCAGATACTAATATTTGTTTATTCATAACTTGTGCGATCATTAATTATTATAGGTATAAGAGAACTCCTCCTTGGATACTCCACTACGCCACCAAACGAGTTTCTCATTGAGATTCTTCTTAACGCCGCCGGCGAAAGTAATCTCAGCATTGAGTTCCATCAGGTCACGATCCTTGTTATTCCACGAATGGATACCATTGTCAGCCCAAGAGCCTGAGCCTGTAGCCTTAACACCTTCGGTGAGCGAAGTGATGGTACAGTTTTCTTTGTCATCGAAGGTGAGCAGGAGGTCTGCCTTCAAGATTTTGCTTCCCTCCTGGAACTCTACAGTATAAACAGAGCTGTTCAGGGTGCGGGTAGTAATCTGAACCTGTGAAGCCTTCTCGATATTTTCGGTACTTGTATTGTGATTGGTCAACCACCAACCGCTATACTTGTTCTGATACTTCACGCAATACATCACATAATCCCGTGGAGCCGTCTCCCAAATAGAAGCATTAGTTCGAGAGCCTGTTTTACCCTCTTTTAATGTTCCTGTGGCGATTCTGTCAAAACCAGTCTGATTCTGCATGACCAAAGGAATCACGTATGTATTCTTTACAGCATCAGGGTCTTTGAAGAAATCATCAGTCAGCTGCACCTCTGTACCTCCCTGCATACCTCCATTGAAATTGAAGGCTGTAGTAGATAGCTGATAATACTCTTTAGGCATAGCCTTTACTGGCGTGCCATCAGCGAATGTAAGGTTGTCGCACAAGCTATTGTCAACAGCCACATTCACGGTAGCATTTCTGCCATTATAGGAACCACCAAAGGTTGCCAGGATCTTAAGCTTATGTGCCTTGTCCAATGTTGTATCATACTCATCATCGCCCAGCACAATAGTACGAACTGGTGATTGATAAGCAAAGTAAGCAGTAGTTCCCCCCTCGTAATCATCAAAAGCCTGGTCTCCATTCTCACATGCCGTGAAAGAAGCCATCAGTGCCAGAAGGGCTGCCACCATTTTGATATATCGTTTCATAATCATTAGTCTTTATTTATAATATTAGCCGTTTATTATTTCCAACCCTCGTTCTGCTTGAGGTTGCTGTATTTCAGAATCTCAGAGTATGGGATAGGACCATAGTACATATAGTCATCATACTTACGCTCCTCTGCATCGAAGGTCTTATAGACGAAAGCACCAGTTGCCGCGTCTGTTGTGATGTTGATACCCTTGGCAGCCTCATTGAGTTTAGCCTTCCAGCGACGCAAGTCCCAGAAACGATGATTCTCGAAGCAGAGTTCCAAGCGACGCTCATTGCGAATCAACTCACGCATTTTTTCCTTGGTCTGTGCGCACTCTTCCAAGTATGGGTCTTCATCAAACTCACCAATGCCTGCACGCTCACGGATTGCCTTGAGGACATCGTAAGCAGAATAGTTGGCTCCACCTACATTAACCTTTGGTCCCTTAGCCTCATTAGCAGCCTCAGCATAGTCAAGAAGAATCTCGGTAGAACGAATGCGAGCGTTCAAGTGCTTCTGCTTGGTGGTTGCGTTAGGGTTGAGGTTGATGTCTGAGCGGAGCAACTTACGGAGATAGTAACCCGTCCTGGTTGACTTACCATTCTCCTTGTTCAAACCATCAGCGGTTTTAGAGTCGGCAGCAGAGTTAACCACACCATCAGTTGAGCCAATCTTATCGCCATTCACCAAAATGTAAGCCTTCAGACGAGGGTCACGGTCAGCATAAGGATCCTTGGCATTATACCCAGAGTTTGTATCTGTAATAGGATAGCCATTCGCCATAGGGAAGGCATCCACCAAATTCTGGGTAGGGTTTACACGACCCTTTCCATAGAGGGTAGAAGGATAGTTATCAGCCTCCAATGTGTTGTTCTCATCGATGCCACCACGCCAGATGATTTCCTTAGGATTGTCAGCAGTAGTTCCCAATCCATCAATCAAGCTTTTGTTGTCGAACCACTTCCATCCATCAGGATCACAAGCGCTCAAACCACCAAAGTTTTTCAAGCAATCAGCAGCAAGCTTGGCTGCCTGCTCGTAGGTGAAGACACCAGCTGAAGCATAAGCTGGAGAAGCTGCCATGATGGCAACCTGAGCCTTGAAGGCAGAAATGATTCTGCCGTCAATCTTGCCACGGTGATTTTTACCGAAAGCACGATTATACTCTGCATTGGTAGCACCTTGCTGTGCATACTTGGCTGGGACATTCTCCTCCTCCACATCACCATACTGCTCTGGGAGATACTTCAATGCCTCATCGAAGTCAGACATAATTTGGTCAATGCACTCCTTGAAAGTGTTACGTGGAAGATTGAAATCAGACTTTGAATCTTCTGAAGAAAGATGGATAGGCACACCCATCAACTGACCATCTACCATACCTGCATGAGCACGGAGCAAGTAGAACATGTGCAAGCCACGCAAAGCGTAAGCATTGCCCTTATAGTTGTCAGCATACATCTGGTTAAGTATCTTACTGGAATAAGACCACTCAACCTTATCGCAGTTTTCCAACATTAAGTTGCAGTACTGGATGGCATGATAACGTCCATCCCACTGTGAAACTGGGTTCATATTGGCAGCCCAAGAACCTGTAGCCATCTTCCTATGGTTGAAATAGTCGCCTGAGTTTTCGTTGGTGACAGCATCATCTGTAGCCACATCAGTAAATGGTGAGGTGCTATATGGCAAAGCCAAGTAAGCGTTGTCAAGAATGCCACGAGCGAACTCTGGATTCTTATACATCTCGCTAATATCTTGGTTATTTTCCAAGGCAGGTTCAAACAGGTCGTCACAAGAAGTGAGCGAGATTGCCACTGCGCTTATCAATAATAATCTTGATAATTTCATATTTTTACTCATTTATTAATCATTAGAATGATACCTTGGCACCAATGCTGTAGAAGCGATTCAATGGTGCAGAACCAGTATTGTTAACATTCATCTCCAAGATCTTGCGTTCCTTGGCGATTGTCAGCAAACTATTGCCGTTGACAAAGAGCTGAAGTCCGCGTACGAAACTCTTCATGAACATCGCCTTAGGGAAGTCGTAGCTCAACTGCACCTTCTGAAGGTCGATGCGGTCGGTAGAGTACATCCAGAAGTCTGAAGTCTGGTAATTATTTGTACCAGCCTCTGTGGTCAGACGTGGATAAGTAGCCGTTTCAGCTGTCTCTTTGGTCCATCTGCCACGCATCTCTGCTGTATATTTGGCATCACCGCCTACCCAGTAATAGGTAGAGTTCTTAACAGCCTTGGCACCAAAGTTGCCTGTACCGAGCAAGAAGAGAGTGAAGTTCTTGTACTTCAAGGTCACGTTCAAGCCGAGTGTGTAAGGTGAGCCATACCAGCCGCCCTTGCCCAGGTAAACCTGGTCCTTGCTATCGATAACGTTATCACCATTCTGGTCCTTGTACTTCAGGTCGCCCGGACGGATGGTTCCGCCGATAATCTGTGTTGGAGAGTTCTTGATATCATCCTCATCCTTGAAAAAGCCCAGGCACTCATAACCCCAAATGGCATCGAGAGGCTGTCCCTGACGATACTGGTAAGCATCAGCATACTGTGAGTCATCACGCTTGGTAGCCTCAGTGGTATAATAAGTAAAGTTAGCACCTACGCCTAAACCTAACTCCCCAAGCTGCTTCTTGTAGTTAACACCCAAGTCGAAACCAGAACGCTTATCCTCATTGTAGTTCATATATGGTACGAATGAAGACTCTGGATAGTAGCTAAAGAGATAGCTTGGCATCTGGTTGCGAGCCTCGATGATACCATTGGTCAACTTAGAACGGAAGTAAGAAGCATCCAAACTCAAAGACTTGTCGAGTACTTCGGCATGAATTGTAGCAGAGAACTCCTTGCGATGCAAGTAGTTGAAGTCTTTGTTCTCACCTCGCTTAGACTGAATGGCAGAGTGACCTGAACCTCCATTCCAGTCCCACCAGCCACCACTCTGGTATGTTCCCTGGTACATATAATAGTTATCAATGCCCAGATCGGTCTTCATATCGGTATAGCTTGCACTCAAAGTTAAGTCATCGAAGATGGAATTCTCCAAGAACTTCTCTTTAGACAAGCGCCATCCCAATGTAACGGAAGGAGACATACCCAAGCGATTGGCAGAAGGCAACTTCGCAGACCATGGTGTAGCCAGAGCGAAATCGGCATAATACTTATGATCATAGTTATAAGAGAGCTGCAAGCCCATATTGGCATTGCTTACCTTATGATATGTTCCAGAATTGGTCTGCTGGTAACCATTTGCCACCAACATGGCACTTACGTTATGCACATCATTGAAAGTGCGGTTGTAATCGAAGTGTGCATTGAATGCGATAGTCTGATTATCTGTAGAACCAGAGATATTCTGAACACCCGACTTCTTATCCACCGTACCGTTGTTGTTCAAACCTACGATAACATCCTTGCCGTTGTAGCTAGCCCATGTAGGCTGGAAGGTAGCGTAAGTATTATTGAATGATGTAGTGTAGAGCGTTGCATAGTCGATGGCCATCATCGTATGGAAGCTCAAGCCCTTGAGTACAGAAGAGAGGTCGAAATTAAGACCTACATCAAACTGGAACTGACGGCTGTGATAAGTATTCGTTCCAGAAGCATAGATGTCGCCAAACACATTACTCTGGTCCAAGCTGCTTCCACCCAGGAAGTACTTACCATCAATGATATTGCTGGAAGCACCAATCATGTTCAATGCCGACTTAGCATTAGGGTCGATCATGTCGATAGGAATCAGTGGAGACACACGGTTAGGACGGAAAGTGCGAGCCAACTCCCAATACTTGTAACTATTGTTTGCCGACTTAGAGCTATAATAGGTTGCATTGGCGTTCACATAAGCCGAAATAGTCTTGCTGAGCTCGATATCCACATTACCTCTAACACTGAAACGATCCGTATAATCCTTCTTTGCCTCGCCAAAGTTTAGGTTATCACCAGTGCGATAATAGCTTATATTAGCATAGAATTGCGTACGCTGATTACCACCTTCTATCTCGGCAGATACCTCAGAACGATTGAAAGCCTTCTTGATATAATCAGAAGAATAGAAATCTACGCTAGGATAGCGATATGGATTCTTTCCGGATGCATAGTTGTAGATGGTCTCTGCAGAATATGGCAGGTTGTTTACATTACCACCATCATTCAGGAAAGCCTCATTGTAAAGGCTCATGTACTCAGCCGAACCGAGATACTCTGGAAAAGCCTTGGCTACGTTCCAGCCCGTATTGGCATTCACCTTAACAGACAAGCCATCATTAACCTTGCCACGCTTGGTGGTAATGAGAACCACGCCATTGGCAGCCTTGCTGCCATAGAGTACTGTGGCCTGGGCACCCTTCAGGAAAGAGATATCCTCAATCTCGTCGGGGCGAACATTACTGGCGTCACGTGGCACACCGTCGATGAGAACGAGTGCATTGGAATAACCCCACATACCACTGCCATTATAACCGGATACATAACCCTGCATATTGTCAAGGCTGTAGGTATTATAGTTTTTCTCTGTCAATTCTCTGACGTTGACGGTGCTCACACCACCGAGCACATCGCTCTGGTACGCCTTCTTGAACGCCACGTTAACCATTGCGCTATCAGCAGATTCCTGAGCCGAAGCAGGCAACTGTGCCAGAAGTGCAGTAACCACTGTCAGAGCAGAGTATATTGTTTTCTTATTATTTTTCATATATAATATGATTATTTCTAAGTTTATGCTTTTTATATATCACATCTCCGGGTGATTACCATCCAGGATTCTGACCAAACTCAGGATACAGATAAACATCACTTTCCTTGAGTGGCAAGAGATAGTGTTTCTCAGAGAAGTCGCGGGTCACGATGCGTTTCTCGCTCCATCCTGTCACCTCGGCATCACGAGGGTCGTTCTTGGTGAAGTCATAATTGCCTACACGCTTAAACTCCTGCGAGGTCTTGATGTTGTATGGATACTCAGTGAGGAGCAACCAACGCTGCAAGTCGTTCCAACGGAAGCCCTCGAAAGCAAGTTCTACGGCACGCTCACGACGAACCTCATCCATAAACTTCTTCTGGTCGGCAACAAATTTATCTGCCACATGGCCAGCGTCTACGCGATTTCTAAGTACATTGATGGCATCAACAGCGGTGAGATCGAGCTTTGAACTCTTGTAGTTGGCTCCCTGAACGGCTGCACCAGCCTCAGCATACATCAGATAGAGGTCGGCAAGACGCATGTAAGGAAGGTCGCACTGCAAGGCACCACCCCAGTCATACATTTTATCATACTTATTAGCCTGATGAGGAACTAACTTCTGGCAATAGTAGCCTGTGCGGCATCCCTGAGAAGCTGAACTACGCAAATTACTGCCTGTATACATCTGTATATACTTGAACTGATAGTCATCATCCTCCTTACCAATTGTCTTATTGATATACTGGAAACCATCGAATACGATATCGTGATAGAAGCGTGGGTCACGATTCTTGAATGGATGCTTTGGATCGAAACCTGAATCTGGGTCATCCAGAGGAAGACCGTTTGCCATACCATAATAGTTTACATAGTTGGCAGTAGGCTGATGAATCAGCGCATCGTGCTCAACGATACCGTTCAATTTAGGTCCCCAAAGCTTGGTGAAGTTCCAGTTAGAACTATTCTCTCCAATATATGGACCGCGCAAGATTGCCTCTGTAGTACCTGGCTGTTTCCAGTTTTTACCCGTTGTATAGAAGATTTCTGAGAAATTGGATTTTGAGCCATCCTTTGCCACATGGTTATAAATATCAGAATACTTGTACTCTGCCAAGGCATAAGGAGTCTTACCAGAGTTAACCTGTGCAAGTGCCTCACCTAAAGCATCAGCTGCTTGCGCTGCAAGCTCTACATTATACTTATAGGTATCGCCATTCTTGGAAGCACCAACCTCCGCCTTAAGGTTGTTCAATGGAGAGGCTGCCCAAAGCAACACCTTACCCATATAACCCAAGGCACAAACCTTTGTGATACGGAGTTCGTTCTTGCCCAAGGTCTTCTTACCAACTGCAGTCTTATCCCAGTCGTTTGGAAGAAGATCGGCAGCAGCACGGAAGTCTTCTGCACATTTCTTGGCACACTCCTGATAAGTGAGGCGAGGCAAGGTTAATGCCTGAGAGCCATCCAGCACGGTATCTACGTATGGCATACCGCCAAAGAAAGCTATCATCTCCTCGTGCCACCAAGCACGGAAGAAAAGCAGCTGACCCTTGATGATATTCTTCTCCTCCTGGGTGCAATCGGTCATCTTGTCAAGATTGGCAAGTCCAAGGTTACACTTGCGGATACAATACCAGGCATGCTCCAATGAGTGACTGTATTTATCCGTTTTGGTCGGATTCAAATCATCAGTGTGCAGAAAGCTCTGCTGATCACCATACCAATGGCGATAGTCGCCCAAGTCGAAGTGTGCTGTTACATGGCTATCACCCAAACCTGTATTCATGATTTCATCTTCACCCCAGTTAAAAGTTGTACACCAGTAATTTGACTCCTTGCTTGGAATACAGTTGTACATTTCCTCAACATAACCTTGGAAATTGGTGAAGTTCTTGAACGCTTGGTCTGAACTCACATTAGAATCTGGCGTCTTGTCAAGATAATCTGTACAAGAAGCGAATCCATAGATGAGACCCAGCGCGCAAAAAAGTTTTACTATATTATATTTCATTTTATTTATGCTTGTTTAAAGATTAAACTTGACACCGAAGTTGACACGCTTCATAGTTGGGTAAGCACCTACGGCTCCACCGTTACTTGAGAAGTTTGACTCACGGTCGTCTGGCATTCTGGTCCAGAGCCAAAGGTTGTTACCACTTACGTAAACCTTAAGGTTGTTCAAACCAAGTTTCTTGATCCATCCACCATTCCAAGTGTAAGCAATCTCCACGTTCTTCAGACGGATATAGGAACCATCACAGAGATACTGTGTACCATAGTAGGCAGAATTGCTCATTGGCTTGGAGTTGTATCGAGGTGTGAGCACATCCGCATTGTTGTGGTCGTAGCTCCACCATGTACCTTGGTTGTAAACGTTGTTAACTAACTCCTGAGAGAAGCTGATCATCGTTACATCACGAGTTACATTGGTTACACCATAGAACTGTGCGAAGCAGCTAAAGCCTTTGTACTCGAAACCAACAGTGGCATTGTATGTATTCTGTGGGCTACTTGTATAACCATAAGGCACGATATCGTTCACATTGTCCACCTTACCATCACCATTGAAATCGACGATGTAGTAATCACCAGGAAGACGATTGCCATCGTTGGAATCCATCTTAGGAGAACCATAAAGTTCGTCATAGTTTTGAATGAATCCCTTATCCAAATAGGTATAGGTTTGACCTATAGAGTGGCCTGCCTGCTTACGATAAGAAGGAAGAAGTGCTGCATCATCCTTGATCTTGATGGTATTGGTGGCGTGGGTCATGTTGAAGTTTGCCCAGAGACGCATCTTGTTGGCAAAAACCTTGTTGAACTTCACTTCCAACTCATAACCGCTGGTCGTTACCTTACCTAAATTGGCTGCAGGAGCGGTCTGTCCAAAATATGATGGCATAGAACGAGAGTTACCAAGCACAAGGATGTCGGTACGAGTATCATGGAAGAAATCGACTGCACCTGTAATCAAGCCGCCCAAGAAACCATAATCAAGACCGAAGTTCACCTTCTTCACTTTCTCCCAATGTACGTTAGGGTTACCTACTGATGACTCACGATACCAAGTATAGATGGATTCCTTGTCGCTCACGGTAGTTCCCATATTGGTCTTGCCACCGTATGCCCACTGACTCATATAGAGGAAGCGGTCTCCTACGTTATCATCACCGATTTCACCATAAGATGCACGGAGTTTCATCATATCCACAATCTTGTGCTCACGAAGATACTTCATGAATGGCTCTTCGGAGATCATCCAGCCAAGGGCACCAGAGCTGAAGAATGCGAAACGATTGTCTGGAGAGAACTTCTCTGAACCATTATAAGCACCATTGTACTCGAAGAAGTAACGAGAGTTCCAATCGTATGTGGTACGGAACACCCAGTCTTCACGATAAGAAGGTATCATGGCACCCATAGCATACTCCTGTCGTCCGAAAAGACCCATGGCGCTCACACTGTGCTTGCCAAAAGTGCGAGCCCAGTTAAGCTGTGCCTGATAGTTGAGGTTACGCTGAGTGGCCCAGTTGTTGACCTCACCCCCGCTGATGGTCCACTTGTTACCCACTGTATAGTCGAACTGATCATAAGACTCGTATGCATTCTTGTAAGAAACGGCTCCTGTATGAGGATCAATCCACTTCAACTGTGGGTCATTGTTCATATCATTAATACCACGATTCTTCTCTACAAAAGTATTGTCCCACGAAATCATACCTCGTGCAGAAAGTCCCTTGGTAATGAAATCAAGTTTCTGTTCCAACACGAAATCAGTAGTGATGCGAGTAGTGGTAGAAGTCATGGTACCACCCAAAGAAACCTGCTGGGCAGAGTTGCTAACATTGGTAGTACCTGGCAAATATCCCCATGAGCCATCACTATACTTAGGCATGAAGGCATCAGGAGCGATATTGTAAGCACCAGACCACTGCTGGCTTATCTGCCATTCACTATATCCATCGCTACTGTTTACCCAAGGAGCCTTGCGTACGCCATTGGAACCTGCAAGGTTTACCTTGAACAAAGTAGTCTTCGTAATAGAGAAATCAAGATTAGAACGAACGTTTACACGATTGTAGTTATAACCTGTATTATAATTACGACCATTGCCGAAGTTCTTGTAAAGGTCACCCTCTGACACGAAATCTATACCTGCGAAATACTTCACAAACTTGGTACCACCCGCTACATTGACATTGGCATTGTAAGACATGGTATAGTCTTTGAACAAATACTTCTGCCAATCTATATTTGGATAACGCTCACGCTGCTCCAGTGTAGTCTGGTTGCGATAGTTCTCGATGAAGCTCATCGGTTCCATCTTGTCGAAACTGCCTGGAGAGATGTTCAACTCATGCTCGATGGCAGTGTTTCTTGCCACGAGTGCATCATAAGAATCGTACTTACTTGGAAGTTTAGAAGGAATCTTCATCACGGCATTAGCAGTAACGCTAATCTGAGCCTTGCCTTCAGAACCACGCTTGGTGGTAATCAGGATGACACCATTCGCACCCTTCACACCATAAACGGCGGTGGCAGAAGCATCCTTCAATACAGAGATAGTAGCCACAGACTGCATATCAACGGTTGACATTGGTCGCTCAATACCATCCACCAAAACGAGAGGAGAAGAGTTGTTCCAAGAAGAAGCACCACGAATCTGAATCTGAGGTTCCTCTTCACCAGGCATACCACTGGATGCAGTGGTAACAACACCCGGAAGGTTACCAGTCAGAGCTGCTCCGATATCACTGATACCCGCAGCACGCTCCAGCGTTTTTCCTGTGGTCTGGGTGATGGCACCTACGACAGATGCCTTCTTCTGCTGACCATAACCAACGACTACAACTTCGCCGATGGCGTTGTCGTCTTCAAGAGTAAGTTTGAACTCTCTCTTCGTACCAATCTTAACTTCCTTGGTCTTCATACCTACGTATGTAAATACGAGGATAGAATTCTCTGAAG
>OIXA01003333.1_pt1 | contig 16952 bp, 10 predicted proteins | sample 1587721 | NCBI WGS metagenome assembly OIXA01 (sample SAMEA3888900, study PRJEB22519) | human gut metagenome | biome: human gut; feature: human-associated habitat; material: faeces | place: Denmark | collected 2013 | reverse complement strand
CATTTTTTCTTGTTTAAAGTGTTAAAACGGTGTAAAGTAAATCTGTATTAAGTCAGGTTAGCACATTGTCCCTTGGCTGTTTCTATGGATGTACGGGATTGGAAGAAATAAAAATTCCGTCTTCCGTGGTGAAAATTCAGGCAAAAACGGCATCAAGTTTTGGGCATTCTTCTTATACCGACAATGTAAGTTATGGTTGCTTCTACAGCTGTACTAACCTTAAAAAGGTTATTTTCGAGGACGGCAATACGCCCATTACTTATTACGATCCGAACGAAGATGACCAACATCAGCCACACAACTTTCATACCATCTTCTATGGTTGCCCAATGGAGGAGCTGTATTTGGGACGTGGATTTACTAATTATTCTTATGGCTTTGAAAATTTAACCACTCTTAAGAACGTAAAAATTGGTCCAAACGTAAAATCTTTAGGATGTAGTTTGGCAAATACAGGATTGACTAAACTTGTTGTGCCTGACAATGTGACAGTTCTGTTTAATTTCCCAGACAACCTTGAAGAACTTTATCTTGGAAATGGCATTACTGACTTTAGTGTTGAGGGTGACAAAAATCTTAAGCATATTTACATTGGAAATAATTTAGAGACTCTGTATTTATATACGGGAAATGAAAAGTTAGAAGATATTGTAATAACATCTTCTAAAATAAAGAAAATTGTAGAGCATTCTGCAAATAGGAATGGAGTAAAGATATATCTCCCTCAAAAAGATATGTATCCAAATGACATAACAAAAGGAGAAAAATTATCCATTGCAGAATTAATAGGGACAACGCAAGAATATACAGGGGAAACACCGAAATTCAATTTGAGTTCTAAATTAGAAAATGCGGAGTTTTCATACGAAAACGCAAACATCCCCAAAGACGCAGGTTCATATAAAGAAAATGTTCCTGTAGAAATTAAAATAGGGGACTGGAAATCAAGTTTCAATACAGAAGTCGCATACACCATAACCAAGGCCCCGCTTACTGTTATTGCCGACAATATGGAATTGCCTTACGGCAGCGAGAAAAAAGACTTTACGGTTTCATACTTTGGCTTTAAGAACGGTGAAGACGAGTCGGTGCTCAAGAAGCCTGTTACAATATCGACAACGGCAAAGAAAGACAGTCCTGTGGGGACATATCCTATAATACCTTTCGGAGGTTACGCCGATAATTACACCCTTTCCTACGAAAGAGGCGTGCTTACTGTTGTAAAGGCCAAGCAATCTATAGAATGGTACACAGAAATGCCCGATGAGGCTACTGTAGGTACAAAGATAAAGCTCGAAGCCACGGCATCGTCCGGTCTACCTGTGTCGTTCAAGAGCAGCGACAATGGCGTAGCCAGCATTTCGACAGTGGACGGCGAGTACTATCTTAACTGCAAGAAGGCTGGCGAAGTGGAAATTACGGCTTGCCAGGTTGGCAATAAAAACTATGAAAGTGCAGCCGATGAGGTGCGAAGTCTTACAGTGATGGCAAGCACAGGTATAGAGGATGTAGAATCGATTGTCTCAGGAACAGAAAAAGTTTATGACGTTAGCGGCAATGTCTTGAAAAAATGTCAGCGTGGCGTAAACATTGTTCGTCGTTCGGATGGAACAGCAAAGAAGGTTGTAGTAAAATAAACCGTCACAACCTTCCTTTCTTATTTATCCAAAAGTCTTGGATAAAAAACAGGGCCTTGGCCGCGCTTGCGGTCAAGGCCTCTGTCTACTATGGCTTGTTCGTTTTTTCGTTTATAGCATCTTTTTCAGCAGATGCTTTTTTCAGCAGATGCTCTTTCTTCTTACAGCGGATACTCGTCAAAGGCGTAGAGCACGGTTGAGAGGTAACGCTCGCCTGTGTCGGGGAGAATGGCTACGATGGTCTTGCCCTCGTTCTCGGGACGCTTTGCCAGCTCGGCAGCAGCAAAGGCGGCAGCACCTGAAGAGATGCCGACGAGCAGACCCTCCTCGCGTGCCAGTTCGCGGCCTGTGCGTATGGCATCGTCGTTGTCGATGTCGAGCACCTCGTCAATGACAGATGCGTCGTAGGTCTTGGGCACGAAGCCGGCACCGATGCCCTGGATCTTGTGGGGACCGCTCTTGCCGCCGTTCAGCACGGGCGAGGTGGCGGGCTCCACAGCCACAACCTTGATGTTGGGGTTATACTCCTTCAAGCGTTTGCCGATGCCCGAGATGGTGCCTCCTGTGCCAACACCAGCCACGATGATGTCGATCTTGCCGTCGGTCTGCTCCCAGATCTCACGGCCTGTGGTCTCGTAGTGGCGACGGGGGTTGGCGGCGTTCTCAAACTGTTGAAGGATGACAGAGCCGGGGATAGAATTGCGCAGCTCCTCGGCAGCCTTTATTGCTCCTGGCATGCCGTCCTTGCCCGGTGTGAGCTTCACCGTTGCGCCGTAGGCCTTCACGAGGTTGCGACGCTCCACGCTCATGGTCTCGGGCATGGTGAGGATGAGCTTGTAGCCCTTCACTGCCGACACCAAAGCCAAGCCCACACCTGTGTTGCCGCTCGTCGGCTCGATGATGGTTGCGCCTGGCTTAAGGATGCCTTTCGCTTCGGCATCCTCGATCATGGCGAGTGCCACGCGGTCTTTCACGCTTCCGCCGGGGTTGAAATATTCCACCTTTGCGATGACAGGCGTTTTAAGACCCTTAAGTGTAGAAAACTTCCCAAGTTCGAGAAGAGGAGTGTTGCCCACAAGATCAGTGAGCTTCTTTGCTATCTTAGTCATAATATGGTTGTTTTGTTATTGTTAAATTTTGTCGAAAGCCTGCTTGAGGTCATCCAGAATGTCGTCGATATGCTCGGTGCCGATGCTCAGACGAATGGTTGAGGGCGTGATGTGCTGCTGTGCCAGCTCCTCAGGAGTCATCTGCGAGTGGGTGGTGGTGTAGGGGTGAATGACGAGGCTCTTCACGTCGGCAACGTTGGCAAGGAGAGAGAAGATCTGAAGCGAGTCGATAAACTTCCATGCTGCCTCCTGGCCGCCTTTTATCTCGAAGGTGAAGATGCTTCCGCCGCCGTTGGGGAAATATTTCTGGTAGAGGGCATGGTCGGGATGTGAGGGCAGAGACGGGTGGTTGACCTTCTCCACCTTCGGGTTGTTGGCCAAGAACTCGACCACCTTCAGGGCGTTAGAGACATGGCGCTCCACACGCAGCGAGAGGGTCTCAAGGCCCTGGAGCAAGATCCATGCGTTGAGGGGTGAGATGGTGGCGCCTGTGTCGCGAAGGATGACGGCGCGTATGCGGGTCACGAAGGCTGCCTTTCCTGCCACGTCGGCAAACACGGCACCGTGATAAGAGGGGTCGGGCTTGGCAAGAGAGGGATATTTGTCGGCGTTGGCTTTCCAGTCGAAGGTGCCGCCGTCAACGATCACGCCGCCTAAGCTTGAGCCGTGGCCGCCGATAAACTTTGTTGCTGAGTGTACCACCACGTCGGCTCCGTGCTCTATCGGGCGGATGAGGAACGGTGTGCCGAAGGTGTTGTCGACGATGAACGGAATGTTGTGCTTGTGGGCAACGGCTGCCACTGCCTCAAGGTTGGTGACATCAGAGTTGGGGTTGCCGAAGGTCTCGGCATATACCACCTTGGTGTTGGGCTGTATGGCTGCCTCCAGGGCTTCGAGGTCGTTCACGTTGACGATGGTGTTGGTGACGCCCTGTGTGGCGAGCGTGTGGGTTATGAGGTTGAAAGAGCCTCCATAGAGGTTGTCGGCAGCAACGATGTGGTCGCCAGCCTGAACGATGTTCTGAAGAGCGTAGGTCACGGCGGCGGCACCCGAAGCAACGGCCAGACCTGCCACACCTCCCTCAAGGGCTGCAACGCGGTCTTCAAACACGCCCTGTGTAGAGTTGGTCAGACGACCGTAGATGTTGCCGGCGTCGCGCAAGCCGAAGCGGTCGGCAGCGTGCTGTGAGTTGCGGAACACATAAGAGGTGGTCTGGTATATTGGCACCGCGCGTGCATCGGTAGCGGGATCGGGGTTCTCTTGTCCTACATGCAGCTGGAGTGTCTCGAAGTGAAGTTTCTTGTTGCTCATAAACTTTTCCTTTCTTTTTGTGTGCCTCTGCCGTTGTTTGCTCTTGACCTGAATGTGAGCGTTTGCTCTTGACCTGAATGTGAGCGTTTGCTCTTGAACAGCTTGTGAGCGTTTGCTCTTGAACAGCTTGTGGATGTTCGGTCTTGCAACTCCCCGCAGAAGCATATTGTTAATATTCTTGTTTTGTTTCTTTTTTACGATTGCAAAGTTACGCCCTTTTTCCCACATACCAAATAGCACAAATGGGTCATTCGGCATACCACGTTTGTGGTATTTGTGGGAAAAACAGGGACTTTTGCCTTAATATACCTTATTTATATAGCGTTTTTCTGCGCTTCGCGCGGCTTTGAACATCAATATTCTGCGCGAAGCGCGTATTAATGATAATTAATGGGTCATTAATGGAAATTAATGTTCAAACACCGCGCGAAGCGCCTAATCACCTACGGAGCGCAAGAATGTTCAAAAAAAACGGGCGCGAAGCGCGACGTAAATATTATTTATGTTTAAGAAAGTTCTGATGTCATAACAAAAAAGCAAGCTTTCTTTGTTTTGTCTTCGATTTAAATAAATTCCTCACGCTCACGAAAGCAAATGAATTTGCTTTCGTTTCGCTTAATCGAAATTTTGCAGTACCTTTAAATAAGGTACGCTGCATCTCAACAAAACAAAAAAAGCAAGCTTTCTTTGTTTTGTCTTCGTTTTGCAGTACCTTTGCACGCGGATATGAAAAAACTCACGATATTTTTACTCTTAATGTGTTTCTGTGCCACATCACAAGCACAGACGAGCCGTCGCGTGATAGAGAAGACGGCAAACGAGGCAATAAGCCAGATTGCGCTTACGGGCCACACACCAAAGGACGAGCTGATAGACAAGCTGGCGGCAGATGCCGACGTGAGCATAGACATGCTCAGCCGAATGGGAGACCCCGACGACGCACGACAGGCAAAAGCCTGTGTGCGGCTGATCGACGACATAACAGCCTACAGCTTGACAGCCCACGGGCAGCGTTATGTGAACCTGGTGCGCAACGGACTGAAGAAGGCCATCGACCGCAGCGACAGCCCAGAGGCGCGTCTTCACTATCTTGACCAGCTGAAAAAGGTGGCTAAGCCTGCCGACGCGCAACACATTGCCATGTATCTCTCTGACCCCGACATGGCGGCGGCAGCCTTTGATGTGCTTAAAGACATGCCGGGCATTGATGCGCAGCTGAACGACCTGCTCAAAAGAGAGACAGCTGACAGCAAGACCGCAGCAGCCGGCAGCAAGAACGGCAAGACCGCAGCAGCCGGCAGCAATGAGGCAATGGGCGAAGCAGAGGCCAACCTGCAAAAGGTCATAAAGGCGCGTGAGGGCCATGCAGTAGAGGCTCCCAAGGCCAAGGCGCTTCCCAAGACGTCGGCCCTGCCGTTCTGGACGGTGAGTCTGGACAAGGCGGTAGACCTCATGCGTGCAGAGCGCGACGCCGCAGCCGATGAGCTGATGCTCAACGAACCGGCTGCCGTGGCCATGGAGCGTCTGCTCGACATGGCTGCAAAGAAAGAGGCGGGCGCTGCACGCGACGCTTTGCTCGCGCGTTATGTGACCATGGCAGAGGCGTGTGGTGCCACCGACGGCGAGCGCTACCTGCTGTTGCGTGCCGCTGACGAGCTGGAGCCAAGCGACCTGCTGCGACAGAAAATAATCGTGGCGCTCGGTGCCACACACACCGTTCAGGCTTTGGCTTACATCAGGCAATATTATGACAAAAAATCGCTTTACGATGCCGTCGGCGCTGCCACACACGACATCGTTGCCAATGCCCCTCAGGTCAACGGCGGGCGCCACGTATACAACATGCTGCAAGCTTCGAAGCAATCGTTCATACACCATTATGACGAGCAGGGCGTAGGCACAGCCATTGACGATGTGCTCGATGCCATTGACCATTGTGGCACGGCGGGAGGCTATAACCTTGCTGCAAGCGCTCCAACGAAGATGGGGGCAAGAGGCTATTGGAACATGTATGACGAGCTGAAAAACTTTGATCTCACCTTCGACTGGCTTGCTGAAGGCACGCTGACCGTCTACATTCACTCCATGCCCGTGCTCACCCTTCACCACAAGCTCGGCGCCCGGCTTGCAGGCGATGCACAGTGGCATCCGTTTGCTGGCGACGGCAAGAGTTTTCCGACAGGCGATGAGGCTGCATGGTGCACGGCCAACATAAGCGTTACCGACAACAAGGTCACGGTGACGGTCAACGGCCGCGACATCTTCCTTAACACGCCCCTCGTGAGCGACCGGCAAGGACAGCAGCCCAACACCTCTGGCACCATCAGGTTTCTTGCCGATGAGAATGGGGCTACCGTAAGGCAAATGTGCATAAGACGAAGATAACATTTCTTACGGGCTGTTTCTTACAGACATCTTTTACATCTTTTACAAGCTTTTTTTACGAGCGACCTTTAACGGGTGACGAGCAGACGAACAATTGGTCTTTGCTCGTCACCCGTTTTTTTGCTCCTTTTTATCTTATCTTTATTCTCTACTTTTTTGTTTTCTGACATCTGTTCCACTTGTGCTTGTGTGCGCCTACATCACTTCGCATGCTGTTGAATAACAATGTCTAATGGCGTTTCCTTTTTTTGTGAATTTGAGAAAATATCTGTTAAAATATAGTAATATTTTGGGGCGGGGGGGGATTTTTCTCAATTACAAAAAATAATTCTAATTTTGCGCTTAACAACTATATGGAATTCTCACATATAATGAGATAAAAAACAAAATATCTGATAGCGAAGACTCTTGGAAAGAGGGTAAAATGAATAGAGGATAATATTGGATTTGATGTAATTGAATTGGATGTGTTTTTCCTTCTAACTGTGAATTTATTCAACATAAGACAAAAAACTATGTACAAGAAAAACTTAAAGTTTTTGGTTATGTCTAAAGACATGGCCAAATCGTTGGTTGCTGCTGCATTGACGGTAGCATTCTCAACCCCTGTTGCAGCCAACACGGCAACAGGCTCTCACACTGCATCAGTAGCTTTCTCAAAACAAGCCGATGGCATCGTCATGCCAACGGATGCTGACGGTTCTAATGGCTCTAACGCTTCAGGAGGCCTTGTTGGCCTCGAGTTTTTGAAGGGTAAGACAGAGGACGAAATTAAGAATGCTGCTTTGACGCCTGGCTCTGAACTTAATGATAACAAGCCGGATGAGGTGTTCTTCCTCTACAACGTGAAGACGGGTAAGTTTCTTAATGCGGGAGGATATTGGGGCACACACGTCTCTTTGAAAGACTATCCTCTCTCGCTGTGGGCGGAAACAAACACCTATGGCACCAAAAAACTGATTGATTTTATACAAAACTTGGAAACCGGTCAGGGGAAATATTTAGGATGGTGGAATGGCGTTCAAGATCCCGATGATGGAGTCTTCATTGACCGAAAGCTAACTGATAATACCCACTATGGTTGGGGCTTTGAGCTTCAGGAAAATAAAAAAAACACATATAAAATTTATACATACGACGCAACCAAAACTCTTTCTAAAAGCAATAAATATTATCTTTGTGCAAATGGAGATGCCACAGACCAAGATAAAAACTGTGGAGCGTTTAAAGACTCTTATATTCAGGAAGAAAAACTTGAAGACTACAGCACATGGCGCGTGCTGTCAATGCAGCAGATTTATGACCTTCTGACGAAAAACTCATCAGATAACATGACAAGCGCGTTGGACCTGTCTTATAGGCTTGATTGTCCTGGCTTCTCACGAGGCGATAAGGATATAAAAAAAGCATGGCACGTAATCAATTTTCCTAAAGAAGCAACAGGTGGATGGCGTTTTGGCTTGGAGAAATTGTATAACACAGACAACACGCTAACAGGGTCAGGTGAGTCGACTAAATTGGATAAATATGACAAAAACAACCTGTCTTCTTCTTATACCTTTGATGGCCGTGATTATACAAACAAAAAAGAGGATTATGAGCGTCATTTAGGCAAATATTTCTGTGCTGATGCCAAGAACAAGCGTGGCGTGATTTATCAGGATGTGGTGATTAAAGCCCCCGGTTCTTACATCATAGAGTGTAAGGGCTATTCTACCACAAAAAAGGCGAAGATTTTTGCCTCTTGGTTCGATAAAGACGGTAAAAATGAGGATAAGCACTTAATGCACCAAAATGTCTTCAACCAGGTGTCTTACATGTCGAAGGCAGAGCAAGATAAGTTGCACGTCAGCGAGCAGAACATGGACTATGCGGGAAAGAACTTCTATGGCCAGCGCAAGTACATCAACACCGTGCTCATACAGGTGCCTGAAACTAAAAAACAGACAGATGGCAGTTATGGAATAATACGTTTCGGATTGATTATTGGCGACAACCGAGACGACCAGACTGTGAACGAAGCAGATAAGGAGTGGACGGTGTTTGACGACTTCCGTTTGCTCTACGCCAGCGATGAGAAAAGTGCCGACCTTATTCTTGATGAGGACCGCGACAATCTTTCTTATCTCAAAGATTGCGATAACACCTATAAGAACACGGTGTTGCACCTTAACAAGACGTTCACAAAAGAAAAGTGGAACTCGTTCGTGCTGCCCGTTAGCCTTAAGCGCGACCAGTTCCGTCAGGCTTTCGGTGCCAACGCGCGCCTCGCTATACTATCGGGGCTCACAAGCAGCGAGATACAATTCCAGACGATAGACATGGATGACATGCCCGACAACGGCGAGGTGTTGAAGGCTTATACTCCCTACATCATATTCCCGACAAAGATACACACGGACGAGGCAAAGGCTTCGCCTGCTTATAAGGCTACGCTCAGATCTACAAATACAAACAGCGAAAGCGGAACGCAAGATGTTGTTGTAAAGGCAAACCATTACGACATCCCAAATGTTACGTTTAAAACAGACGCCGCAAACAAAAACGACCTGACATTCATGGACACCGACACATGGACCACGACGAAGATGCTTAGCGTGACAGGTGATGGCACCATGGAGGCTCATGGCACCTTCGCTCGCACCTTTGGCACGGATGCCACACAGGATGTAACAAATGAAAAGGCTGATGATTATGGAGTTTACAAATTCAACAACCATGACATTATCTCCGGTCGTGACAACCTAATAGGCTGCTATTTCTTCGATAAGGGTAACCTCTACCGCTCCGATAGTCGTCCGCGCGGACTCCGTGGCTTCAGCTGTTGGTTTAAGCCTGTCAACAGCTCGGAACCTACGAAGTTGAACCTCTACATCGACGGCGTGGCCAACGGCACAACAGGCATCGACGAGGTGGCTTTCGGCGATGAAGAGCCCACAGGCAAGGCTGCAAAGGGCATCTACAACATGAACGGTCAGCTCGTGAGCAACGGATCCGACACCACCAACCTGCCAGCCGGCATGTATATCGTGAACGGAAAGAAATGTGTGGTGAGATAAGTTTTTCAAAACAAAAATTATATAAAGACACAAAACGATGAAAAAGACATATATCAAACCGCAGCTTTGGGTGATGGCTACGGCTACAAACGAGCTTCTTTACACATCATGGGGCACTTACTCTACCAACGGTGGCGAGCCTGGAAAAGATGATCGTGGAAAAATTATCTATGATAAAAGCAAAGAAAACTACAAAGAAGGCGAATATGACCCTTGGACAGAGGGATACTGGTAAGCCCAAAGGTTAACCTTTACCAAAGCTTGCTTTCATAACGATGGCAACCAATACATGCCCCAAAGGCGTGTATGGAAAAACAAACACAACAATACAAGTTTAGGAAACAATAACAACAATAAAAATCGCCGCATGACGCCTGCGTAAGCAGGTTCATGCGGCGATTGTTTGTTAGAGGGGGCACGATAATTGAGAAAATAATCAAAATTTTTTATTTTTCATTCAGCATAACAATTTTTAGAGTAACACGTTTGGGGAATCAAAGAAAATGGTTATTTTTGTAGGGAAATCTTAAACGTAACTTAAAGACGGCTTAAACGCAACTTAAAGACAACTTAAAAACAATTTTAAGCAATGATAACAAGATCACTTAAACAACTGTTGGCGGCCATGGCATGCACGGCAATGGTCTACACTCCCGCTTTTGCGAAAGACGAGGTAAAGGCTCCGGCACCCCTGCTCCCGCTACCCGAACAAAAACAGGTCGACTGGCAGCGCATGGAGACCTACGCCTTCATTCATTTCGGTCTCAACTCTTTCTGCGACAGAGAATGGGGATATGGCGACACCGACCCAAAGATGTTTAACCCTAAGCGCCTCGACTGTGAGCAATGGGTGAAGACGCTCATTGCTGCCGGCATGAAGGGCGTCATCCTGACGGCAAAACATCATGACGGCTTCTGCCTGTGGCCATTTGAAGGAAACGATTATAACGTGAGCAAGTCGCCATGGCGCAATGGAAAAGGCAACGTCGTGAAGGAACTGTCGGAGGCTTGTAAGAAGCACGGACTGAAGTTTGCGGTCTATCTCTCGCCATGGGACCGCTCGCGCGCCGACTATGGCTCGCCCTCTTATGTCGACTATTTCCACTCGCAGCTGCGTGACCTGCTCACCAACTACGGCCCCGTGTTTGAGGTGTGGTTCGACGGTGCCAACGGAGGCGACGGCTATTATGGCGGCGCGAGAGACAAACGCACCATAGACCGAAAGAACTATTACAACTATCCGCGCATCTACCAGATTCTCGATAGCTTGCAGCCACAAGCGGTTGTGTTCAGCGACGGTGGACCGGGATGCCGATGGGTGGGCAACGAGAAGGGCTTTGCTGGCGAAACCAACTGGGCGTTCATTCCAAAGAACACGATCTATCCGGGCTATCCCAACTATCCCGAATTGCAGTTTGGCTATCCCGACGGCGACCAGTGGACGGCTGCCGAGTGTGACGTGTCCATTCGTCCGGGATGGTTCTATCACCCTGAGGAGGATGACAAGGTGAAGAGTCCGGAGCAGCTGGCTGACCTCTACTACCGTAGTGTGGGACACAACGCCACGCTGCTGCTCAATTTCCCCGTTGACCGCAACGGACTGATAAACCCCATTGATTCGGCAAATGCTGTCAACTTTCATAAGCTCATTCAGCGCGAGCTTGGCAACAACCTTGTGGCTGGCATGAAACCAAAGGTGAGCAACGAGCGCGGAGGACAGTTCACGGCGCAAGCTCTGACCGATGGTTCGTGGGACACCTACTGGGCAACAGGCGACGGGGTGACCTCTGCCGACATAACCTTCACGTTCAAGAAGGCGCGGAAGATGAACCGCATAATGTTGCAAGAGTATATTCCGCTCGGACAGCGCGTTAAGAAGTTTGCTGTCGAATGGCTCGACAAAAACGGCACATGGAAGGCTGTGGAGCAGGGCGAGGAGACCACAACCATTGGCTACAAGCGCTTGCTTCGCTTCCTGACGGTTGAGACGAAGGGCTTGCGTGTGCGCATTCTCGATTCGCGCGGACCGATATGTATGAACAACATTGGCGTTTATTATGGCGGTGAGGACGCACAGCTCACATGGAGCCCGGCGTCGGTGGCAATGAAGAGTGTGCCCTTCTCGCTCAAAGGGTTCGATGAGGCGCAGCTCGCAAAGGTTGTTGACCGCAACCCCGCAACGGTGCTCTTTGCCGACAAGAACGAGCTGCTTATTGACCTTGGACGCGACACGAAGGTGAGCACGCTCATGTATCTGCCCGACCAGAGCGAGAACCGTCACGGCTTGATCCACAGCTACACCCTGGCGGCTTGCAAGGCCGATGGCACCGATGAGCATGTGCTCAGCTCAGGCGAGTTTTCTAACATTCAGAACAACCCTGTGTTGCAGACCATAACTTTTGAGCCCGCAACAACGCGCTATCTGAAGCTCAAGGCCGACCGCATGGTTAACGATGGCGAGCAGATTGGCGTGGCTGAGCTGGGTGTGAGATAAAAAAACTTGGGTTTTGTTTTTAACAACAACCTTTTTGGTTTTAGTTTTAACGACAATAGAGACAATGCTTTAAATGAGGCGGCAAAGAAAAAACCGCTACCAAAGCATTGTCTCTATTGTCTCTATTGTCGTTTAAAACAACCAAATTGGTTTTTATAAAGCTTGTCTTTTTAAAACAAAGGTTGTTTTCTAAAAAACAAAGATTGTCTTTTTAAACCCCTCGTTGTCTTTATTCTACCGTAATCTCCCCAGAACCAAAGCAGCGGTGGTGGTCCTCATCATAAACCACGCAGAACTGGCCTGGAGCCACGCCCTGTATGAGCTGCTCTGCATGGACAATGAACGAGCGGTCGCCCGTGCGTTCCAATGTGGCGCGATGATATTCGGGCGTGTGGCGAATCTTGAAGCGCACGTTAATCTGGTCTTTGCCCTCCCATGGGTTGAGAGTGAGGAAATGGAAGTCGTGAATGGGGAAATGTTGCTTGTAGGCTGTGCGAGGCTCAAAGCCTTTGCTCACATAAAGGATGTTGCGCTCCATGTCCTTCTTTACCGCATACCAGGGCCCACCGCCGAAGCCAAGGCCGTGGCGTTGGCCGATGGTGTGGAACCACAGACCCTTGTGCTGGCCAATCTTCTTGCCCGTCTCAAGCTCAAGCACATCGCCCGGACACTCGCCGAGATAACGGCGAATGTAGTCGTTATAGTTGATCTTGCCAAGGAAGCAGATGCCCTGCGAGTCTTTGCGTTTGGCGTTGATAAGATGCTCGCGTTCAGCAATGGCACGCACCTCCTCCTTCATGTAGTGGCCAATGGGGAAGAGCGCCTTGCGCAGCTGCCAGTCGTAAATCTGCGCGAGGAAGTCGGTCTGGTCCTTAACGGGGTCCGGGCTGGTTACGAGCCATTTGTGTCCGTCGGCAATCTCGGTCTGGGCATAATGGCCCGTGGCTATGAGGTCATAGTTGTGCCCCATCTTGGCGTTGAAAGCACCAAACTTTATCAGACGGTTACACATCACGTCGGGGTTGGGGGTGAAGCCGGCGCGCACCTTGTCCATGGTGTAACGTGTCACCTCGTCCCAATATTCCTGATGGCAGTCGACAACCTCAAGGTTGCAACCATAGCGTCGTGCCACGGCTGTTGCCATCTCAAGGTCTTCCTCAGAGGAGCAGTCCCACTCCTCTTGTTCCTCTGGCCCGATCTTTATGTAGAAACAGTCGGGATGCAATCCCTGACGTGCCATCTCGTAAACCACCACCGAACTGTCGACGCCGCCCGAGAGCAGCACCGCTATCTTCTTGTCATCAAGTTGCTCGTTTTTTGCCGATAATATGTTCATTGCCGATAAAATGTTGTCCTTATATAATAGGTGTTCCTTGTTTTCTGCTTTGATAATGCAGAAATCTTTTTAAGATGATGCAAAGATAATGATATTTCTCCGAATGAGAGCAAACAGCTCCGTTTTTTATAAACAGCCTGTTTTCTGTTCAATGTGTTGAGAAAAGTGAGCGTTTGTAATTGAAAAATGCTGTTTTGTAAATATTTTTGTGATAAAATGCTGTTGTTTGTTTGTGTTTGAAAGAAAAATGTTACTTTTGCATCGGATAAACGAAAATGAAAGATTTGCAGAGATACAATGACAACGAATGCCCAAAAACATAAAGGTAAACCTCTTTGTCACTTATCACATGCCTACTTAAAAAGAATATGTTAAGACTTTTTCAGACAATGAGCCGTTGGCTCGCAAATTACACGTCATTGTTCATCATCGGCATTGCCGTGGTGACCTTTTTCTTGCCTCACACCTTCGACTGGGTGCGCGGCACAACGCAAACCGTCATCCTTGGCATCATCATGCTCACAATGGGCTTGACGCTCACCACCAACGACTTTAAGATTCTTGCCCGTCGCCCCTTCGACATCTTCATAGGAGCGTGTGCGCAGTTTATAATCATGCCCGGCGTGGCTTATGTCCTTGTGCATGTGTGGAACCTTGACCCCGCCCTTGCCCTCGGCATATTGCTTGTGGGCTGTTGTCCCGGCGGCGTGTCGAGCAACATCATGAGCTATCTGTGCCATGGCGATGTGGCTTTCTCGGTGGGCATGACCTGTGCTTCCACTCTTCTCGCGCCCTTTATGACACCGTTGCTCATGAAGCTTACGGCGGGACAGATCATACACATCGATGCCGTGGGCATGTTCCTTAACATCCTCATCGTCACCATCCTGCCTGTGTCGATAGGCTGTGCGCTCAACTATTTCTTCAGCTGTCGCCCCTCGTTCCCGACGCTACAGAGCCTCATGCCGGGCGTGAGCGTGATCTGTCTGGCTATGATTGTGGGTGGCGTGATCTCTACCGTGCACGATGATCTTGTGGCACGCGGACTGACTCTCTTCCTTTGGACCTTTGCTGTGGTGCTGTGTCACAACTCGTTGGGCTATCTCTTGGGATGGACAGCAGGCCGACTGGCGGGCTTCACAACGGCAAAGAAGCGCACCATCTCCATTGAGGTGGGCATGCAGAACGCGGGCTTGGCAACGGTTCTTGCCTCCAACTTCTTTGCAGCTCAGCCTCTCGCCGTGTTGCCTTGTGCCATCAGTTGCGCTTGGCACAGCATATCCGGCACCATCCTTGCTGGTTTGTTCCTTAAATGGGAGCAGATAACCAACAAAATGGCGAAAAAATAAAAGAAACTATCTCAAGCAAGCGTCGCCGAAGGCGGCGAATATCCATAACCGCTGGTGAAGAGAGCGAAGCGAACGTAACCTGCGGTTTAACAGCAAGATAATAAAACGTCCTCGCGCTCGACTTTGTCGCTTGCCAGAGCAAGAAGAGGGCGAACACAAGCATGCTGTACAATAAATTCCTATGTTCGCCCTTTTCGAGGACGATCATACCATCATTCTTTGAACCCAGGCTTCGCTGCCTTCGGCAGCTCAACCATCGGTTATGGATATTCGCCGCCTTCTTGCTCTGACAAGCGACAAAAGAGAGCGCGGCGACGCTATCAAGAGATAATAAGCGCCTAGAAATGTGTTTGTTATGCACTTGTGAAAGTTCAGTAAATAAGAAAAAGAGAAAAAGAACAATAAAAAACAATTAAAAAAAAGCTCCACTATACCCTTCTAAAAATTGCAATACGCACAACGGCAAGGGATAGGGATTATAATTAAATTATGAAAACTCTACGTGACTCAGCAGCCCTTCGTTGGTCTGCACTTCTACTTCTGGCACTCGCGATGTTCTGTGCCTACATCTTCATGGACATCCTGTCGCCAATCAAAGACCTTATGCAGTCGCAGCGCGGCTGGGACTCTGATGCCTTCGGCACAATGCAGGGATCAGAGACATTCCTTAACGTGTTCGTGTTCTTCCTTATCTTTGCGGGAATCATTCTCGACAAGATGGGAGTGCGTTTCACTGCACTGCTCTCAGGAGCCGTTATGCTGGTCGGTGCCTGCATCAAATGGTACGCTATCAGCGACAGCTTCATCGGCAGCAGTGCCCAGACATGGTTCACAGAGAACCTTAACCACATACCCGTGTTCGAGCAGCTGGGCGTGTCGCCCTTCTATGAGGGCATGCCTGCATCGGCAAAGCTCGCAGCCCTGGGCTTCATGATCTTCGGCTGTGGCGCTGAGATGGGCGGCATCACCGTGTCGCGAGGCATCGTGAAATGGTTCAAAGGCCGCGAGATGGCGCTCGCCATGGGATCGGAGATGGCGCTCGCCCGTCTTGGCGTGGCCACATGTATGATCTTCTCACCCTTCTTCGCCAAGCTCGGAGGAGAGGTGAGCGTGTCACGCTCAGTGGCTTTCGGCGTGGTGCTCCTCTGCATCGCTCTCATCATGCTCGTGGTCTACTTCTTCATGGACAGGAAGCTGGATGAGCAGACAGGTGAGGCTGAAGAGAAAGATGACCCGTTCAAGATCAGCGACCTCGGACAGATCCTCACATCAAGCGGCTTCTGGCTCGTGTCTCTGCTCTGCGTGCTCTACTATTCTGCCATCTTCCCCTTCCAGAAGTATGCCGTAAACATGTTGCAGTGTAACCTCACGTTCACAGAGGTGCCCGCCGACTCGTTCTGGGCTTCTCCATCGGTGACCATCGTGCAGTATGTCATCATGCTCGTTGTGGCTGCTACAGCCTTCATGTTCAACTTCATGAACAACAAGGCAGCCAAACACTCCATGCTCGTTGTTTCTATCGTGGCTCTCGTGGCCTACTGTTACATGGGCTACATGCGTCAGTCGGCAGAGTCGATCTTTGCCGTGTTCCCGCTCCTCGCCGTAGGCATCACACCTGTGCTCGGCAACTATGTGGACCACAAGGGCAAGGCAGCATCCATGCTCGTACTTGGCTCACTCCTGCTCATCGCTTGTCACCTCACCTTCGCCTTCGTGCTTCCTGCCTTCAAGGGCAACGAGGTAGGCGGCGTGGTCATTGCTTACATGACCATCCTGGTGCTCGGTGCCTCGTTCTCTCTCGTGCCCGCATCGCTCTGGCCCAGTGTGCCTAAGCTCGTCGACGCAAAGGTTATCGGCTCGGCCTACGCTCTCATCTTCTGGATTCAGAACATCGGCCTCTGGCTCTTCCCGCTGCTCATCGGCAAGGTGCTCACAGCCACCAACGAGGGTGTGACCGACCCCACACAGCTCAACTACACCGCTCCCCTCGTCATGCTTGCCTGCCTCGGCGTTGCCGCCCTCGTCATCGGCCTCTTCCTCAAGGTTGTAGACAAGAAGAAAGGCCTCGGACTTGAGGAGCCAAACATCAAGGAGTAAGGAAACCAAGGTCTATTCCTATAGCCAAGGGTTATTCCTATAGCCAAGGGTTATTTCCATAGTCAAGGGTTATTTCCATAGTCAAGGGTTATTTCCATAGCCAAGGGTTATTTCCATAGCCAAGGGTTATTTCCATAGCCAAGGGTTATTTCCATAGCCAAGGGTTATTTCCATA
>OIXA01003332.1_pt1 | contig 16953 bp, 10 predicted proteins | sample 1587721 | NCBI WGS metagenome assembly OIXA01 (sample SAMEA3888900, study PRJEB22519) | human gut metagenome | biome: human gut; feature: human-associated habitat; material: faeces | place: Denmark | collected 2013 | reverse complement strand
TATATACACTCAACACCCAGGGCGCTGCCCTGGGCTATGTGGTTGTTGGGCTTTCTTGCTCTGGCAAGCGGCAAAGCCGAGCGCAGCCCGCATTGATTGAGTTTTGACACACCCTCAATTAATATAATTGTGCATTCTACATTGTTGGTGCAGTTCTTGCTTTGGCAAGCGGCAAAGCCGAGCGGAGACAACTGCACCCCCTGCACAGCACATCATAAAGCAAAACAATATGAACAAACGAAAACTCATACAACATCACAAATGGCTGGGACTTGTGCTCAGCTTCTTCCTGCTGATGTTCTGCGTGTCGGGCATCCTGCTCAACCACCGCCAGCTTATCAGCGACATCAACGTGTCGCGCACGCTGCTGCCCCAGCGCTACGAGTACAGCCAGTGGAACGGCGGACTGCTGCGCGGCACGCTGCCCGTCGACTCACACATATTAATATATGGCGCGTCGGGCGTGTTCCTCACCGATTCTACCGCTGCGCATATAGCCGACTTCAACGAAGGACTGCCCATGGGTGCCGACTACCGCCAGATACGCAACGTGGTTAGCGTGGGCAGCTCGACAAAACAGCTCTTTGCCGTGTCGCAGTTGGCGCTCTACCGTTTCGGAACGCACGGCAAATGGCACACCGAAGCGCTGCCCTTAGCCGACTCCGTCGAACTGCTTACCGACATCGCTGCCCACGGCGACACGCTCGTAGTGCTGAGCCGTTCGCACGCCTACATCGCCGTGTCGCCCTACACGCAGTTTCGCCGCATCGACCTGCCTGCGCCGCCCGACTATAAAGACCGCACTACGGCGTTCCGCACGGTGTGGCTACTGCACAGCGGCGAGCTGTTCGGCTTCGCAGGGCGCCTTCTGGTCGATGCTGTCGCCGTGGTGCTCATAGTGCTTATCGTTACGGGCTTCGCCTTCTTCTGTCTGCGCAAGACGAAACGCCGCTGGCAGAGCAAGGGCAGCACAATGAAGCACACGCTGCGCTGGCATAACCTCGTGGGGCGCAAGACTATCGTCGCCACAATATTAATATGTGCTACGGGCTGGTGTCTGCGCCCGCCGGTGATGGTGGCGCTCGCCCTGACGAAGGTGCCGACGCTGCCGTTCACAACGCTGAAAAGTAAGAACCCGTGGCACGACAAACTACGCCTCGTGCGCTACGACAGTAGGGTAGGCGACTGGCTGCTGTCCGCCTCCGTGGGCTATTTCTCGTTGGGCAGCGACATCAGTAAACCGCGCCCGACGCGCATCATGGACGCTCCGCCGCAGAACGTGATGGGGCTGAACGTGTGGCAGCAGCGCGAGGACGGCATGTGGCTCTGCGGTTCGTTCGGCGGAATGCACGTCTGGAACCGCCGCACGGGCATGGCTACCGACTATTTCACTGGCCGACCGGTGTCGAAGAAGCCTGGTCCGCCGCTCGGCAAGAAGGCGATAAGCGGCTACAGCTCCGACTTCCGTGTCAGCGCCGCCGAGCAGAAAGGTACGAATGGTACGGATACAAAAAAATCAGTCACGGAGGTTGTGACTGATTACTATGATGGAACCACGAAGATTGTGCAGCCCGAAAGTCTGCGCCGCCTGCCCATGTCGCTGTGGAACGCGGCGCTCGAAGTGCACACCTGCAGAATATACATGCACAACACCGCAACATACATCTTCATCTTCTTCTTCGGAATAGCGGTTGTGTGGTGTTTGTGGACTGGATTGAAGTTAAAGAAGTAACTTCAGGGGGTGCACCCCTAACGTATATCAAACAGCCACGCGAGCTTCACCACGATGTTCGAGTGGTTAGAACGTGCGAAGTAGTCGCGCTTCGAGTCGCCGTAGATGTTGCCTAAGCCGTAGTAGTAGCGACCCTCGAGCAGCAGACTGCCCGCATGCGGTATGCGCCACTCAACGCCCAAGCCCGCCGCGATGCCGTAGTCGAACTTGTTCTCTACAGCCATTGTGTCCTGCGCGCAAGTCTGGTTGGCGCGGTCTGTGGTGTTACGGTTGGCGATGGTGAAGTTGGTCTTTGTCGACTCGTTGAGCATATAGCCGAACTGCGGACCAGCCTGTACGAAGAACTGCAAGCCCTTGCGTTCCTTGCCCCACGCCAAGTGGGCGAACACCGGCAACTGTATGTAGTTGATGTCGCGCTGATACGCCTCAGCCACGCCCGTAGTAGGATTAATCACGGGCTTGTCGTTGACGTCGAGAATACTCTCCTTCCAACCGATGCGCGCATAGTTTAGCTCGGCATACACAGAGCAGTAGGTCTTGAAGTATTTCTCGCAGGTGTACTTGAACGAGAGTCCGGCGGTGAAGCCCGGGTGCTGCGTCTGCGTCACCTTTGGCACGAAGCTCACGCTGCTCATCACGAAGCCGCCGTTGAAGCCGAGCGCAAGGTCGTTGCGGTAGTCGCCCACCTGCGCCTTTGCGCACACGGCTGCCGTCAGCAGCAGAGCGAGGAGTGCTTTTCTTATTGTTTTTATCATTTGTTCTTTTTCTCTTTAAGCCTTTCTAAGCCTTTCTGTTTCTAAGCCTCTTTAAGCCTTTCTAAGCCTTCCTAAGCCTTTCTGTTTCTAAGCCTTTCTAAGCCTCTCTAAGTCTTTCTGTTTCTAAGCCTCTTTAAGCCTTTCTAAGCCTCTCTAAGCCATAGTAAAAGCTTTTTACTCTTTTACTTTTTTACTTTTTTACTTTTAATACGTAATTGTTTCTATCGTGCGTGTCGGCTTGTAGTGGAGCAGTACGAAGCAGTTGTTCTGCATACCGCCGTTCGTCACGCGCTTGAACTTCAGCGGAGTCTGCAGCGGCTTGTACGTGTTCTGTTGCGGAGTGCCGTTGAACTGCTTGCCGTACTTGTTTATGCCGCGGATGAAGAACTGCGCCTGGTCGTAGCCCGTGAGGGCGAAGCGCGGCAGAGCCAAACGCATATCCGACTTGAACCACTGGCGATAGTGGCGCTCCAGACTTGCTGTAGCCGGCGCCGACTCGTTGTAGACGTATGCCGTCGGGATGTATGCCTCGTACTTGTAATAGTAGTCCTGGTATACGCGCTTGTACATCAGCCATTCGTTGTAGCCGTACATCGCAATCTGTATGTTCGGGTAAGAAGCACGCAGCGTGTTCAGCTTGGCAAGCGTAGAGTTAAGCTGCGGCGAACGACCCGTGTTCAGAATCACCACGTTGCGCTTCTTTGCGCTGAACGCCTTGGCGAACATCGGCTCCGACGACTTCAGGTTGGTTATGTTGTACGCAATGCCCTCAGCCTCAAGACGGCGGCGCAGGGCGGCTGTGAACACACCCTTGTCGCTTGTCGTGTCGTTGCAGTCGACAAACACCGGATGTGCATCCTTGAAGCGGTCCATGAATGCGTTCACAGACAGTTCGGCAGTGAGCACACGACTCTGATAAACCTGGAAGATATGGTCGTTGGTCTCCACGTCTCCACCGTTGATAGAGAACGGGATGACGAGACGTATGCCGTTCTTGCGGCAGAAGTCGCCTATCGGTTTCACCTGCTTGGTGTAGAGCGGACCGAAGATAAGGTCGCAGTTCTTGGCGTTGGCGTCGGCAAGCACCTGTGCCACGCTGGCATCCTTATGCAGGTTCCAAGCGAAGATGTTGGTGTTGATGCCCTGACTGCGCAGACTGTCGCACGCCATGAGCATGCCACGGTAGTATTCTATCATGCGCTGTCCATCGCCGTCCACGTTGTGCAGCGGCAGCATCACGCCCACGTTCACCGTGTTAGCCGCACGCTGCTGTGTTGCAGAAGACTTCGGCGCCGTTGTTGCAGCAGTGGTCTGCACCTGCTTCGGGAACGGAATGAGCAACTGCTCGCCCTTCTTCAGCACATAGTCGTTCTTCTGCATGTCGGGGTTTGCCTGCATCAGCTCGTCGATGGTGATGCCGAACTTCTGGGCGATGCCATATATCGTGTCTTTCTTCTTTACCTTATACAAGTCCTGCCACTTCGGCGTCTGCGCCGCCACCGACGATGCCAGCAGCATGGCGCAAAACAAGAAAAGAATTCTAATGCTACGTCTCATTTCTATCATTCTATTAAAATTAACATTGCAAAAGTACACAAAATATATTGTTTGCAAAAATCTTTGTTCATAAATAACGTTATAAATAGGTAGCAGCGTTTTGCTGTGTGCGAGATAATAACTAACTTTGCATTACAAGTAAACGAGTAGACAAGTAAACAAGACGATAAGTAAACGAGTAGACAATGAGATACATCAGAACACTTTTATTGTTGGTTCTCTGCACCACGCTGCAGGCATACGCCGACGAGGTGCCGACAATCGACCCGCAAGCTACGTTCACCACCGACGAAGGCGAGGAGACCGGCACGAGCTATTCCGGTTCGGCTCCGCTCACCGTGGTGTTCCACGCCAATGCCGAGAACGTAGGCATGTACACGCCCCACTACGAGTGGCGTTTCACCAAGGAGGGCGAGACACAGCCCTACCTCGTGCGCTACGAAGAAGAGACCGAGTACACGTTCACCGAGGCGGGTTCGCACCGCATCGTGCTCTACGCCACGTTCATCAACGGCAACGACACCGTAGCCTACACCAAGGACTACTGGCAGGACGCCCAGCCGATAACCATACAGATATCCGAGAGCAAGCTCGAGATGCCCAATGCCTTCTCGCCCAACGGCGACGGCATCAACGACATCTATCGCGCCAAGAACAACTACCAGAGCATCGTGGAGTTCGACGCCTACATCTTCAATCGCTGGGGACAGAAGATATACGAATGGCACGACCCTGCGGGCGGATGGGACGGCAAGTTCAACGGCAAGGATGTGAAGCAGGGCGTCTACTTCGTGCTCGTGAAGGCGAAGGGAGCCGACGGAAGAAAGTATAACATCAAGAAGGATGTGAACCTGCTGCGTGGCTATACCGAAAGCAATGGGGTGAATCCAACGGAATGATAGTTTTGAATTTTGAATTTTGAGTTTTGAATTGTCGGCTCCGCCGATTAGGAGTTATTGAATTTTGAATTTCTTAATTTTGAATTCACAACTCACAATTCACAACTCACAACTCACAATTCACAACTCATTAATTCACAATCGGCTCTGCCGATAATTCAAAACTCAAAACTCAAAATTCTCAACTCTCTATGGGAGAAAAGATAAACGTTTGGGGCGCACGCGTCCACAACCTGAAGAACATTGACGTGGAGATACCACGCGACTCGCTCACGGTAATCACCGGACTGAGCGGATCGGGCAAGTCGTCGCTTGCCTTCGACACGATATACGCCGAAGGTCAGCGCCGATACATCGACACGTTCTCGGCATACGCACGCAACTTCCTTGGCGGAATGGAGCGCCCTGATGTCGACAACATAACCGGTCTTAGTCCGGTTATATCCATCGAACAGAAGACAACAAACAAGAACCCACGCTCTACCGTGGGCACAACGACCGAGATATACGACTATCTGCGTCTGCTCTATGCTCGCGCCGGAACGGCTTACAGCTACGTTACGGGCGAGAAGATGGTGAAGTATACGGAGGAGCGCATCATTGAGATGATCAACTCCGACTATGCCGGCAAGCGCATATACATACTCGCTGCACTCGTAAGGCAGCGCAAGGGCCACTACCGCGAACTCTTCGAGACACTTCGTCGCAAGGGCTATCTCTACGTGCGCATCGACGGAGAGATTACGGAGATAAGAAGCGGCATGAAGACCGACCGCTACAAGAACCATAACATTGAGGTGGTGATAGACAAGATGCAGATGCGCGACGGCTTCGACGACCGCCTGCGCAAGACTGTCGCTACGGCAATGCGCGAGGGCGACGGACAGATTATGATTCTCGACAAGGACACGGGCGTGGCAAAGAACTTCTCCAAGCGACTGATGTGCCCTACGTCGGGCATCTCTTACCGCGACCCTGCACCGAATATGTTCTCGTTCAACTCGCCCGAGGGTGCCTGCAGCAAGTGCAAGGGCTTGGGCTATGTCAACGAGATTGACATGAAGAAGGTCATCCCCGACGACTCGCTGTCTATATACGAGGGCGCCATTGTTCCGCTGGGCAAGTACAAGAACCAAATGATATTCTGGCAGATTGGAGCCATTCTCGAAGCGGCTGAATGTACGCTGAAGACACCGGTGAGCGAGATACCTGAGGACACGCTCAACGAGGTGTTGTACGGTTCGCTCGAAACGATACGCATCAGCAAGGACGTGGTGCGCACATCGAGCGACTACTTCTGCACGTTCGACGGTGTCATCAAGTATCTGCGCACCGTCATGGAGAACGACGACTCGCAGGCCGGACAGAAATGGGCTGACCAATTCCTCGCTATGGCTGAGTGTCCTGAGTGTCATGGCGCACGCCTTAACCGCGAAGCGCTGTCGTATCGCATCTGGGACAAGAACATTGCGGAGCTGTCTGCGATGGACATTCAGCAGCTCAAGCAGTGGATAGACGAGGCAGAAGCCCACCTCGACTCTCGTCAGAAGACTATCGCTACGGAGATATTGAAGGAGATAAAGACACGTATCAACTTCCTGCTCGACGTGGGTCTCGACTATCTGTCGCTCTCACGCCAGTCGGCAACGCTTTCCGGCGGCGAGAGCCAGCGTATTCGCCTTGCCACTCAGATCGGTTCGCAGCTCGTCAACGTGCTCTACATCCTCGATGAGCCGAGCATCGGTCTGCATCAGCGCGACAACGATCGTCTTATCCACTCGCTGAAGGAGCTGCGCGACATGGGCAACACCGTGGTTGTGGTAGAACACGACCGCGACATGATGCTCAATGCCGATTATATCGTTGACATTGGTCCGAAGGCGGGCATTCGTGGTGGAGAGGTGGTGTTCCAGGGAACGCCCACTCAGATGCTGAAGGAGCACACCATCACCGCCGACTACCTTAACGGAGTGCGTAAGATAGAGATACCTGCCAAGCGACGCGAGGGCAACGGCAAGAGTATTGTGATACGCGGTGCGAAGGGTAACAACCTGAAGAATGTTGACGTAGAGTTTCCGCTGGGCAAGCTCATCGTGGTGACGGGCGTGAGCGGATCGGGCAAGTCGACGCTTATCAACGAGACGTTGCAGCCTATTCTCTCGCAGCACTTCTACCGCTCGCTGAAGAAGCCGATGCCATACGATAGTATCGAAGGCATAGATAATATAGACAAGGTGGTGAATGTAGACCAGTCGCCGATTGGTCGCACGCCACGCTCCAATCCGGCTACATATACCGGCGTGTTTAACGACATACGTGCCATGTTCGTCAATCTGCCCGAGGCGAAGATACGCGGCTACAAGCCGGGGCGCTTCTCGTTCAACGTGAAGGGCGGACGCTGCGAGACATGCAAGGGCGGCGGCTACCGCACTATCGAGATGAACTTTCTGCCGGATGTGCTCGTGCCGTGCGAGGAGTGTCACGGCAAGCGCTACAATCGTGAGACGCTTGAGGTGCGCTACAAGGGAAAGAGCATTGCCGACGTACTCGATATGACGTTCAATCAGGCTGTAGAGTTCTTCGAGAATGTGCCTAACATTCTGCAGAAATTAAAAACCGTGAAGGAGGTGGGCTTGGGTTACATCAAGTTGGGTCAGCCTTCGACGACACTCTCGGGTGGCGAGTGTCAGCGTGTGAAGCTGTCTACCGAACTCAGCAAGCGCGACACCGGCAAGACGCTCTATATTCTCGACGAACCGACAACGGGTCTGCACTTCGAGGACATAAAGATTCTGATGGAGGTGATAGAGAAGCTGGTCGACCGTGGCAACACGGTGATTATTATCGAGCATAACCTCGACGTGATAAAGCTCGCCGACTACATCATCGACATGGGACCTGAAGGTGGACGCGGTGGCGGACGCTTGCTTGCAAAGGGAACGCCGGAGGAAGTGGCTGAATGCAAAGAAAGCTACACGGCGAAGTTCTTGAAGCAAGAGTTAGAATGTAAATAATTAGAAGTATATGAAAATAGAACTCAGTAATCTTGAGAAACACTTCGGCACGAACACTGCCGTGGACATTAAAAGTTTCACCATCAACAACGGTGATATTCTTGGTCTTGTGGGCAACAACGGTGCCGGCAAGACTACGCTTTTCCGCCTTATGCTCGACCTTCTGAAGGCAGACAAGGGCGTTGTTACTATGCATCCGTCTGCGGATGACGTTGAACTTGTTCCAAGCAGCCTCAAGCTCTCCCCCGACGGGGGGGTTGGAGGGGGCTCTCCTATCAATCCGGCGCTGAGCGAGGACTGGAAAGCGTATACCGGTGCGTACATCGACGATGGTTTCCTCATCGACTTCCTCACGGCGGAGGAGTATTTCGACTTCATCGGTCGTGTGTCGGGCATGACGAAGGAGCAGATTGCGGAACGCCTTGTCTACTTCGAGCCGTTGATGAACGGCGAGATACTCAACCAGAAGAAGTACATACGCGACTTCTCTGCGGGCAATCGCCACAAGGTGGGTATCATAGCGGCGCTACTCAACCGTCCCGAACTGGTTATTCTCGACGAACCGTTCAACTTCCTCGACCCGCGCAGCCAGAATATGCTGAAGAAGATTCTTGTTGAATACAATAAGGAGACGGGTGCAACAGTTATCGTGTCGAGCCACAACCTGCAGCACACCACGGAGATATCTACACGCATCGCGCTGCTTGAGCACGGCGTGATAATAAAAGACCTCGACAACCACGATGCTGAGGCTGTTGTCGAGTTGCAGGATTATTTTAAGGTTTAGACCGTAGGAGTCTAATATATAAACCAGTACGTGAAAAAATCTGCCATATCTTCCAGAAATGGCGTAATAGGTTGGTGGTGAGAGCAATAAAGGCTGGAAGATAACTCTAAAAAGTGGGTTATCTTCCAGCCATCTTCCATTATAATTGGTGTATCTTCCAGCGCCAGTAATAATGCCACAGCCTGAATATCGGCTCGCTCAGCGCCTCCGACGGATAGTATCTTAGCAGTCGCAGGTCGCGGTGCAGTCGCAGCAGATTGTGTCCAAGAGCGCCATGTTTGAAGCTGTTGCCGTCGTAGGTGTCGCGGCCCCAGGCATGGCGTTCGTCGTGATGTCCGAAGTTGCCGCCGCATAGGATGTCGTTGAGCAGCATCTCTCCGCGCTTCTTGTCCATCGGCGCAATCATCTTCTCCTCTGGCAAGCCCAGCACCTCGTGCAGCACGTACATCATTGCGCCGGCGAAGTGCCATAAGCCGAGACGAGTCAGAGAGTTTTGAGTTTTGAGTTTTGAATTTTGAATTGTCGGCTTTGCCGATTTTGAATTATTCAATTTTGAGTTTTGACTTTCCAATTCACAATTCTTCAACTCCTCATCGCGTAAGCGACAATTCAAAACTCCTAATTCAAAATTCAAAATTACATAGTAATAGTCCACCACTTGTCTCAGTCCCACGCCCTCGTAGAAGTAATGGTGATAGAGATGGTAGAGTTGGTATACAGCGTTGAAGTCGGCAGTAGGCGCAGCCACCTCGCCCGCCTCGTCGGGCAGTGCTATCATGTTGCGGCACTGTGCGTCGATGCTCTCACGGAACCACTGCTGCAAGCGGCGGTTGTTCGTGAAGTTTGCCATGAAGCCCGGCGTATAGTGCAGTTCCACCGATATGTCGTTCGTCGTGAGCGCAATGTGGTTGTAGCTCTCCTCGTCAATCCGTCCGTTCTCCTTAGCCAGCGTTTGCGCCAGTTGTCTTATCTCCTTACGCGACGCGTCCACCCACATATCCACATCGCCCGGTGTGCGCGCCGCAGGGTTTGCGTACATAGCCGCGTTCGCCTGACCCTTCAGAATGCAGCAGTCGTAGCCCGCCGCCTTCACTCTATTATATACGCCGACCGTAGCCTCATTGAGCATAAGGTTCATGCGGCTTATATTCTGGCTCATCATGAACCAGTTCATAAGCAGACTCTGCTTGGGTGCTACCGCCTTCGGCAGTCGCGATATGCCCTCCATGATGATTCCTACCAGCGTCTGCTTCTTGGCGAAGGCGTAGAAGCGTTGCCAGTCGAAACCCTGCAGCGCCGACCCGTCCAGAAACTCCTTTCCCTCGTACGTGCCCAGGGCGAATTGTATGAATTTATAATAAATCTTCTCTGTCATTATCTCTTTTAATACACGTTTTGCCGATTGACAAAGTTAGTCAAAATCTTTCGATTATACAGCTCGTTTCCCGATTTTCTTCGCTTTCCCTTGCTGGACCTTGCGCATAAGCGGATTTTATTTCTGAGATTTGTAACAACGAATTAAACGGATTAAACTTTACGCAGCTAAAATCCGCTTGTTGATTCTACGCAGCCTAACCCTCTGTGTGTATCTGTGCAATCTGTGGGAGAATATCTCAGCAGGAGGTTCTGTGAATTCTGCGTATTCCGTGGGATATTATTGCTACTGAGGCTCCTACAAGTGCAATCCGTGGGAGAACATCAGAATATGGACTCCTCTGTTTCTGACGTGAACAGTTCCAGAGCCTTCATTCCCATGATAGAATTGCCCTTCGAGTTGAGTCTCGGACTCCACACCGCTATCGAGTAGCGCGACGGGTAGAGCGCCACGATGCCGCCGCCCACGCCACTCTTGCCAGGCAGCCCCACGAGGAACGCGAAGTCGCCCGCCTCGTCGTAGAAGCCGCACGTCTGCATGATGGCGTTGATGCGCTTCACCCTCGAGATTGTCAGGTTCACGCCGGCATGCGAGAAAGGTTCGTTGCTGCGAGCAAACGCCATGAACGCATGCGAGAGGTCCTCGCAGCTCATCTCCAGCGAGCATATAGTGCTGTAGAACTGCAGCACATCGTTCACGTCGTTATGCAGATTGCCGTGATGCTTCAGCAGATAGGCGATGGAAGCGTTCAGATAGCTGCAACTCAGCTCCGACTGCGCCACCTCCTCCGAGAAGTTGATGTCCTCGTTGCCGGCGATGGTGCGCACGAAGCTCAGGAAGAACTCCTTCGGGTTCTCCAGATGCGAGAGTATCACGTCGGCAGTCACCAATGCGCCGGCGTTGATGAACGGGTTGCGCGGCTTGCCATGCTCGTACTCCAGTTGCACGAGCGAGTTGAACGCCGACCCCGAAGGCTCCTTTCCGATGCGCGTCCACAGATCCTTGCCCAAGATGCTCAGAGCGATGGCAAGCGAGAACACCTTTGCGATGCTCTGTATCGAGAACTTCACGTCGGAAGCCCCGATGCTGTATGTCCTGCCGTCGAGCATGTGCAGGCATAGTCCGAACTGGTCAGGGTCTACATTCGCCAGTGCTGGGATATAGTCAGCCTGCTTGCCTTCTTTAGCGTATATCTCAATCTCTTCTCTTATGTGTTCCAGTAAAGGTTGATAGTCGGTCGTTTTCATTCTTTAGTAGCTTAAAAGTTAACGCTGCGAAAATACATGTTTTCTGATAAACGGGGCGCAGAATTAGTGTTATATAAACTTAAAAAGACTCTCCCGATAGGCTCAGGCTATTTGCCTGCTACCTATCGGGAGAGTCTTTGTATATAAATATGTTTCAGGAAACTTACTCTGCCACCACATTAACGCTTTCTGCCGACTGAGGCTTGAAGCGCAATGTGTAGGTGCCCCATGACGGACACTCATATTGTGACAGACATCCGTCGCCACCGCAAGAGTTGTTGCCCAAACCGCGCTGCATATAGTCAAAGTGAGCGTAAACCTGCGGGTCGCGTGTCAGATCGTACCAGTGGAGATTAGTGTTCCACATCGAGTCGCCTGATGTACACCATCTGCTCTCGTCGTAGTGAGAGAGCGAGAACGAAGCGCGTCCGCCCACCTTTACGCCGAGCTGCACGCCTGCGGTCTTGTTGGTGAGAATCAGCTCACGCAAGTCCTCGTGGTCGCCGAATGTCTGTGGGTGAATCATCTCGTCGACCATGTCGTCTACCGTTGTGGTGAAGCGTCCGAGATAAGAACCCGTCTTGCGGTCGCTGTAGTTAGAACGTGGACCGCGAGCATAGAACTCAACATTCTCGAAGCCTGCGGCAAACTCCATGCCCAAGCCGATGCGGGCGAGTGAACTGTTTGATGAGAATGTCACCTTCATGTCTACAGTGCCGTCTGGATAGAATGTATAGACAGTGGTGTATCTTGAGCCTCCCTTGACAGTCATTGTAGCATTGTTGCCGCTCATTGTAAGACCACCATTGCTGATGCTCATGTTTGTAGATTTAGTGAACGATGTGCTGAAGTTGCGGTCGTTGTCCACCTTACGATAGCTGTTGAAGTCAGGACCTTCAGCGATAAGGTTCTTGCCGTCGTATGTCCATGAGGTCATCTTGCCAGACGAGTTGAATACGATAGAATATGCCTTGCCGTTGTTGTCTGTACCCGAAACGGTGTAGGTCTTCTTTGTCCAAGAGCCATCAGTGCTTACGCTCAACTGACCACCTGCAGAAGTGTAGCTTGGCAGCACTGGGAATCCCATTGTGCCGTCAGTGCCCATAGCAGTGCCGTTAGAGGTGTCCTGCTCAGAGAGCGAGAACTGAGCGTCAGCGATGCTGTAGCCTTCCTCAGCCCATGATGTCCAGTCGGCAACGTTAGCCTTAGTAGGCTTCTTTACGCGCAACTCTACGTTTACGAGATACTCTGCACTGCCCTCAACAGATGTCTGGATAGGCAGTGTTACGGTAGCAGAAGAACCTGCAGCGATAGAGTTGAAGCTTTCGAGCTTGCCGTTCTCTACCAAATATCCGTCCTTCATCACGCGATAGCCGATTTCGAAGTTGTCCTGCGAGATAGGCATGAACGCATACTTGTTCGCGATGTTTACAGACTTCGCTGAAGTGTTGAAGTCGCTGAACTTCACATACTGGTACACCTTCTTCACCTCAGAGAGCTTGCCAGTCCATGTGCGGTCTGGTGTAACGATACCGTTGTTGAGGAAGTTGCCCTGGAAGCCATAGTCTATACCGCTTGTTGAGTTGTAGTCGTAGCCAGAAACCCAATAGTTGAAGCCGTTTTCGTTCTTCTTCTGACCGTTATTAAGCCTTGCAGGGTCGTAAACCGACTGGTCTACCCAGTCCCAGATACAAGCGCCGATGATACCGGTGCTACCCTCAATCTGATCCCAGTATTCCTTCAAGTTACCGACAGCCTGACCCATTGCGTGAGCATACTCGCAGATGAAGTAAGGCTTGCCGTTCAGTCCGCTTCTGTTTCCTAGTACTGACGAAACGGTTGGATACATGTTAGAACCGAGGTCGGAGTAATTTGTTCCGCTTCCTGCTCCCTCATAGTGAACGAAGCGTGAGTCGAGGTTCTTACACGTATTGTATGTAGTAGAGAAGTTGCTACCGCCGCCGCACTCGTTGCCCAACGACCAGAAGATTACACTCGGGTGGTTGCGGTCGCGCAGCACCATGCGCTTTGTGCGGTCGTCCATAGCTGTTATCCAGTTTCTGGTGCTTGACAAATTCTGGTTATAGTGGCACTCCACGTCAGCCTCGTCCATCACGTAGAAGCCGAGAGCGTCCATCATGGCGTACATCTTCGGCTGACGCGGATAGTGCGAGGTGCGCACGGTGTTCACGTTAGCCTTCTTCATCATTGTGAGGTCCTTCATCATGGTCTCCATGTCGATGGCACGACCATACTCAGGGTGAGTGTCCTGAGTGTTCACGCCCTTGAAGTAGACACGCTTACCGTTGATGTTGATGAGGTTGCCGCTCTTTGTAATGTTGCGGAAGCCGTACTTTGTAGAGAACGCCATCTCCTCAGCTCCGTTCTCGTCCTTCTGACTTACAACGACGGTGTAGAGATACGGATCTTCTGCGCTCCATGGACGCAGGTTGCTGAGACCGCTGAGTGTAATAGTCTTTTCTGCTGTTGATGTTCCGCTGTATGTCTGTGTTCCGGTAGCAATCTGATTGTCGTCAGCATCGAGCAACGACACCTGCAGAGTCTTGGTTGTAGAGACGGTGTTGCGGTTGTCTACAGTCAGCTTCACCGACATACTGCCGCTTGTAGCCTCGTTGTTGAGCGAAGATGTTATATAGTGGTCCGACACGAACACCTTCGGAGTAGCCACGAGATATACGTCGCGGTGAATACCAGAGAGGTGCCACATATCCTGACCTTCGAGATACGAACCGTCGCACCAACGATATACACGTACCGAGAGTTGGTTGTCGCCGGTAGTTACGAAGCCGGTGATGTCGAACTCAGCGTCGGTGTTAGAACTCTGCGAGTAGCCTACGTATTTGCCATTAACCCATACCACGGCTGCGCTGTATACACCGTCGAAATGGATAAACACACGCTTGTCCTTCCATGTCTCAGGGATAGTGATGGTGCGGCGATAGAAGCCCGTTGCGTTATGGTCTACTACGCCATACTGTGACATGCCAGTGTTTGCATTTGGTGGGTTGTTGCTGAACGGATAACCAACGTTGGTGTATACCGGTTTGCTGTAGTTAGCCATTTCCCAAGAGAGCGGCACGCGGATGTCGCCCCAACCGCTGTCGTCATAGTCCTTTCTTTGGAACTCGCTGCTACCAGGACCATAGGAAGTGCCTGCAACATACTTGAACTTCCATGTTCCGTTGAGGTTGATATATTCAGCCTTGCTTTCGTCAGGCTGCTGCCAAGGCTCTGCGTAGTGCTTAGCGTCCGCCTTCATCTGGTCTACAGAAGCGTAAGGGATGAATGTAGCGTGTGCGTTCTCCTTATGGTCGCTCACCTTGTTCTGGTTGCTTATCCAGCTAACATCGAACGAACCGTTAGGAGAGGTTGTACCACCGGTGCTACCGCCACCAGTTGATCCCTCTACTTTGATGAAGCCGAAGGCTGTTGCACTATTTGAATCTGTTGTACGACCAAGCTTGCCGCCGTCGGTTCCATCGTATGTGAGGTAGTATGTTTGGTTTTGTGTATAAGCGTAAATCTTATATGTGTGCTGTGTCGCATCTACCTCATCAAATTTCCATTCTTGGTTTACGTTAGCCTGACCACCATTGTAATCGTTTTCGGATGTCCACTGGAGTGGCATTACAGTAGTGTTGTTGCCTGCCATGTCAAGAGCCTTGGAAGACATCACATTTACAATGTGCCAAGGGTATGTTGTAGAATAATTGCCTTGCTTTGTAATCCACTGCTGTCCCGTGTTGCTGTCAGATTTAGTGGTTACTGTAATCTGCTCATCATTGTTAGAAGTAGTAACAGTAAAGCATCTTGTAGGATAACCGGCAGGACAAATATAATATGTGGAACCGTATGCCGGAACAGAGAAAGTTGTCGTTGGAGTAGTTGTGCCACCAGTAGTCTCCTTTGTGATGAGGCTAACTGACCTGTATGTAGCCCATGAGCGTGTACTGCCCTGAGTGCTACCATACTTAATAGACGAAAGGCTGAGGATATTGCTGATTTTTGATGCATCGCAAATCTTCGTATCGTTAAGATACAGACCGTTCGAGTTCACCTCTATAGTGGTTTCGCCCGAGATGTTGGTGTGGTCTTCACGGTAAGTGGGGTCTTTGCCACCATTGAAGCAGTTCACCTGCAAGGTGTTGCTGCTCTTAGTATAGAAGAGGTGGATGACGTTAGCGTATCCCCATCCACTTGCACCCTGCAAGTCGTTGCCGATAGAGAGCACGTTCTCGTAATTGGTTGTGCTTTTGCAAGTGCTGAGGTCGAGCACAGCCTTGAAGGTCTGTTTCTGGAAGTCAATTGTTGTTTCTTTTGAGAACGACGAGCCGTTAGGCGTGTAGTTGCTCAGAAGGTTTGTCTCCGCTGCGAACGCCTGCGTCGCAGCGAGTACGAGCAGCGTTATTATCGCAGCAAAATGATGTTTTATATATGTCTTCATAGGGTCGTATTTTTTTATTTAACGATGAGTTTAATGCCGTTCATGATGTATACGCCCGGAGCCAGACCTGCAGCAGTAGAGTTGCGGCGCACGAGCTGACCGTTAACGGTGTATATGTTTCCAACCTTAGGAGCCTGCGGTGCTACGAAAGTGCCGTCGATGCCCGTAGTGTTGTCGTCGAAACCCCAAGTGAGCTGACGTCTGGTTCCGGTAATGTCCTCCAGATAGCAACGATAACCATTGGCATTCATATCTATGTCAAGGTGATATAGCGTGTTGACGTCTCCAAAGGCGTATGAACCTTTTTTCACCAAAGTGGGTTCGTAGAAACCTACGAACTTAATGTCTCCGACTCTATATTCAGGGCTGTCACTTTCTGCCCATGTATTAGCGTCGATGCCGGCGAATTTGTAGACTTGTGTTTCTGTTACTCTTTCCGGACAAATCAAGCATGGCTTTCCTGCCTCTATTTCGTTGCAATAGTCAAAGATAGCCCTTGTCTCCGACTTGCTTACAAACTCTGCAACCTTTGTGGCTTCGCCCCATGTCTCAGCAATCTGACTTGCAGACAACGGAAATGGCAGACAAAGAGTGTTCCACTCGTCAGCGTATAACGTGCGCTTCAGTGTGACATCTACATACGGAATGTTTGCAGAAAATGTTGGATGAGTGTATTTTGCTTTTTCGTCAAGAACTACTTCCTGCGTCAATGGTTGTGTAGATACAGTCCACTGTCCTGAGGTGAAAGTTGCAGCAGGCTCCTCGTGCGAAGTAGCCACAGCGTCGTTCTGTGTGTAGACGAAGGCTGTAGAGTAGGCGTCGCTATCCTGATAGCCCAATGTGTAAGTGCCGTCGGCAGAAGGCTTCAGTATCCACTTGATGTCTGTGCCGTTAAAGTTCTTGCGGCCAGCTTCTTTCTGTGGAGTCTCTGTAGCCTTGGTTACCTCCATTGCAACCGGTTTTTTTGAAAGCACCGGCTTGCCATCTTTGCCCACCGAGAGGTACTGTCCCAGCGAGTTGAAGATATACACGGAAGTCAGCGCCAATGTGTATAACAAATTCATATTAACCTAAAATCCGCAAGCAATCTCAATGACAATCTCAATTGCAGTAAAGAGCTTG
>OIXA01003329.1_pt1 | contig 16972 bp, 4 predicted proteins | sample 1587721 | NCBI WGS metagenome assembly OIXA01 (sample SAMEA3888900, study PRJEB22519) | human gut metagenome | biome: human gut; feature: human-associated habitat; material: faeces | place: Denmark | collected 2013 | reverse complement strand
GCTATTTTTTATTGTTTTGCCACCTGATGTCGTATTTTTCACTGTTACAAGAGCGTAGTTATAAGTCTTCTTGGTCTAGGTTACAAGACTGTATAGATGACATACAGTATATAGGAAAATTTGCGGAAGACAGACTGGAATTGCCAGTTATATTGGAGTTGCTATTGAAATATGAAAACATGTATCCTTATAAGGTGTTTGCGAGTAGTGAGTATGTTATTTCAAAGTCACATTGCAGTATATGTGGAGAATCAATGCAAAGTCTTGCGTGCTCTCATATTAAGGGGAATCTTTATTGGGGAAAACCAGCGATTGAACATATTGATGAAATAAAAACGATTCAAGCAGTTTGTTTAGTTAGTCATCCGGAAGACAAACGATGTATTATTGAGCCTTCAGATGATGATAGACCGAAAAGCGAAAAGTTTAAGAAATTGGATGAATTTCTCAAACTTGGATTACCTTTTTTGCAGATGTTTGAAATAGACAGTAAAATTGAAACGAGAAGGAATAAGAGCATTGCGGGAAGAAATGATAAATGTCCTTGCGGAAGTGGAATAAAATATAAGAAGTGTTGTGGAAAAGATATATATTATCAACATGAAAGAAATATTATTACTCCAAAGGAAAAGATAAAACTTGTAAAAATAGAATTAGTTTCAGAGGTGCTTTAGTTATAGCACCTCGAGACCGTTTCAAGTTTTGTGTAAACTCAAAAAACTGACATAAGATTTTATTGATAGTTATACTAAGAGCAGAGACCAGATTTTGGTTCTCTGCTCTTATCTGCATTATACAGGTATAAATGCACATGTCAAATAGAATCTCTAGAATTCTGCTTTTTCCAGCCGTTCTTCAAAATAGATCTCCAGCTGGGCTCGTATCTGGGACCAGTCCCTGCGGCGTCCGGTCCATTTTTTAGTGATGTCCATGGTAGCCAGATAGAGCATTTTTAAGAGGCTGTCATCGCTTGGAAAGACAGTCCTGCTTTTGGTGACCTTACGCAGCTGCCGGTTGAATCCTTCAATCGCATTAGTTGTATAAATCAGTTTCCGCACTTCATTGGGATATTTAAAATAAGTGGAAAGTGTAGCCCAGCGTTCGCTCCAGGATTTATAGATCTTCGGATATTTGCTGTTCCATTTTTCGCCAAAAGATTCTAATTCCTCCAGGGCTGCAGCTTCATCAGGTGCTGCATAAACCATTTTTAAATCTGCCATAAGTTTTTTCAGATCTTTATAGGATACATAATTCGTGGTATTCCGGATCTGGTGGATGATACACTGCTGGATCTCGGTCTTTGGATAAACTGCCTCGATTGCCTGTGGAAATCCGTTCAGTCCATCCACACAGGCGATCAGAATGTCCTGCACACCACGGTTTTTCAATCCGTTAATAATAGACAGCCAGAATTTTGCACCTTCATTTTCCCCGACATACATGCCGATCACATCCTTTTTCCCATCCATATCGATCCCAAGGGCAATGTATACCGCACGTTTCACAATACGCCCTTCACTGCGGACGTGGTAGTGGATCGCATCCATGTAAACAACAGCATATATCTCCTGCAGTGGACGCTCCTGCCATTCCTTTACAAGTGGCATTATTTTATCGGTAATACGGCTGATCGTGCTGTCTGAAATATCCAGATCATAAAGCTCTTTTAAGTGTGCTTCAATGTCTCCCGTGGTCATTCCTTTTGCATACATAGATATGATCTTTTCTTCCATGTCCTGAGTGACCGTATTCTGATATTTTGGTATCAGCTGCGGTTCATACTCCCCTTTGCGGTCCCTGGGTATTGCAATGTCCATATCCCCATAACTGGTACGCATTGTTTTCCTGGAATGTCCATTCCGGCTGTTATCGGTCTCTTTATTGCGGTAATCGTATTTGGAATACCCCAGTTCCTCATTAAGCTCTTCGTCAAGAGCCCCTTCCAATAAAACAGACATCATGTCCCGCATGATGGAATTAACATCGTTTCCGCTTTTGATACTGATATCATTCTCCTTGAGATATCCCTGCATCATTTCGCGCATTGCTGCTTTTTGTGGTGAATCACTTTTTCTTCTTGCCATAATAAAAACCTCCACACTGAGTAATGTTATCTTACATCAGTTTGAAGGTTTACACAAACTTTGGGACGCTCCCCTCTGATCATCTATTAGAGACTTTCATTTTTACTTCATATAAAGAGTTCTATTTTGTATTTGTGGGCATTCGCAAGAATGGACACAAAGGCATGAACTTCGTAGAAGCGATTGACTAACTGTCAGTGACACACTATATTAGCGGAAATGACCCAAGCCCGTAGAATTTACTCTTGCACTGGAATTTACTTTTTCAAGTCATCCTTTTTATTTTACTAAACAAAAATAACAGTATTTATAACAGTAGCACTAAATAAGACACTCCCTTCAATCTTGGGAATGCCTTATTTTATTAGCATTTCTGCCTTTTCTTACTTCTCCAAGTTCTTCTATTCTATAAATATAATAACATATCAAACTATATTTTTCTATCCCCATTACCTTTAAGGTGCCCCAAAAGTCTAACTTTTTGGGGCACCTCACTTTCAGTAATTGTATTATTTCTTATGTGTATACTTCGGATACATCCAGACCATTCCTTTATCCTCCAGATCTGCAAAACTCATTAAAATATCTGCATTAAAATTTCGTACATCAGACGATGGACATCCTCTATTCTCTAAGTATAGCTGTGGTTTCTGCTCCTCAAATGATGGATCGTTTCCAAGATAGATTATCTCAGCATATTTTCTGTCCCTTTTTTCATAATCAAATGATTCTGCACTCACCACCTTTTTTACTCCATTTGGTAACAGGTGTGCCACGATTTTTTTAAACGGGAGATTTTTTATCTCTTTCTCTGATGGGATACTTTCCCCGGTCCAATCATACACCATAAAACACGACCATGAGGTATAATCCAGTTCCGGATACAATCTTGTTACAGGTCTCTGACCATTTTCTACCACTCGTAGTAGAAAATACTTTCCCTCCATCTTTTCTCTGCATTCTGCCACCTTGCGATTTGATTCATATTCACTCTTTGCACGATGTGAAAAATCCTGCAGTATACGATATGCCAGCAGATCTCCCACCTTCCATTCTGTTTTTATTCGGTAATAAGAAGGACATTTCGGGATCTTTCTGACCGGATTCACTTCTGTCAACAGTTTTTCCCTTAGTGTCTGCAACACCTGCTTTCTTTTTTGATATACTTTCTCTCCGCTGTCCTTCCAGCGTTCCAGATATTCCTCATTATCAATGCAGCGCAAAGCATGTTCCTTCACCTCATCCATCAATATACCATTCTGCCATTGATACAATGCAATGGATAACCAATAGACATCCTCATCATCGGAATTCTCATAATCCTTATAAAAATTGTCTTTTATAAGCCTATATGCTTCTTCCGGAGGCACTCCATATCCCAGCAATATCCGGTACTCTGCCCTGATATCACTTGCTCCATCATCATCGAAGATCCTTGTTGTCCATGCTCCCATTTTTCTTCTCCTTTTCTATCTTTTCATTGCATTTTGTAAATCCGGCAGAGGAATCCTGGCAATTTCTGCTGCCCGCTCTATCTCATATGCGAATTTTTCATAATTCTTCTCTGCTATTTCATATCGGGCATTTGCTAACGCATCAATTGTATAAATACAGATCAGGGACTGTTCCAACGCCTTTGCCTCCCCTTTCGTTAAGCCGGTCGCCACCACCCACATATTCCACGGCTCATTATCAGTTTGTTTTCTATTATCTCGTTTATGTTCATTTTCCCTTCTCTCGGGGTCATTCGTTCTCCCCACATATCTCACCTTATAGGGTGAATTATTTTCCCTTAACAAATAGACAGACTCTTCGCTAAACCTCTCCCATTCTCTCGTACTTTTCGAAATTGATTCCACATATATTTGAGCTACTTTCATGGAATCGCTGACTGCCCGTGCATTCGCCATCCCCATAGATACACAAGCATATACATAGGTGTTTAATGACTGCTGCAGCAATTTTGTGGCCACATCCACTGCTCCATTTCCTTCCGAAACATTGGATGATCCAATTCCAAGGATAACATCTGTGGAAATATAGCTGACCGAATAAACCGACCTCAGTGCCTCACTTTGGTTAATAAGATTTTTCACCAAATTTCTATACATAAGATAGACACTACCTGCAAGGATTGAAGTGCCGGCCATTCCTACACTCATGTCCACTAACGAATAGTATCCCGTCGGATCCGTATACTTCACAGGATTGGCATTGGCATACAGATACTTATGCAGGCTTACCGGATCATACAGACTGCCCTGATAGCTGTCCATGCTGATAAAGGTTCCGGTTGACGGATCCATATATCTGGCTCTCAGATAGTAAAGTCCTGTGTTTGCATTGTACTGTTCCCCGGTATAGAGGAAGTCGTTTTCTGTCTCACCTTCCTTCCGCAGCAGATTTCCACAGGCATCATAGGCATAGCAGTCTGTGACTGTTCCGGCAGCATTTGTCAGAAGTCTTGTGTTTCCATGACCGTCATAAATATAATACCATACAGAGCCGTTTCTTTCCATACTAAGAAGTTCATCACTTCTCGTATAAAATGCAGTTTCTTTTCCATTCTGATCCGTTTCTGCCACGACCTGTGTCAGGCTTCCACTGGTATCATTGACATAGCAGACCGTATCGCTTTCATTGACAGTTTTGGACAGGCGGTTGCCGGCATAATCGTAGGTATAGGATTCTACCGTTACACTGTTGCCCTGCTGGATCGTGGCACGCAGCAGATGATTTTCTTTGTCGTAACTGTAATCGACGTTCTTGCTACCACTCTGTTTTACCAGATTTCCATTTGCATCGTAGGTATAAGTAATACTGCCCTCCGATGATTTCTCCGTAACCAGTTGATTGAGCGCATTATAGGTATAGGTGGTACGACCTTCCTTTACCTGCACTTCCTGCGAAGCGGTATCGGCAAGCTCCGAGAGGCTTCCTTTTACCTTTGTCTCTTTGGAGATGCGGTTGCTTACCTTGTCGTAACCGTATTCGTTTGTAAGCTCACTGCCGTTCTTTGCAATAACCTCTTTTACGAGACGGTTCAGCTTGTCATATCCGTAGGTGGTCTCTGTCTCCCCGGAAGCATCCGTTTCTGTGACAGACAGCCGCTCCCCGGCTTTGCCAAGTCCATAGCTGTACTTTGCCAGAGTGGCACCCCTGGCATCAGTGATCCATTCCTCTTTTAACCGCTGGCAGGCATCGTAGGTATAAGACATTACCGTGCCGTTTGGATAACGGACTGCACTGCGGTTTCCTGCTGCATCATACTCATATACGGTAGCTTTACCGTTTCGGTCTACAACTCTTGTTACCCGATCAAGCAGATCATATTCATAACTGGTCTTTCCAAATCCATTGTCAAAGGTTTCCAGTCTGCCTGCTTTGTCGTAGGTATAAGACAGGACGGCTCCGTTGACATCTGTCTTTTTCACCAGACGGTCATATGGATCATACTGGTATTTTACTGTTCCGGATGGGTCTGTGACCTCCTGCAACAATCCCTTTTTGTCATAGCTGTATTCTGTGACTTTCCCGTCCACACTTTTCTTTACCATACGGTCCATATTGTCATAGCTGTACCGGGTAATGGTTCCGGCATAGTCCATGGACTGTATGAGGTTTCCTGTCTCGTCGTAGCTGTATTCCATGGTCTTGCCAAGGGCATTTGTCACTTTGGCTGCCCTGCCGAGGGCATCATAGACATAGCGGGTCACATGCTCTTCAGCATCGGTGACAGTGGCTAGATTGCCGTTGCCGTCATAGCCGTAGGAGTAACTGTTACCATAGGCATCGGTCACCTTTGCGAGCCGGTCTGCTCCGTCATAAGCATACCTTGTGGCATTTCCATTCTGGTTCTTCTGCAGGGTAACGCGGTTTCTGGCATCATACTCTACGCTTACGCTGTTACCATCTGCGTACGTGGTTTTTGTGACATTTCCATTATCATCATATTCGTAAGAGGTCTTATTTCCCTTTGCATCGGTCCGGCTCACAAGTCTTGATGCCTCGTCATAGACAAAGCTGGTGCGATGTCCCAGGGCATCTGTAACGGAGGTGTTCCGGTTTCTCTCATCATAGGTATATACCGTCTTTGCACCACTGGCTCCGGTCTGCTCTATCACATTGCCAACTGCATCATAAACGTAGGTTTCTTTTGTGCCGTCTGCATAAGTCTTTTCCGTCATGCGATCCAGCTTGTCATATTTCATGGTGACGGTGAGACCACTCCGGTCGGTTGCGGTGATGTTGTTGCCATTGGCATCATAGGTAAAGCTTTCGAAGGTTCCATCCGGATACATGGTTTTTGTCATGTTGCCAAGATCATCATAGCGGTAGGTTGTTCTTCTGCCTTTAGCATCCACACTTGCGGTCTGGTTGCCGTTATCGTCATACTCATACTTTGTCACATTTCCGGCATTGTCGATGCTTTCTGTGATATCACCTGCCGCATTATAGCTGTAATGGCTGGTAAAGGTAATGGTTTTGCCATCTTCTTCCCGGGTGACTGTGACACTTGTTACTTTGCCGTTTTTGTCATAGGTATATGATGCACTTTCCCCAGCGCCATTTGTGGTAGATGCCACATTTCCATCCGGATCATAGCTTACCTTCTGATACGTTCCGATGGCATCGGTCAATCCGGTCAGTTTTCCGTCACCGTTATAGCTGTATTCGGTTTTATTTCCACACGCATCCTCCAGAGAGGTGAGCCTGTCATGATCGTCATAATCAACTGCCATAACAGTTTTGTCCATCATCTGGATAGATGCCACTCTGTTTTCCTGTGTATAGGTGCTTTTTACCGTTGTACCGTCGGCTGCCTTCACCTGAGTTACATTTCCGGCACTGTCATAGGTATAACCGGTGGTGTTTCCATTGGCATCTGTCGTTGTAAGCAGATGATTCTCTTCGTCGTATGTATTGGTTGTCTTATGCCCGTATGCATCCACTGACTGAAGTACATTTCCATGATCATCATAGGTATAAACGGTTGTATTTCCTCTGCGGTCTTTTACGGACTGTGTTCTTCCCTCCACATCATAATCGTACTCTGTACGGTTTCCGTCGGCATCAATCGCTGCGATCAGTCTGCCGTCATCATCATATTCATTTCTGGCAACTGCCACTCCCATAGGATCCGTCATAGATATGAGATTGTGTTCTTTGTCGTAGGCAAAGGAAACGGTACGTCCTGCCGGATCTGTGACGGCTGTAAGGTCTCCTGCTGCATCATAAGTATAGAAAGTAACATTTCCTGCCGGATCTGCAGCCGAGATCACCCGATCCTCACTGTCACGTTTCAGGGTAATACTTTTTCCATCCTTAGAATGATAACCGTTTTTGTCAACTGTGATCACATTTCCATTATTGTCTACAATCTTATAAACACCTTTTTTCTTATTTAGATATATTTCTATGCCTTCTTCTGTTGTGAGTTTATAAGACAAAGCTTCGTACATTGCTTCATCCAGAAAAGCCAGTTGGTTTCCTCCCACATAAGCTGTAGTATCTCCTATAATTTCCAGTTTTACCTTCGGATTAGTGACACAACGATATCCCAGAGTTACTTCTGAAATTGGAATCAGTGCTTTCCTCTCCGGGCTAAATGTAATTTGGAAACGATCACTACTGCCATCTCCATAGCTGATAGTAACATCATGATTCAAAGTCTCTTTCATCTGATATCCCGTGGTAAACAGCGTACCCGACTTTACCAGCTCATATCCCTCATATATTTTCTCATTCTCAAAGATTTCCATTCCCTGCATTCCCAGGGTCCATCCGTAACCAAATTCCCCTCTGGTCTTATCTCTGCTGTCATACATACGGTTTATGCTGACTGTTGTTCCTTTTAAAGCGGCTGTAATATCTGTAAATCCAATATGCATGGCACCGACTTTCAGATTGCCCTCGACCACATAATCATATTCCCGCTTGCGTATATTTCCTCCCGTATCCTGCACTGTCAGCCGGATCGTATACTGCCCATTCATCAGTAAAGTGGTATCAAGATGCCCAAGCAATCCAGCTTTTACTGCTTCCTTTCCCTCTGCAAGAAGGATCCACTCCTTCTCTCCAGTCAGCTGATATTCCAGCTTCCAGAAATCCAGTTCTTCTTCATCGTAAGCAGACCCCACAATATCCACAGGTTCAGTCAGTACCGTATCCATAACAGGTGCCGTAATTTCTGCTTCCGGTACATTCTTATCCTGCAGATTGTAAAAAGTACAAAATGCCTCCGCACTTACTTTCTCACCTTCTTCATTTACTCCTTTCGCTGTAATAACAATATGCCCTGTCTTATCAGAGGTAAACGATGCTTTTGTGGTTCCTTCCGCAAGCACCTTATCTCCCATAAAAATCTTTACATGATCTTCCTTCATATCCTCCGGTAATGTCACCTGTGCCTGCACAATTTCTCCAACACCTGCTACATTATGTGACAGATTAACGGAAAATTGTTTTTCAATCGGTCTCTCCGTGCTTCCGGCTTCTCCTATATCAATACTCGCGCCACCGTTTTCTGTATCTTCTCCACTGCCCGTATGATTTCCTTTTTTGTAGGTAAACTCCATATAAAAGACACGGCTGTTCCCATAAGTATCCCATGCCTTCAGGCAAACCAGATACGTTCCAGCTTTCAGCGACTTTGCTGCTAATTTTGCCAGCATTGCATCCTCGACCGGCTCTGTTCCGGCGGCAAGCTTTTTATATTCTCCTCTGCCCTTCTCTTTATACTCCAAAGACCATCCGGCAAGTTCTTTATTGTCTTTTGCCGTCCCCCTGATCTCTATATTTTCTTTATCATCAGACAAACCAAGACCGGTTATCACAGCATCCGGCGCCACAAGATCCGTTTCGATCCCGTCACCTTCATTGCCTGCCGTATAGGTAAATGCTCCACAGGCAGAAACAATATTTCCCTCTTCATCCTCTGCCGTAAGCAAAAGGTGATACGTACCCGTCGCAAGTTCCTTCGTAGAAATAGAACCCAGCAATCCATCTGTCACATCTTTTGTTCCGACCGCAGCTTCCATCCACTTCTCTTCTCCACCGGACTGATAGGAAAGAGTATATTTTTTCAGATGTCCATCCCCACTGACACTTCCATAAATATCAATCGCACTATTTTTGTCATTTAATTTAATCTGATCAATCGATGCCTTTAAGACATAGTCCCTGTTTATTCCCGTCTTAATTTCAAGCAGTATTCCGCAATACGAAACATTTCCGGCTGCATCCTCTGCTGTCAGCAGAATCTCATATATTCCATCTGCAAAATCTTTGATATTTAACACACCGAGAATATCCTCTTTTACCGGATCATTGCTTTCCTTGAATACATGATACTCCTTTTCATTTTCAGCACGATAGGAAAGACTGTACCTCGCCAGCTTTGTCTCATCCTCCGCCGTTCCAATAACAGGCACATCAAAGCCTAATTCAGATCCCTCCGCCGGAGATGTAATTTCCGCCGTCGGTGCAGTCTTATCTCTATTGTCATAGACAGATATTGTCAATTCTTTTTTAGCCGTATTACCACCAATGTCCGTTGCCACAGCCTCTACTATAATATTTCCTTCCTTATTTGGTGTATATAACACTCTGCCAAAGGAATCCAGAACCTTTTTTCCGTCTATAGTAAGAGTAAAGCTCTCTATGCCCTGATCATCCAGAGCATAACCATCAATGCATACCTCCTCTCCCACGCAAAGCTCTGTTTTCGCTGCCTGAATATATACCTCCGGTGGAAGATTATCCGTAACTTCTTCAAAGCTTCGCAGATCACTTGTCTTCACAACTGCAACAGAAGGAAAAGAAAGGGTTCCCTCAACATCCTTCACCTGATATTTAACCAGATAAGTTTCTCCAATCATTAAACGATTTGGCAGTTTTCCTTCTGTCCAGCTCGTATCCTTTATATTTTTATAATAGAAAAACTCCTGTCGGATTCCTTTTTTAGAATCCTCCGGATGATCCTCATCTTTTGCGGAATATGTTACATTTGCAATACATTGGCTCTTGTCCTTTTCGTCTTTCAGCACATCCACAGACACCCTTGCCCTTGGACGGCTTTGCACAATTAAAAGCTTTTCATACTCTTCCGTTCCGGACCATTTGCGGTAAGAATCCAGAAAATCATTATCTCCTGCCGGATTATCACGAACATTCAAACGAATGCGATATGCCCCTGTATCTTCAAATACAGTGATCGCTTTGTTTGCTTTTCTGATAATATGCTCCGTCTCTCCTTTTCCACCAAACACAGACGGATCGTATTCATACTCCCAGCGTTCTTCATAAATTTCATCATTTTCCGCATCCTCATAATAACCCTCATACCTGACGATGTCATCCGTTGTAATATACTTATCAATACTGTAGTCTTTGGCAAGTATCGTATCTGCAATCCATTGATCTATCACATCCATTGATCCATCAATATTCTCCGCTGTTTCATACATGCCCCCTGTTTCTGCCACCTCAAGCAGACTCCGATACTGATTCTCATTGGTGTCATTTCCAATCCCGATAAAAGCAGCCTGATTTTCAATCAATGCGGCTGCAAGGTCTGCCGTTTCTTCATCCGAAGAAAGCTCAGGCACCTCATTTTTACTTAGATTAAGTACATAATGAGACGCCCCCTGTCGCCAGTCATATCCATCTACAATATCCGACAAACTGCTTCCTGTCATTGTCTGCATGGTAATATTTTTGAATGTAAAATAAGACTGCTGTCCACACCCATGGCCAGAATGACTGGTAATCGGTCCAAAACCATATCCGTAATCATTCTCCGGCAGAACAAAATTATCAATAACAAGCTTTTCCCCATCCCATACCGAAATAGATGTTTTATCCACCACTATTTTAAAATGATGATTCTCATATAAATTGCGAAGCGAAAATGTTCTAAGAAGTTTTCCTGCATTCTGAACCCAGCTATAACTGCCGTTTCGAAAATTTTCAAGTCTGTGACAATCAATCTGCACCAGTTTTAAGCCTTGATTGGACACAAGGATACAAAAGCCCTGTATTGTATTTTTTTCATCATCCACCGTCGTATTAAACAGAAAACCGCCACCCTCCATGCTGTGCCAGTCTGTCCGGTCTCTCTGCAGATCAAACTCAAAGGTTTTCTGTCCCGGATTGTCATCTGCAACATAGAGAAAATCTTTGATGGCGCTACAGGAATACCCCATCATCTGAATATCATTCTCATTATATAAAATATGCTTTTCCATTGTAGGAAGATATCTGTCTTTATAATTATAATGATCATATTCTTTCCAGGCAAAGCGGTCCTGTGCTGTCAGCGTGGAAGTAGAAATTGCATCAATCTTTGCGTCGACTCCCTTTTCCTTTAATATAGCCCTTAATTTCTCCGCTGCAGCATTATAGACGTCCAAAGTGTCTTTATCCACGTCGCCGATCGTAAATACTATATCTGCTGATTTTGATTTCCGGATATTTAATTTTGCCGTTGGTGCTTCATTTCCAACCTCAAATACACAAGCAGCATCCTTGTACTCCGCCGTATCATCTTCTTTATATGCATCCTTTGGCAAAAGCTTTGGAATAGTATCTGTAAAGCTTTCAACAACACGAAGTACAACTTTGTATTTACCAACCTTATCTGTCTGATAAACTATTTTATCTTGATTTCCATCATCAAATACCGCAGCTTCATCATCCGCAAATATTCCATCATTATTTTTGTCATAATAAATCGTCCAGATTCTCTGCCCAATCACATCATTGTCCATAGAATAGCTGGAATCTGTCAATTCGACCGTTGCAGTGCCTTTTTTATTTCTGCTGAAAGATTCTGCAGGAAGCGAGAATCCAGCTACCGGTTCCAAATCCTTTTCAATAACCAGTTCTTTAGTTACTGTATACTCCACTTTTCCTGTGGTTACAGTCACACTAACTTCATAAGTTCCCGATTTTGTAAATAACATTTCTTTATGAAAATCATCTGAATTTTCCTCATCAACAGCATAACACCCGGAGGCATCCTCCTCTTCATCTTTTTTGGTAATCTTCCATCTGGTATCCTTCTTAATAATATATTCCGTGTTTAAAATCTCTTCTATATCCAGCGTAATCTTTCGATTCTCCTTTTGATTTCCGGCAGATATAATTGCAATTTCCGGCTTGAACAGAAAATCCAGCACGTCCAGATCATGGGAGCCTGCCTTTATATTGATCACTGTCCCGTTAATACAAACCTTGTTGGCAATAATCCGTCCGTTTAAATTCACCGTATTGGCATTAATTGTCACACAACCTTTGGGTGCATATAAAACTGAGTTTAGAGTAATATCAGAACCATTAAGAGTAATGTCCCCATTTTCAGAAGCAATAAACACACGGGAATTTTCTGGCGTAGCTAAATTTCCAACATTATAGGTAATCGAATCGGAAGCATAAATAATGCCGGAACCAAGAAACTTCGTAGAATGAAAAGAAGCATTTCCATTAACAAAAATTGGTTTATCCACGACAAGAGCATTACTTTGAAATTCCGTAGTTTTATCGTATACTTTACCATTTGCCTTGATATACTCAGTCACTTCTTTTGTTATATCAGGCATGGAAAGTTTCTCTTCCTGTTCTTTTTGGGCAGATACTTTACAGCAGTCTTTTCCGCTTGACGTTTTTAAATCTATATTTCCTGACGCTTCCAGCACACCATCTATCGATAATGTTGTACCCTGATAATAGAAATCTTTATTACTATGTACAGACCCCTTGATATTCGTCTCATTTGTATACAATGAGAGTATCTGATCCCCCGAAGTAAACAGTGCATAATTCAGCGCTTTCCATTTTTCAGGTATTGTGTAAGACGGTCCCTGAAGACCATCATTGTCATCTTTTTCCTGATCATCTGTATCATCTTTCGACGGCACATCTTCCACCAGCTTTATTTCCTCTGGCATCTCCGGTTTTCCGGAAGTGCCATATGCCTGAAACCCAAAAGACACTGTCTGTCCCGGTTCAATGACACTGTTATATGCCTTTGACGAAATAATGCACTCATCCTCTTGGGCAGAAATAATATCTGCATTCCAGATATTATCTATCGTCCCATCAAAACAAAGGGAAAGCTTCCAGTTTGCTATCTGATGCTTCCCCTCGTTTTTAATCGTAATATCCGCATTGACATAATGCCCCCATGCGCTGTTCTCCTTATATGTAATTACACAATCTCCGGATTCATACGTATCTTCTGTTGCCTTTGACGCAGCAGAAACATGGATATTCTGTGGTATTAACCCAATTATCATAGCAGCTGCTAACAAAAATGCCAGCATCTGCCGTCCCCTTCTTTGTATCTCTCTTCTGTGAATCTTAACCATAATGTGCCCTCCTTTTTCATTCCTTTTCCTTCGCTCCAAACTACTCTGCCTCTACAGAACAGCATATTGCTTCACTAAACGATGCAATAATGACATTTGCAAAAATCCTATATTAGAATAGTCATCGAGTGAATAGTATCATATAATTAATCTTCAATCAACTACATTTTATTCTTCTTTATATTTACCACATTCCGCTTTTGGATATAATAACCTCTCCATAATGTTGCATATAATATCAAAAGGTGTGGCTGCTATGATCGAGAGAACCGTCACAGGATGATGTGCAAAGAGATCATAATGATTTTCAATGGATAATCATATATTATCCGTTTTTCCAGGTTACCTTTAAAATTGTACAAACAAAGGAGGAAATTATGGTAAAAGTCAGTGTCATTATTACAACTCATAACACGGAACAGTATCTTGTAAAATGTTTAGACTCTATTGTTAATCAAACATTACAGGAAATTCAGATAATTATTGTGGATGATGTTTCAACAGACAATACTCTGTGCATTGCAAAACAATATGCAGAACAATATAAGAATGTATCAGTTCTTTCATTAAGCGAAAGCTGCGGACCAGGAGGTGCAAGAAATCAAGCTCTTCAGCAAGCAGCAGGAAAATATGTTGCTTTTATAGACAGTGATGACTGGGTTGAATTAAATTATTTTAAAACAATGTATGAAGAAGCCGAAAAATTGAATGCGGATATTGTTGCCTGTGGATTAATACGAGAGTATGATTATCCTGTTAGTGACCCCATTTATAAATGCAAATATGAACAGGAATATGTCTTTTCTGGTGAAATTGCCTTTCGTATTATGACAAATGAGTACAAGTATGGAATAAATTTTTTGCCTTCCGCTTTAAATAAAATATATCGCAGAGAATTTTTAGAAGATAACTCCCTGAAATTCCCTGAAAACATATTTTTTGAAGACCAGCCTTTTTCATATAGCTGCACACTGGCAGCTGAAAAGGTAGCCTGCATTCCGGGTACCTTATATCATCACTATAAAAGAAATGGTTCTATTGTACAGTCATTTAACAGAAGAAATGTTGATGATATGATGACAGCATATCACATGATCAACGATTTCTTACATCAAAACAATATTTACGAGAAATATCGTTTTAATTACTATTCATCATTACAACATTTTTACAATTTAATTATCCGACAAATATTTGAATTTGTAATAGATGAAAAGCAAAAGAAAGAATTGATCAAATATTCTTTTATTGAACTCAAGGAATTAATTGATGTAAATGAATATATCGATTATCTTTCTTCTGAAGAATTACGTAAACACATTCAACCTAATATAACTGATACAACTATATATTAAATTGGAGACATGGTATCCGTATGTAATATAATTTGATTAATATAACATACGGATATCAATATAATATACTTGCGGAATTAATTCATCCCCAAAATAAAACTTCACATTATCCAACGAAAACTCATATTCCTTTATATATGCAATGTTATGATTAATTACAGCTAAGTATCCGGGTTTGTTTTCAAAAATGTCTTGTGCTTTATGAAGATTTTGCAAAGCCTCTTTTTTTCGGGAATAATGCAAATCAATCAGTGCATCACAAAATGCCTGAAAGGCTTTCTGACGTGGTTTCATAGGGCGATTCGTTTTTATGTATTCCATTCTATAATTCTCGCATTGTACTATATCTCCCTTCAAAAATGCTAATATTGCAATGGAGAAAATATGTCTGTTAAAATCATTGAAATAATCTTTTTTCAACAATCTGTTGGCAGATATCACTTCATTTATTCCAACATCATTATTAATACAATCTAAAAACTTTATTGTAAAATTATACATATATTTTGTTTTGTTATCATATCCATCCTCGGTTTGAACTATGTCATTATATTTTCGTAAAATACGATCAGTCTTAATAAAATTATTTGTCAAATTACATAGCAGCATCCGATATGTTGAAAATGCAACATCTTTAGCTGGTAGTCTTTCTTGACCTGGTACTTTATCTATACAATCAATCCCATTTTCAGAATCAATAAAAATTTCTATAGTACTAACAGCATACTTTATAGAATCGTAATCCCATTCAAATAAATAGACCCAATTATTTTGAATATTTTTCGGCATATTATTAAATTTTTTTATATTATCTAACGTCTCTTTGTAAGCACCTTTTTCATATAAACTGTTGATTATTTCCCAAAGCATTATGTAATGAATGGTCTGAGTGGTAAAATCCCCAGCACTATCGGATTCTAAGTAAAGTGTTTGAAACATATCATATCCAGAAAGCTCAGTCGTGCCCACATTTGTATTTGCATAACAAAAATACGCAAATAAAAGAAAAAACTTCGAACTTGAAATTTTATTTTTATATTTTTCACGGTTATCTTTGTTAGAAAAAGTGTTTTCCAGTATATAATAGATGGAATAAAATTTTTGCTTGGAATAAAGTTTCTGCAAATACTTTATAACAGCCTCAACAACCTCATCTTCTGTTCCGGTTAAATCAAATTTGTTTTTAATATCATAAGTTGTTTGAAATGGCAGGACAATTTCTCCATAGACTTTTAATGGAAAGGTGCTCAAATAAATTTCTTTATACGTGTCATGCCAAGCAACAAAAAAGTCATCATTATTTTTTTTGACCAGCTCATTTTCCAATAAAACGTTGATCAGATAAATAGATTTTTTCGAAGAATATATATATTTTCTATGTATACCTGAAGATGAATAATATATACATGAGCACAAATTTTCCAGTTCATTATTTTGATTAAATGTATTTCGAAATTTTGAAATGATTTCATTTTTTAACATATCACTTTTTTTATATAAGTAATATGCGATTTTAAAGTCATTCATATTTTTTATTCCATTTTCTATCGTAGAAATATATTTTATAAAATAAATAATTTCAATAATAGAACCAAATAAAAATGAAATATTTTCATAATTTGCAAAATTAATATAATTGTTGAAAATTTTTTCTAAATCATTGTTTGATATTTCTAATTTTATAGTTTTTAAGTATTGATGGTTACCAATTCCATAGTTTTCCATATTAATTTTGCTTTGTGAAATAATAATGCAAAAAACGGGATATTTCTTTTGTATCATTATTTTTATGATTTCACTTAGTATTTCGCTGTATTGATCATGTAGTTTTTGTAAATCATCAAAAATTACAATTCTGTTATTTATGCCAATATCATCAGGAAATACTTTTTCGAAAACATTGTATTCCTGAGTGAATCCTATAAATTTTTCTATATCTTTAGCATAAAAAACAAAATTCCAAAATTCACAAGGTAAATGTTCATTTTCCTTCTTTAATTTTTCTACATATTCATCATCTAAATCCTCATAAAATATAAAAGGAAAAAATAACTGAAAGATGAATTTTTGAAAAATTTTTATATTTTCCAATGCGTTTTCTGTGAATGTATAAGAAATACAAATTAAATTATATTTTTGCTCCAAAATTCTATTTTTATATAAT
>OIXA01003325.1_pt1 | contig 16989 bp, 20 predicted proteins | sample 1587721 | NCBI WGS metagenome assembly OIXA01 (sample SAMEA3888900, study PRJEB22519) | human gut metagenome | biome: human gut; feature: human-associated habitat; material: faeces | place: Denmark | collected 2013 | reverse complement strand
TGAAAAATTTTTTACGACCAGTGTTTTTTTCATTTTGCCCCTTTTCGATGCTTATTATACGATGCCATTATATGCTCAACACGAAAAACAAAAAATCAAAACGGTGGCGGAATTCAATCAAGCAAGGTTACCATCCCCTGGAAGAATTCGTTTTCTTGTTGGGACGCTTTTGGCCATATTTTCGGAACATATGCATGCGCATTTGCTCGTCAATCCGTTTTTTGACTGCTTCTAATCTTCTATTCAGTTCTTCTCTATCTACCGGTTGGAACGTATCCATGTCCCAACCATTCGAATTCGTGTTCGTGTATTCTTTTTCATTTTAAGCCCCCATCACCATCTAAATCTTGATTCAATCGAGGACGTTTTTTCCAAGGCGAGGTTTCTAATAGCAGCAAGTTCCAAAAGACAAAGTCATAATGGACGATGAGTTCATCAAAATACTGGAGAAGATCACTAACATAAATCGTGTCCCTCTTCATTTGGCTGACCATGCAGGCCATGCAAGTGACGCTTCCACAGTCATAAAAAGACTTTTCGTTGGGTTCAACGATAACAGCAAGCGGCCGCCAAAGTTTTTTCGACAAATGAGCCAAATCATCTTTATCTTCATATTTTAAAGATATGAGCTTATTGGCCAGAGTTTCGACATCTAGCCATCTTTTCAAGGGCACAGGCCCATAGGACTCTCCCTTTGCTTTAATGCATGCGGGGATACACTTATTGCCGAGCAAGGGGTCGCAATCATAAATCCTTAAGGTATAAAGCAGTCTTTTAAGAACGGACCGATAATCCCATTTTTTCCCTTTCCTTTCCCCGACCAAATAATCCGGAAACCCGTCTTCGTCTAAATATCCAAGATCATGAACGGGGTCAAAGGTAGGACTTTCGTAGGAGACATACGATTCCGCGTGAAGTTTGAAATGAAAGATCAAAGAGATGATATCTAGATTTTGATGGATGACGTTTAAAAGGAAGTAACTGCTATTTTCATCCGAATGAAAATAAGAATGTTTCCCCCTTAAAAGCAGTTTGATTCTTTCACGAAGGACTGAGTCGTTTTGGCCTTCAGGCTCTTCAAGGTCCAGGCAGGGTTCTGGATCGAGCAAAAAGAGATTCGAGTTCAATTCATCATCTATTTCGTCTCTTAACCGGACGATTTCCATGAGGTGCTGATCCACGGATTCCAGGGTAATTTCCTTTTGATCCAAGCTTCTTTTTATGGAGCCCACAAGGGTCATTTCCACGGATTCCTTTATTTTTTGATAATAGCTGCTTGTTTCCTTCATCCAGCGTTTCGCAAGGTACCATTCTTCTTTTAGTTCATTCGTAGATAAGGTATTCAGGTAGTTCTCATACCGTTTCGTTTCCTTTTCAGTTAGGAAAGGACGTTTCTTTCTTTGATCCGCCACTTCTACATAACGCTTTAATTCATCCATGTTTTGGAAGATGCGGTACTCCTTATTATGCAAGCATTGGATTTCATAGAAGTAGAGAACCGCGTTAATGTCTATCCCGAAATTTTTATCGTTCATGTAGACATAATGCACATCGCCTTCTTCTTGAAGAATGCTGTACCCAACATACGGCTTGATACGACGCTTTTGGGCAAAACGGATAAAGTCTGCCTTTTCCTCTTGTTTCACCGTTAGAATGATGTAGGTGTGGCCGTTAAATAATTTCATTGTGTTTTCCTCCTTGATGAACCCATAAAGAGGGGAGAAACTCCCATCGTTCAAGCGTTGGCACCCAACTTTGTTTGGGTTGTCGGTGGATCATTGGGCTTGTCCCTGCCCCTTCTTTTTATGGATATATCGAATGAATCTTAGTTCCTGGTTTTATTTGGTTTGGTCATGGCATAGGTCGTCTTTTGGAATCGGGTGTCCTTTTCTAGCATCTCCTTGATTTTTTCGGCGTGCTTTACGGCTTCGATTTCATCCCCAACATAAATTTGGCTAAAGGCTAGAAAGGGGTGTTCCTTGCCTTCCAAAACGACAATTTGGGTGAATTCCAGCAAATAGGAATCCTCGTAAGGATCGTTATGAATTTCGGGGTTTATTTCAAAGGCGTTAGTGCCTGCAATCAACCGGCCTAGTACCTTATGTCCTTTATTTTGGTAATATTCCTTGCTTAGTAGGCCTTGATGGATCAAGTCAAGAAAGGCTTCAAAAATGTAGTCGGGGTCGCATTTTAGGCGGTCATAAACAAGGACCTCGCTGACATAGCCACCGGTAGCCAGGATATTTTCTTGGATGCATGGAATCGCATAACTCATTTCTATCTTTGTATCTCCTCGAATTTCTTGCTGCCGATTCTTTCATGGAATTTTTGAAGGAAGCGCCTTGTCTTTGAGTCGATCATGAGATAGAGGAACATCAGCTCAAAAGTTCCTAAGCGATCCTTTTGGTAATAGGCTTCCGCGATGGATCCCGCCATTGCGGCGATGGTGTCGGTATCCCCACCGATGGCAATGCAATTCGCAATCGCGTCTTGCAGGCTATTGGAGATCAAGAAGCAATAAATGGCCTGGGGGACGCTTTCTTGGCAGGAGGCGTGAAACCCGTAGGTTTGGACCAAATGGTTAAAATCCAAGCTTTGAATCTCAGGATAATAGTCGCGAACCATTCTTTCTTGGATTTGCTCTTTTGTGGATCCGTGCAAAGCCAAATAGATGGCCATGGCTATGGCTTTCGCCCCTTTGATGCCCTCGGGATGATTATGGGTAATTTCGCTGACCGTCTTAGATAAGAGTTTCACTTCTTCTTCCGAATGGGCCATCCACCCAACGGGAGAAATTCGCATCGCCGAACCATTTCCAAAAGAACCATACGGGGGTTCTCGGGTTCCTTTTTCTTCGCAACGGATGCACCAATCCGCGAACATCCCACCAAAACCGGCGAAGGGACGTCTTTGGAAAGTGGCAACAAATTCTTTGGCCAAGTCGTCTTGAATCGCTTTTAGGGATTCCGGGGTATAGGAAATAGGATAATGGGCCAATAAGGTTTTAGCTACCGCGATGGTCAATAACGAATCGTCGGTCATTTTCATATTGGGGTTAAAGAAATAAAAATCTTTCGTTTTGGGGCTATTGAACTCATAAATCGAGCCCACCATGTCTCCGATAATGGCTCCTAGCATAATTTCTCCTTCATCCAGGTTTGGACCAATGTTTTAAATTGGTTTTGCGCTTCCGCATTGATATCTGGGCCTTTAAGCCTCCACTTTTCCACCCAATGGCCTCGAATCATCTTTTCGTAGTTTTTAGCGTGGCTCGTCTTGCCATCCTCCAAGGCCAAAAGATATTCATAGACATTTTGGCAATCGCAAAACCGAATCTTTTGAATGTCGTCTTTCTTTTTCGTGGCCCCCTTCGATAATTTTGGTTCCCCAAAATCTAGAATCGAGGAATCGGGATGAAGAATGCGTCCTAAATAATAGGTTGCTTTACAATCAGGGAACGCCATCGAGGCGAGTTCTTCTGCTTTTAAAATATCTTTTTCGACGTTATTTCCAAAATAGTAGCAGCCGGCAATCGTAGAGAGAATCTCATGGATTCTTTCTTGAACTGAATTTTGGAATCCCTCTTTTAAAAACGTAACCATGGCTTCTAATAAGCTCTTGCAATCCAAATCCAATTTTCGATTGCATAGCAAGATGGCGACGAGATGCAAAATGACGAGGTAGTCTACGTCTAGCCCAGAAGAAAGGGCAATTTGAAGCAGAATCTTCAGGGAAAGCCGTAAAGAACAAGGGTCGTCTTTACGGATATCCATTAAATAAACCGCGTAATGCAACAAGGCATCGGGGTCTTGCCCTTTAATGGAAAGCAAGGCAAAGTACTCGCACTTTTTATAATCGGGAGGCGAGTTGAAAAGACCCCACCAATATTGCTCCGCTAAATCTTTGGCGGACCAGATGTCGCCCGAAAGGGCATCATCGTGTTCCACCCAAAATTCCGCTACAGAGCCACGAGAATGAAAGGTTTTTAAATACAAGGCAAAACCATGAACTAGCGGAGCATCGAATAAGGGGCGGTAGCTCATCCTTTGGATCCAATAAGATAGATAGAGGCCCAGTAGATTAGGGTTCGCTTCGGGGTGGGTTTGATAGAAATCCATGTATCGTTCTACCGCCTGATAAGGGTCGTCCCCATCTAATCCTGTTTCTTCCTTGATTCTTCTTTGAATATCGAGGAATTCTTCCTGGGTAATCCTTTTCCCGTGTGGATTACGGGTATAGGAAGGCTCTGAAGCGGAAGAATGACGAATATAAATCAGCTGATTCAAAAACTCTTGATCGCTGATGATCCCTTCCCAATGTTCTAAAATGGCCTCGTAATTAAGTTCGACAAATTCTTCGGTCAAAGACTCTAAAAGGGTACTCCCCTGCTTCTTTTTATCGATTCTTTTGTCTTTTCCAATGGTATAAGGGGCGATGCTTTTGGCCCAAATACAAAATTCCGGTCCTTCCTCTTCTACGTTTTTAGAGCCAAACAAAAGATCCCATTCTAAATCGGCGTCTTTCATGGAGACTTTCACCAGCCTATGAGGTGTTCCTGCTGTATATGGTGCCATGTTGACTCCTTTCTTGCTCTTGCAGGAAGAGGTTCTCCTCCCGTTTATCACTATGCCTTTTTCCTTCGGATCAAAATCTCTAGGTTGCCATCCTCATTGATTTTTGTGGATTGAAAACGGTTGTCCGTATCCGAACTCTCCTCCCAAGGGACATAAATCGTTTCCGTCGGAGACTTTTTGCTATCCAAGTAGGTGATATAGGCAATATCACGGAACTTTAATAAGCGTTCAAAGACACTGTATTGGCTGAGTTTGCCATCGCTTAGGTAGCGTTGATCCGCTGCCTTGCTGATGCAAAGGCGCAAAAAGTCGCAGTGATATATGTCATCTTTCCTGTCGTTTGTAGAAAGACCAAGGTTCTTCAAGACAAAACTATCTTCAAAATCCTCGATGTATCTCGCATCAATTTCGATGACGTCGACGTTTTCCAACCCGATTCGCAGATAGTCAAAGTGCGGCCCATATTTGCTTTTTTTCATGGATGTTCCTCCGTTTTTTGTTCTCTTTAGCCTATGAAATTCCCAGGCTTCTTTTTTTGGAAAAGAAACCATCGCGGCTTCTCCTCCCACTTGTTGCTACGCCTCTTTCCTTTCGATAAAAATCTCCAGGTTGCCATCCTCGTTGATTCTTGCGGATTGATAACGGTTTTCCATCTCATCGTCCTCGTGCCAAGGGACGCGAAACGAATCCACGTAACGCCTTTTGTAATTCAAAAGGGTGATATCCGTGATGTCATTGAACTTCAACAAGCGTTCAAAGACATAGTATTGAACGAAGGCGCCATAGCTCAGGTAGAGTTGATTCGCCGCCTTGTTGATGCAAAGGTGCAAGGATACACAGGTATTCCAATCATCTAGGCTATTCTCTGTCCTGGAAGCAGGATCCCCTTCCTCCGCGTTGCACACCTCGATGCAATCGACGTATCTTGAATCTATTTCGATGGTATCGACATTTTCGAACCCGATTTGGAGATAGGAAAATTCCCGTTCATATTTATTTTCTTTCATGGATGTTCCTCCGGCTTTATTTCCTTCTAGCCTATGGTGAAGCCATAGATGTTTTTCCAGGCTTCTGGTTTTTCGATTCGACAGTACGAGCCCGTATCGGCATCGCCTTTCCACTGATAAAAGAGAGGATGTGCATGAAAGGATTGGTAAATCCCTGGTTCAATATCTTCGATCACGGCGTATTTGTAGTACCCGTCTTCGTAGAGATCGCCCCAATTGCCTTCCACGCATTCCATCGCATCTTCCAAATCCAAGAAATATCCCACGACGCGCGTAGTTTCTTTCAAGGGATAGGGAGTTGAGTCGAGGTCTTGAATCGTGGCAACAAAATACATTTTCAGCGTTTTGTTTCCGTTACTTTCATCGTTTTTCTTTTCTAATTCCATGTCGCTTCCCCCCTTTGTTGTCTCCTCCATTTTAAGGGTGAATTTTCTTCACATTTGGGAATCTTCCAATATGTTCTTATAACAGCACTCTTTTTTGAAAAACGAACTTAAAAAGCCTTGGGCGAGCTTCTTTTAGCACCAAGGCTGTCCCTTCTTATGCGGGTTATAACGCCCTATCCGTTCTTCTGTTTGTCCTGCAGTTTAGCAATCGCTTTTGCAGTGGCCGCATCGTTTAATCCATCCTTGAACGCTATGAGGTGTTCTAGATAATAACTGGCAAGGCGTTCTTTTACATAATCCGGATATACGATGGTGATCCAATCGCCGATATTCCTGCGTCCATTGCCGCGGGGGTCGGATAGAACCCAAGACAAAAAGGCCCCGGTATTCAGAAAAACATTCACAACGCCATATCGAGGCTTTTCACCTTCTTTTAAAGGATGAGGGACAAGGGCATCACTGCCCTCAGAACGGTTCTTCTCTTCCGCCACATCAAAGGAAGCGCATTCCGTATAGGGGAGCGGCCTAGAAAATGTCTCTTCAAACGACCGCTGAACGACTTCTTCATCCTGGAGATCGAAATAAAAGGCCATCCGATAAGCCTCTCCGCTTACTGGCATGACATTGGCCTCCAACAACTTATCGATATCGTGATATTCAAGATAGCCTTGTTCGTTGCAACGGGCGAATAGCTCATTCATATCACGACGTTCGGCAAGATCTTGGGCTAGAACTTCTTTGTCTGGACCATTAGGGATATTAAAATTCTCAATGGGACCGAACATCATCTTTTTGAAAAAATCGAGTCTCCACGTAGAAATCGGAAGCAAGGTCGCATAGGGCTTGTTCTTGAATTCTTGAATTTTATAAACGCGATACCAAATATCGTAAACATGGATGCCAACTCCATTGGGGTCTTTGAGTTCGTGACGAATCTTAAGGAGCTTGCCTTCCTTTAGGGCTTTATTGACCAATCGCATTTTTCGATTCGTCGCGAAATCGTATTTTCTAACCCCTTTGCTCGCGCTCCTTAGTTCTTGCTTAAACTGCTCGCGGTTATACCGATTGGACAAGGAATCCAACAACTTTTCAATCAAAAGGTCCGTGTCCTCGTCTTGCGTGTATTTGTCGTTTTGGATCGCTGCTAAAATCTTGATGATTTGTTCTTCGTTCAGGTGGTTCTTCTCTTCCAGATAGAATTTGCCTTTATCCGTGCAATTAATCACAAACGGGATTTGGTCGGTATCCTTGTATTTATTGCAGATAAATTGCAAAAACTGCAGGCAGTCCCCGATTCTTTGCCTTCGAACATCGTTGCCGACAGGATTCTTGGAATCATACTTCAAGCCAAAATCTTTCGCGTGCCTGCAGATATCTTGCTGGGTGGCAGGATGATTTTCATCCGTGTAATTCAATAAATAATCCAACGTCAAAAGCAATTCGATGAAATGGGTCTGGGCTTCCGTGCGCTTCATGCTTACTCCTCCGGGAGAATAGGAAAACGAGATGGATTTATTATAATGCCTAGCAAGAGGTTGTGCGGCTATATTCGAACAGCTAGTCAAAAGATATTGAGGGTAGGTTCATGGGGTGGTTTTATTTGAATGGTGAGAAAATAGGCACATAAAAAGACATCGACGAACCGTACCATCGATGCCAATTGGTTTTTATTAAGTCAGGATCGCTGGAACAAGAACCACAAAATAACTCACATAACCAGAAGGCGATTTTGTCTCCGCCCCTTATACTCACATAAAGGATAATAATGAGACCGTAATCTACGTAATCCGCCTCCGATCTTGGGTAGCCTAGTTCGCAGGAACTCCGCTTAAACGGACTCAAAATCTAGTATTCGATCGGGGTGGTGAGATTGGTTTTATCCACGGCAATCTGGATGCGGGAAAGCTCTTGCTGGAGTTTCTTCAAATCCGCGATGGCCTTGCTTTGATCGTAATTGATTTTATTGGTCACCGTTTTGTTGCTGCTATATCCTCCAACGGAAGTCTCGGTATATTCCGTTTTGTTGGCTAAAACCGTCAAAATCTTGATTTCTTTTTGGAGTTGGCTGATGCGAACCAAGGCTTCGGCGACGGTCAAATCGAGGCCTTCGATCTTGGTGATACTATTGAATTTAGCAAGTGCGCTGCGGATACGAAGTTCCTGCTCGTAGATTTTATTCATCTCTTCGCGGTTCTTCTCGTACGAATAGCCCGTATCGTAACGGAATTCCATTTTTTCGTTGAGGGGAGCAAAGCTGCGCTCGGTATCTTCCAAGTGAAGCCGTTCTGCTTCGCTTTGAAGGAATTTGAGTTCCTTCATTAATAAGGTTGGGGTCTTTTTCATTTTATCTTCCTCCTTCAGAAAGGTGGCCGAAACAAGGGAGGCACCTTTCGATTCCAGTTCCTTGTTTATCCTGCTTTATTTTAAAGGGGTTTTCCCATTGATGGTTAAAGTAATTCATTTTGTACCGATTTGGGTACTTATTTACATGTCAGGAAACGAGTTTGGGAATTGAAACGTTTCTAAGTTCCCCTGAATTTTTTCCCTGCATAGCAAAAACTTCTATCAAAGCCAACTTGACTCGAAGCTAATTTCTTAGGGCACCGAGGGGGACCACATAGACTCCGTCTTCTCGGCGATAGGCGATATTTCCTTTTGTAACGACCATCAAGAAAGCGCAGTCGCCCGTTTTTTCGGTGTCGATGTCCTCCGCGATTGCACGTAATTTTTTGGCGGCCTCTTCCACGTCTTCCATTCCGCCGAGTTTAACTTCTACCAGCGCCCACGTTCCATCTTCGAACACGATTACCGCATCGGCTTCCCGCTTTTTGGCATCCCGATATTTGTAAACCCTCGCTCTTAGAGCATCACAATAAACACGCAAATCGCGGATGACCATGGATTCAAATAGCAAACCAAAAGTATCTAAATTTCGAAAAAGGGATTCCGGCGTTAAACCCAAGGCCGCGGCAGCAATCGAAGGGTCGACAAAATGACGGGTGGGTTTGGTGCGGATGGCCGTTTTGCTACGAACGTTGGGGTTCCAAGCCGGGAGTTCTTCCTTGACGTGCAAATAATCTAATGCGTTTAAATACTTATAAAAGGTCTGCTTATCAAAGGATTCATCATTGCTTGTGCAATCTTCTAATAGCGTGGCATCGGAAGCGGCAATCGATACATTTCTTGCATAGGAACGCATCACTCTTCTTGCTTTCCCTTCGTCTTTCACCAAAGGGATTCCTTTAACGGAAAACAAATCGTCCGCAACAACGGTTTCGTAATAATCCTTCGCCTGTTGCAAAGCGACCATCTGTTCTTCCCTGCGCATGGCCATTGGCCATCCGCCACGGCAAATGCAGAAGGCATAATCCTTCAATGTCATCGACGATTTGCCAAATCGAAACGTACCATCCTTTATCGCCGATAAAGAGGCGGACCCTAAGCTTTCGCCGCTTTCAAAAAGGGACATGGTTCTCATCTTCTTGCGGATGATTTCCCGTTTCCCGTATGTCTGCCTTCTTGCAAAAAGGCATCGTCAGCAATCTTATCTGTGACGCTTCCCGTCAAAATATATTCTCCGAACTCTCCGCTTCGATCTGCTTCCACTTTGATTTGATCCCATATAAAAGAAATGTGTTGCCATTCATCAATAAGCAAAGGGTGCTTGCGGCTCGTTAAAAATTCATGCGGCATGATTTTTGCTTCTAAAACATATTCTTCCCGCGTTTGAATGGGCATCAAATCCACCGTTTCGGCAGCATGTCTGGAACAAGTCGTCGATTTGCCACACCACTTGGGGCCTTCCACCACGACCGCGGCCTTTGTTTTCAAAGCAAAGTCCAAAACATCATCGAATAATCTGCCAATATATTTTTCTTCTTCCATGCGATGTCCTCACAATTATTTAAGTGCAATCGAGTAAAAAAATCAATTTGAATCGAGTAAAAAAACGATTTTGAATCGAGTGTTTGTAAGGTTTTGAATCGAAGAAAAAATAGACTAAACAATGAAAAACGCTTCAAATTTTGTGTTTTTTGCTATTTATTGCCTGCAAACTTCAACGTGGAACCTATTTATAAGCCTCTTATGGATTATCTCCAAACATTGATTTTCCCAACAAGGAAACAGGACATCGAAACGGAAGGGTGAACACAATATTATTCAAAAGGATCTCCGACTTATCATCGACCTTTGAATCTTGCTGCGTTTTTGTCATCGTTTTTACCACCTTATTCTTCGAAATGGCAAAAATCCTATGCTACGCAAAATTCGCGATACTCTCATATTTGCAATACTCGTAAGCTATTAAGTGTGCATATTTGCAATACTACTAAGTTAAGAAATGTGCATATTTGCAATACTTATAAGCAAAAAAGGCCACATTTTGAGAGAGAGTATCAGATTGATTAACACGATAATTACTGTAAAATAAATACATATTTATTAGTAGACTATCGGCGCTATGAACTAGCTCTAAGCAAAGTCGACCATACGCAGGTAAACGATAGGACACCCTAATAGAGACCGCAAGATTGGACGTGTTAGGATCTTGCGTTGTGGAAAGCATCGCCCAGAAGGTAATGGCGGTACATAAATAAATGGCAACCTTTAGGACACAGTTTATGTGGCAATATTACCCACGCTCCACACAAATATCTATTATTTGAATCAGTGGCCATCCAACGAGGGATGAAACACCAATAACTATGGTTGGTAGGAATATCAGCAGTTAGTTACAAAAGATGTTTTTGAGTTGGATGGCTTTTTTCTTATCTTGAGAACACTTAACTGCTCGTTCTAGTAAGGAGGAAAAATAAATGGAACAAAATGAATACCTTTATGATTTAGCAAAGATCAAAGAGACGATTACAGAAAATCGCAACAAAGCAATGGTAGTAGTTAATAGCGCGATGATTATCACTTATTACCAAATTGGCACAATTATCAATCAAAGAAAGGAATGGGGTAATAAATTTATACAAAGGCTTGCTGACGACCTGAAAGATTATGGCAAAGGATATTCTTATGAACAACTTAAAAAGATGTCACAATTTGCACATTTCTTTTCAGAAAATGAAATTAGGTCACAACCTGTGACCCAAATTCCTTGGAGCACTTTATCGAGGGTTATAATTCAAAAATCTTCTTCAAAAGAAGAAGCGTTATGGTACATTAACCAAGCATACAAAAACAGATGGTCAAGAGCAATTGTGATAAAGCAATTTGAATTACAGGCCTATCAAAGACAAAATATTTTGCCAATTGTTTCAGATGAGAATTCTTATATTCAAGGCATTATAAAAGATACACTCGCTTTTGATTTCATAAGCAAAAGTGAAGTGACGGATGAAAAGAGTTTAAAAGACAAGCTTATTGATAACATCTTATTGTTTCTTCAAGAACTCGGAACAGGTTTTGCATTAGTGGGTCGTGAATATAAATTATTAACTCCAACTGGTAAGAACTTCTTCATCGATTTGTTAATGTACCACACTAAAGTTCATGCTTATGTTGTTATAGAAGTGAAATTAGAAGATATCGCCCCCGCAGATTTTGGCCAATTAAACTTTTATGTCAATGCAATTGATGATTTAGAAAAAACAGAAACCGATAATGAAACAATAGGAATATTGTTATGCAAAACAGCGGACAATTATGTTGTAGAAACTTCTTTCAAAGGCTTGAAAACGCCAATTGGAGTTTCAAAATATAAGCTTTTTGAAGATTTACCTGCATATTTGACAAACAAATTAAACTCAATAGATAAAGCAGAAGATAAATGATTCATCTCCAGAATTAATCAACGATTCAAAAGGGAGAAAGGATATAAAATGAAAAAGTTTATTTTAAAATGGGGGAAAGGCAGTGTTTGTGAAATACGAATAATATATAAGACATTAGCAATCGAAGCAGAAAACATTGATGATATAAACCCATTAGAAATATTGCCGGAGTACATAAAAAGAAAAGTGCCATATGTTAGAAAAATCCATACTTCTGAAACAAAAAGAAATTACGACTATGACAGTTGGGTGGATTTTATCGAAGCAGAAGAAATAAAATAAATGATTCAGTTATTTGCCCAAATAAAAATCTAAAAGATTTAATATAAAAGTCGAAAAAAGAAACGACGCTATCAGTATTGTTTGAACAGTAATGACCTCACTACCAAACATAAATAAATGAAGAATGGATAATAAGCCAGCAATTAACGGAAGCAATATGCAGATGCCTCTCATTTTATATGGTTTAAATATTCTAATTATGAACAAAACAATACACACTATTGTTGTTAGAGAAGATAAAAACGGAGAGTATTTAACAACATTTACGACTTGGTTAGACACATCAACTCTAGTAAATACCATTCCTAACGAATAAGGGATTATTTCTAACACTAAAACAATAGTTAAAAACACAAGCAATAAAATTACGATAGCAGTTCTATTTTTGCTTCTTTTTCCATAACAATATGATAACAAAAAAGGACTGACACATTGTATCAATCCAATTTAACTAAGTTGGTCGGGATGATCGGAACTAAAGGAAAAATTTATGTCCCCTAGTTATATTACTATGTAATATGCGTGCAAGACTTTTTGGGAACTCAAACCCATCAAAATTTATAGGGCATCCATACGTAACGATATCTCAGCGTTATCCCGAGAGTATTTTATAGGTCGAAGTCGACGTCATGGCCGGCGATGGACATTGAGTCTAAAGCCTTCAATAAGTACTCGCCGTCTTTCCCTTCCAGGATTGCTTTTACGTATTTCTTGTCGAACCAGAAACACTGAGTCTCGTACCTCTCATACCCAGTAAATTTGTCGGCGACTGGAAGATCTTTTTGTGGATGCCAGAAATCGGATCCATGCGGTCTGACGTGGCTAACCGGATTTTCCTTAGAACCAACGAAGTTATTGTAATGAATTAGCGAGGTCTTGCCGTTCTTGTGGTGCTGCTTTTTGACAGAAGTGACAATTTTGCCACTTTGCAAGGTAGCCTGTGTTCTCTCGTAGGTGTATTTGATAAAGCCCTCGGTGACGATTTCCGGCAGGCTGTAGAACAAAGCACGGTCAAAGACGTACTCCCCGTCCTTCATCTTGAAAACGGTGAAAAGGAAACGGGCACCAGAAAAGTAAGCATACCAATCGGAGTCTTCCCATTTGGTAGAGGCTACATCGCAGAAGTCAAACGCTCCAAAAGACATATGCTGCTCAATAGTTCCGTCTTCTTCCACTCGGATGGTCTTGATATGGATATTCGCCTTTTGAAATTCCTCGGTATTCTCAAGGTCTTTTAGGCCCAACATCCTGGAAACATAGTCTGCGTATTTGCTTTTTGGATTCTTGACGTCTGGGAACCTCTTCTGGAGCTGCGATTCAGTCCTTCCATACCAGGGATAGAGGTCGCCCAAAATAAGCTGGAAGATTCCAGGCTGGCCTGGTTTGATTTCCGCAGGCTCAAAGTCCTCGAAAACATCTTCACCCATGCATTTCTTGATAATGGAAGTTAGGAAAGAAGACTTCAGCGAGAAAGCCCTAGGCTTTGCAAGGACGAATGGTTCCAGCCGGTCCTTAGCAACCCGCAGGCCTATGTCGAGAAGCTTCGTCCCTACGAATGCGTCATCGGCATGGACTGCAGCCCCTTCGACAACATGCCGGCCTGGATCGCCGACCACCAGATCGGCATGAACCTATCCGTCACTTACTATTTTGGCAAATGCGGGCTGAAGGTCATCCCCAACGTCCGCGTCGCCAACACCCCGGGATCCGGGGAATCCCTCTTGGCCTGCCCCAAACACGTCCTGATTGCCATCGGCACAAACGGGTTCACGCGAGAGATTGCAAACCGCGACGTCTTCATGGCCCAAGTCTCGAAGGTGGTCGAGGCTCTTGAACCCGCTGGGATCATCGTCTATGGGCCGGCTAACGACGATATCTTTCTGACCCCACGCTTCATGGGCGTCCCCATCTACCAATTCGATTCGTTCATGCAGAGGAGAAACGCCTCCCGAAGGAAGAAAAAGGAAGGGGGTGACGGCGATGAAGAGCAAAAGCCCCCTCTTCTCTAATTACTCGATCCGACGATCGGCGTCCGCAGACGTCTCATATATGAGTAAGGGGAATGACCGATTTGCCAAATTCGCATCGAGACGAAAGGACATAGATCCAGACGGATGGTATGATGTAATCGCCCACGGGAATCCTAAATCGATGATTGTGCGGTCTCTTCATGGCGAGACATTCATCAGTGCGAGGCAAGCCGCCGCTATGATTCGCAAACAGCCCGGCTTCAAAAAAGCCAAAGGAATCCGCCTGCTCTCCTGCTCTACCGGTCAGGATCCCACAGGGTTCGCCCAACACCTCGCCAACGCTTTAGGAAAACCAGTCATGGCTCCTAATAAGACCCTATGGTGCTCTCCAAAGGGCACGTTGTACGTCTCATCCGATGAGCGAAACCTCGACAAAGGCTCATTCGTCACATTCAAACCCGGAGGAATAAAACATGGAAAATGAACACATTTGCCCGAATTGCGGTGCCAAACTTCGCGCTGAAAGGAAGAATTATCCCTCTTTCTCATATATCTGCGATAGCTGTGGTTGGGAAGCCGTTACAACGAAATGGGACCCCATCGACCTAGACGAGACCGAATACGTCTTCCGCCTATCCGAGGGCAATACCGTCGACAAGGCGACCTTATCGATTGTCTCCAAGCTGACCGGCAAGAACTTCATCGCCTCCAAAAAGGCGATCGAGGAGCTCGAGGTCATCTTTAAAGGCAAGGCACGGGACGCAGTAGAGATGAGGGGCTTCCTCGATAAGAGCGGCATCCGCTACTCCATCGAGCCGGAACTTCCTTATTGAAATCAGCGACTAAGGGCCGGCGGCAGCGTCGGTCCTTTTCCATGCCTATGGTCTCGGATCAAGGGGAATTGGACCCAAGCCTATAAAATCAATGCGATCCGACGAGCTGAACGTTTTCGAAGAAAAGCTTGACCAGCTAATCTTCTGCAACGCCATTACGAGGACTGCCCTTAGAGGCTCATGGCGATAGGTCACCCCGCCGGTCGGTCAGCTGCTTTTGCCGAATTGCCGAACAACAGGAGGTATTGCATCTTTTCCGCGTCTATTATGGAAAAGAATGAGAACAACGTCATGGAACTCAACCGTGAAACAGCCATGCGCCTCTGGGTGAAGCACTTCAGAATAACACTCCAGACATTGGCGATGGTGGTTTTTCTTTCGTCTTTCTCTTCGCCGATATGGGCTTTGGCTTTATTCACAATCCGCTTCATGCGGCCATGGCCTTCACCATGGATCGCCGCATCGATAACGCCACAATGGGTATGGCCCATGACGAGAACACAGTCTAGGTCTAGATGCTCAATAACGTATTCAATAGAAGCAAGTGATCCCTCAAGAGGGATATTGCCTGCGGTGCGGATGACGAAGATCTCGCCTAAGCCGGCAGAGAAGATAACTTCAGGGTTCACGCGGGAATCCGAATACGTCACAACCGCGCGCATCAGGGTCTGGCCGTGCTCCACCAAATAATGGCGCAGCTCTTCATTCGTATCCATAACGGCGCGGATGGAGTTGACGTAACGCATATTACCCTTCTGCAGCATGGCAGTGATCTCAGATTCTTTCCTACCCGAAAACTATAAGTCTTACTCATGGATAGTCACCAATAGCTGTTAAGCCCTCTTTGTGAATCCCACCGTTCTGACGCAAGAAAAAGGCTCTAGGCTTTGCCTGGAACCAGCGTTGTGATATCGATTTAAAGAACCAGACCATTTCCATCAGGAAGATTGTCCAAACCAAAACCACGAAAGGCGGCCAGGTCTTCCAGACGCCAAAAACAAAAAGGTCCATCAGGCCCCTTGCGTTGATTCCGGGCATCGAAGAGCTTCTACCTCCCGACCTTGCTCCGGACGATTTCTTGTTTCCATCCAGACAGGCAGGCCCTTCCAAAGTGACGGGAGAAATCACTGTCAGGAGATTGGCCAAGCACTATGCCAAGAAGGCAGGTTTGCCACCGCTGAAAGTCCACGAATTTCGTCACAGCTGCGCGTCGAACCTGCTTAGGCAAAACGTGCCGTTACGAGTTGTCGCAAACTGGATAGGCGATACCGAAGCAACCATCCTCAACTACTACAGTCACATGTTTAAAGACGAGGCGGAAATGATTCCGAATATCATCGTCCAGAACTTCTAACCCATCGCTTCGTCTCAAGGCGCTCCGTATCCCAAGCGGGGCGCTTTTCTAAAACGATATCCCAGGCCGATATCCCAAGGCTTCCAGAAATAAAGAAAACCTCGGATGTACCGAGGCATTCAGACTTAAGTGGTCGGGATGATCGGATTCGAACCGATGGTCTTCTGCTCCCAAAGCAGACGCGATAACCAAGCTTCGCTACATCCCGAAGCCCTGTTATTTTCCGCGCATTGAACCTTATTTGCAAGATGAATCGGCTTTTTAGAAGGTTAAAGGGGCATCCAGTTTATTTTCTTCGTAGGATAAGCGGGTGGAAAAGAGCTTCCAAACGACGGTATTGCTATCTTGGTTATAAGAATCCGCTTGATAGGCGCCTAAAAACACCCGGGGCGAAAGCAAGGTTAAATCATGGCAGCGGAGGAAGAGATAACGCGGGGTGTTATTCTCTTTTTCCGCGTTAAATAATTCGCGGGCTCTTTCGGGATTGCGGTCCGCAAGTTCTTCTACGGTATTTAAATCGGAAGACACGGATACCAAGCACCCATCGCGAGCCGAGCCATGAAGGGAGAGGCTAGGGGACCAAATCATTCCTTTGCGTAGCCAATAGGAGGAACGGAAAAATGAGGGGGTCACTTCATCGAAGCAGGAGACGACTTCGGCAAGAGAAAGGAATTCATCGCCCCGAACCACTTCTTTTTCTTGTTTCATTTGGATGCGGTGGGAAGTTTCATCGAATTCCAAGACCTTTTTGGAACTTGCTGCATAGAGGGATTGGATCTCTTGGGCAATGGAATCGACTT
>OIXA01003321.1_pt1 | contig 16999 bp, 12 predicted proteins | sample 1587721 | NCBI WGS metagenome assembly OIXA01 (sample SAMEA3888900, study PRJEB22519) | human gut metagenome | biome: human gut; feature: human-associated habitat; material: faeces | place: Denmark | collected 2013 | reverse complement strand
CACGCCTCGTATCGCCAACGCTCTGCTGCGTCGCGTGCGCGACTTTGCCCAGGTCAAGGGCAGCGGACGCATAAACACCGAGATAGCCAACATAGCGCTCAGTTCGCTCAACATCGACCAGTATGGTCTCGACGAGATCGACAACAAGATCTTGCTTACCATCATCGACAAGTTTCGCGGCGGTCCTGTGGGCGTGTCTACCATCGCCACCGCCATCGGCGAGGATGCAGGCACCGTGGAGGAGGTGTATGAGCCTTACCTCATCATGGAGGGTTTCATAAAGCGCACGCCACGCGGACGTGTCGTCACCCCGCTTGCCTACAAGCATCTGGGCCGCAACATGTATGACAGCGATGTGGCGACCCCAGGGTTGTTCGATTGAGAGAGGTAAGTGAAGACGGGCTATATAATTTTCTGAATAATCATCTGGCCATTGCCATAGAAAGGCACATCCGTCTTGCCCAAAATAGTGGCAGGAAGGGTGGCCATCTCTTGCAGATTATCCATCGGAACCAGCACCGTCTTGGCACCGTTCTCTGATAACAACGATACCTTATCTGCAAAGTTGGTAGCTCTGACAATGGCTCCACCAATAGAGATGTCTTGCAAAGGGAAAACTCACGAACGAGTTGGGTATGCGCACCTGTTTCTCGTCATAGCATAACATGCCATAGGCTGTCTTTGCCTGTGCCTGTGCATGTAGTGCTGTGGCCACGAAGGCAACAAGCAGCGTTAGTGTATGAAGACACTTGCTCAAATTGCTCAATGCTCGATTTGCTCAATGCTCGATTTGCTCAATGCTCAAAGCCCCCAAAAAAATGCTCAAAAAGCCCTGTGCCTTGTAAAAATTCAAAATTCAAAAATTCAAAATTGCGGCAAAGCCGCAACAATTCAAAATTCAAAAATCAACAATCAAAAATCACCTCATAACCTTCTCCACCTCTTCAATGTTTCTGTCGAACGGTCCGCTATGTTCGAGCTTCAGCGTACACATGGCGGCAGCAAACTTGCCCGCCTCTGTTATGCTCTCGCCCTGTGAGCGGCAGTAGAGGTAGCCGGCCGAGTAGGTGTCGCCGCAGCCTGTAGCATCTACAATCTCGTGTGGTGCGTAGGCCGGAATCTCGTAGAAATGGCCGTCGGCAAGAATGAGCGAGCCATAGCTTCCCAGCGTCACCACAGCCTCTTTCACGCCCCAGATAGCGAGCTGGCGGGCAGCGTCGTGAGGCTCCGGACAGCCTGTGATGACCTCCATCTCGTGCTCGTTGACCTTCAGGATGTCGGTGTAAGCCAGGATGTCGCGTTTGTCTGCCCAGTCGATAGGGAAGACATCCTCTCCGCGCACCTCGCGCAGGTAGCCCTGTGCGTCGATAGATATGCGTCCCTTCTGTGCGAGACATTTCACCACCTCGGGTGAGAAGTCGTCGGCAAGGAGCGAGCCAAGATGATAGATCTTTGCGTCGAGCTGTTGCACCTCTTCCACGGTGAACGGGTCGGCCTTTGCTCTGACCTTCTGTGTGCGGTCATTCTGGTCCTCGCCATAGATGTTCTCGAAGAACACCGACTTGCGGCTGAGCCATGTGCGCACGTCAATGCCTGCATTGCGCATCTTTTCAACCACATGCATCTCATCGGCTCCGAGCTTGGTGGCCAACTCAAAAGACACCTTGTTGGGGAGGTGACTGAAGGCGTAAGCAAAATAGAATGAGGTGCCGCCCGCCATGTAGACGGTCTGACGTGGTGTGACAATCTTGTCTTTGGTGATGTGTCCAATGCAGCAAATATCTTTCATTGTGTTGAATTGTGTCGCTTATATTTTAGTGTGAATGAGTGAGTTTCTATGTCGCGCGCATCATGCGTGTCAGACGTGCAAAGGTAATTATTTTTATTGACAAAGCACAAATTTGAACCCCCAATTGTCATTTTTTCACAATAAAAAGAAAAAATACGACATTTTTTGAGTAAGTTTGCAAATAAAAAGCAAAAAGATTGTGATGACAGAAAACAAGAAAAACGTTCTGCTCGTGTGCGACATGCCGGGTTATGGCAAGGTGGCCACAGCGGTCATGATGCCCATCCTCTCTTATATGGGACATCCTACCTATAACATTCCCACCATGCTCATTTCCAATACGTTCGAGTATGGTCGTTTTGAGCAGTTGGAGACCACCGACTACATCGTTGGCACCCTGAAGACCTGGAAGAAGCTCGGCTTCAAGTTTGATGCCGTGGCAACAGGCTACATGCCGTCGGAGCGTCAGGCCGAGGTGGTGTCACAGTTCTGCCGCGAGCAAGCCAAGAAGGGTGCTCTGGTGTTTGTGGACCCTGTGATGGGCGACGAGGGCCAGCTCTACAACGGCGTGGGCAAGGCCGCTGTAAAGGCCATGCGCGAGATGGTGAGCGTGGCCGATGTGACCTATCCCAACCACACCGAGGCGTGTCTGCTTACCGACCAGCCTTATCATGCCGATGGCGTGTCGCGTGACGAGGCAAAGGCGCTGATCGATGGTGTGAGAGAGATAGGAGCCAAGTCGGTGGTGATAACAAGCATCCATGTTGAGGGCCGTCCCTCGGTGGTGGGCTATAGCCACATGAACAGCACCTATTTTGAGCTGCCGTTCAACGAGATACCTGTCCATTTCCCAGGCACAGGCGATATCTTCTCTGCCGTGCTCATTGGTCACATGCTTGAGGGCCTGACGCTTGCGCAGTCGACCCAGAAAGCCATGGACTCGGTGTATAACCTCATCGACAAGAACCGCGACAACGAGGACAAAAACTGCGGGATACCTATTGAGCGGGATCTGGGGGAAATCTGTTAAAGGTAAAAAGGTAAAAAGGTAAAAAGGTAAAAAAAGGCTACGCCGTTGAGATAGGATATAATGTTATTGCTTGAGCTATAGGTCTTATGTGGCTTATAGGTCTTATGTATCTTATAGGTTTTATAAAAACATAAGAAGCCATAAAGCCATAAGAAGCCATAAGATAAAGAATATAAACCTTTCTCAACGGCGTCAGCCTTTTTTACCTTTTTACCTTTTTACCTTTTTACCTTTAAACAGTTCCCTGAAACCTTCCGTCGCTGTTGATGACGCCTTCCACGCCTTCTTTCACAGCCTCGAAATAAGGATATTCGTCGCGCAGCGAAATGTCGTCATACTCGAAGGGAGCGACCACGGTGTCGTTGCCGTCGGGCATGACCAGACCCATCTTGCCGTCCTTCTGTGCTATGACGGGGAGCGACTTGAGGTCATCAACATACACATAGCAGGTGCGCAGGAAATCGTAGACGGGGTGGAGCAAGATGTTGCCCTTATAGTCTTTCATGCCGAAATGGCCGTCTTGCTCAAAGACCTCGTGAAACTGTAGATACTTGTCTTTTATCCTGTTCAGATAGAACACCATCTTGCGCTTGTCGTTGACCAGATGCACAAGATAGGCGAACGTGTCGCAATAGTTGGCCATGGAGCGTGCGAGCACGATCTTGAAGTCGAGACCGCTGATGGCCTTGCGGTTAAGGTCAATATATTTGGCTATCACCTCCTCTTTCTGTTCAACCGTCATCCCGGCCATGCTCTCCTCAAACTTGAGCATGATCTGCTTGCTGCCTTTCATCGCCTTGATGTAACGGTGAATCTGGCGTGCCATCTCGTCGCACACAAACTTGTCTATGCGTGCCACCTCTATTTCGTCCTGATATGTGGATTCGAAATTTTCCTGTGTAATTTTGTTTTCCTTTTCCATAGCGTCAATGTCTATATATTATGTTTATATAGGCGCGGGAGATTGCCAGCACCCCACATTTGTTTTGCCCAAAGTTACGGTTTTTTAGTGACACAACAAACAAAAGCACCAACTTTTTAATCTTCGCCCCGCCATTTGCCTGCTGTGCGGGCAAACATCGGGAAAAATGGACGGCGGCGGGTTTTAAACCAAAAAATCGGGCCACGCGAAACAGATGTTACGATTTTTATTGTTACCTTTGCAAAGGAACATTCTTAACAGACAATATGAAAAAGCATTTTATTACACTAATTCTCTGCTGCATGGCCATGATGGCCAACGCACAGATCCAGAGACCGAAACTTGTGGTGGGCATAATCTTTGACCAGATGCGTTGGGACTATCTCACCTATTATTACGACCAGTTTGGCGAGGGCGGCTTCAAGCGTCTCATGAACGAGGGCTTCAGTTGCGACAACCAGATGATCAACTATCTGCCCACCATCACAGCCATTGGCCACACGAGCAATTATACAGGCTCGGTGCCCGCCTTCCACGGCATCGCCGGCAACAACTTTTATGTCAACGGCAAGCAGGTGTCAAGCTGCGAGGACCACAGCGTGAAGACGGTTGGAGCAAAGGGTAAAACCGGTGAGGCTTCCCCCGTTCATCTCCTCTCGACAACCATCGGCGACCAGCTGAAGATGGCTACCGACCAGAAAGCTAAGGTTGTGGGCGTGGCGCTGAAAGACCGTGCCGCCATTCTGCCCGCAGGACATGCTGCCGACGCTGCCTACTGGTACGACAAACCTTCGGGATGCTTCGTCACCAGTACCTATTATATGGAAAAGTTGCCCGACTGGATGCAGAAATTCAATAAGGAGAACGCTGTGCCGGGTAAGGAACTTAAGGTCAGCAGCGACGGCGTGACCGCCACGTTCAACCTCGCCAAGGCCATTCTGAAGAACGAGCAGATGGGCAAGCACGATGTCACCGACATGCTGTGCGTGAGCATCTCAAGCACCGACGCCGTAGGCCACCAGTATGGCACACGCGGCAAGGAGAACCAGGACGTCTACATGCGCTCAGACAAGGAACTCGCCGCCTTCCTCACAGCTCTCGACGAGCAGGTGGGCAAGGGCAACTATCTGGTGGTGATGACCGCCGACCATGGTGGTGCCCATAACCCCAACCTGCTGAAGAAACACAAAATCCCCGCTGGCGGATGGGACGGCAAGGGTGCCATGAAGAAAGCCAACGAGGAGCTGGCAAAGCAGTTTGGCGTGCAGGGCAACCTCATCAAGGACATGCTTAACAACTTCTTTTATCTTGACCGTGAGCTCATTGAGGCCAACAAGCTCTCTTGGGACGACGTGAAGGCTGCTGCCATCAAGGAGCTGAAGAAAGATCCCGAGGCACAGTATGTTGTCGACATGGAGCACATCGCAACAAGCAACATGCCCGAGTTCTTGCGCGAGCGTGCCTTGAACGCCTACTGCCCCGGCCGCACAGGCGAGATAATGTTCATCACGCATCCTCAGGTGTTTACATGGCGCTTCGGCGACGATTATATCGGCACGACCCACGGCGCATGGAACCCCTATGACGCCCATATCCCCTTGCTGTTCATGGGATGGAAGATCGGCCACGGCAACACCTACCAGCCCACCAAGATTGTGGACATGGCAGCCACGGTGTGCGCCCTGCTCAACATCCAGATGCCTAACGCTTGCATAGGCACAGCCATCCTGCCTGTGCTGGAGTCGACAAAGAAGTAGGTCTTCAACATACACTTACGGGCGTCCTCGCTGGGGGCGCCTGTTTTTGTTTTTGATGGTTTCAGGTGTTTAATAACAAAACAAAAGGCAATAAGAACGATGAGTAACGGTAAAAACAGAGAGGCAGCCGAAAAAGGCTGTTTCAACAACTGGCTGCACGACATGACAGGAGCAGAGGGTGGGGGGCAGACCGGCCAGTCGTCCCGCGCTCTCGCCTTCGTTGCCGCCCGCCGCGTGGCTGCTTATGTGGAGCAGCACCCGGAGCTGACAGCGGGCGAGGTGTGCGGCAAGATGTATGGCGTGCTCGTTGTTGAGGCCCCTGGCGGGTGCCTTGCGTTCCTTGCTGCCCACTCGGGTCTGCTCGGTGGGCGTAACGACTGGCCGTTCTTCGTGCCGCCCGTCTTCGATGCGCAGCAGCCCGATGGCCATTTCAAGACCAAGGAGCGCGAGATCAGCGGCATGAACCGCCGCATAGCAGAGCTCATGCAACGCCCGCAGCTCTTCGAGGCACGGCAGCGTCTTGAGCAAGTGCGCCAACAGACCGACAGGGTGATAGCCCGGGAGCGCGAGGAGGTGAAGGCACGCAAGGCGCGGCGCGACACCATGCGTCGTGAGCAGCCGCAGATGGACGATGCCACGAAGGCCATGCTCATACGCGAGAGTCAGCACGACAAGGCGCAGCTCCGCCGTCTCATGAAAAGCTGTGAGGTCTCCGTGGCTGAACATCAAGAGGCTCTCGATGTCTTGGAGCGTGAGATCGAGGCTCTTAAGCGTGAGCGCCGCGAGGGTAGCGATGCCTTGCAGCGGTGGCTCTTCGACCAGTATGTCATGCTCAACGCCAAGGGCATGCGCCGCACGCTCATCGACATCTTCGCCCGTTTCAACGGCACGCTGCCACCGGCAGGGGCTGGCGACTGTTGCGCTCCGAAGCTCCTACAGTTTGCTTACGCTCACAAGCTGCGCCCCGTCTCCCTTGCCGAGTTTTGGCTTGGCGCCCCTCCTCCCACCGAGGTGCGCCGCCATCTACAGTTTTACCCTCCCTGTCGCAGCAAGTGTTATCCCATCCTTCAGTTTATGCTCCAGGGGCTCGATGCCCCGTTGCCTGGTGCCGAGGAGGTCTACCCGCTGAGAGAAGAGGGCGGGGGAACAACGAATGATGAAAAAGGCTCTCTTGATGATAAAGCCTCTCTTGATACAAATGAAGCTAACGCAGATAAAGCCTCTCTTGACGATAATGGTTTCTTAGACGCGCAGGGTCATATATATAAGAAATGTGGCGCGTCCCTACATATTATATATGAGGATGAGCAGATGGCGGTGGTGTCGAAGCCGTCGGGCATGCTCAGCGTGCCAGGCAAGAGTTGCCGTCTGTCGGTAGAAAGCATTGTGCGCGAGCATTACGGCATAGCTGCCGATGTGCCTGTCATCGTTCACCGTCTCGATATGGACACCAGCGGACTGCTCCTCATCGCCCGCACCCGCGAGGCGCATAAGGCCTTGCAGCAGCAGTTTCTTGACCACACCATCAGCAAGAGCTACCTCGCCTTGCTCGAAGGGGTGCCTCATGAAGGTTTGACAGGCGAGCATGTGGTGTGGCATTCGTCTCACACAGGCACGATAACGCTGCCGTTGCGTCCAGACCTCGATGACCGTCCGCGACAGCTCGTCGACTTTGTGCATGGCAAGCCCGCTGTCACCCGCTTCCACCTGCTTAAGGTTATCGACGGGCATCAGCTCATCGCCCTCACGCCCGTCACGGGACGCACGCACCAGTTGCGCATGCACTGTGCCCACCACCTCGGCCTCAACTGTCCCATCTTGGGCGACCCTCTCTATGGCTGCCCCATCGAACCGTCTGCCTGCATCGCTCAACGCCTATACCTACATGCCGAACAGATAACGTTCCGACATCCATCTTCGGGAAAAATTGTCCCTATTGTCTCTATTGTCTTTAAAAACACGCAAGGAGAACGTTAAAGAAAATCCATTGAGAATGTCAAGGAGGCTTGATGGTCATCGCGCTCCGACCGAGGTACACACGTACCCCGACCGAGGTACACACGCATCCCGACCGAGGTACACATGTACCCCGACCGAGGTACACACATATCCCGACCGAGATCAGCATACACGCCGACCGAAACGCGCCGACTTCGGCTTGATTGACATCTATTTTTTATGCCCCTTTTACAAACATTTTAATGCCCCTTTTGCAAACCGTGAGATGCTACCATTGGAAACAAGCTCTTGTGGGGTGCCGCTTATTATTTTTGACATCTTGTCTCCATTTGTCTTCTTCTCTTTCTCTTTTCCTTCCTCTTCCTCCTTCACTTCCTCTTTTCTTTCCTCTTCCTCCTTTTTTCCCCCTCTCTCTTTCTCAAAAAGCCAGAGGCGGTCGGCGGTGTGGAGGGTGAGGTCAAGGTCGTGGGTGGAAAGGAGCACGGTCTTGTGCTCTTCGTGGGCGATGTTAAGGAGGAGCTGCATGACCTCCACCCTGCTTGGATAGTCGAGGAAAGCCGTTGGTTCGTCGAGGAGGATGACAGGCGTCTGTTGCGCCAGCGCCTTGGCAATCATGACCTTCTGACGCTCACCGTCGCTGAGGCTCGCCACCGTTCGGTCTGCCATCCACTCTATGCCGACAAGACGCAACGAGCGGGTCACGATGTCGCGGTCCTTACCGGAGAGACGCCCCCAGAAGCCCGTGAAGGGAGCACGCCCTGTGGCCACCATCTCCCACACCGTGGTACACATCACGTCGGGACGGTCGGTGAGTACCACCGCCATGCGCTCTGCACGCTGACGGGGCGAAAGCGCCCGCACATCGTCGCCGCCAAGCAACACTGTGCCTTCGAGGGGCAACTGGAAGCCCGCGATGGTGCGCAGCAAGGTCGACTTGCCTGCGCCGTTAGCGCCAATGAGGCAGGTGAGCATGCCGTCATGCGCCTCTTCGTTGGCAGCGTGGTTGAGCTGTCTTGTGTGTCGGCCGTCGGGGTAGCCCACAACGAGGTTCTTGAGTGTTATCATCTTCTTCTTGTTCTTTTTCGTTTTTTTTGTTGCTTCTTGAAATGCATTATAGCTGCTTCTTGAAATGCCTTATGGCTTCTTCTTGAAATGCCTCCTGTGGCTCCTTCTTGCAACCCTCTTTCGCTTATTAAGCAAAATTATGATGCGAAGATACAAAAAAATCAGTACTTTTGCAGTCATGAATACGCCTATTCAAGCATTAATGCAGCAAAAAGCCCTCTTGCAGGTCGAATATGCCTGTGAGAAGGAGAGTTTCCGACGGCAGACGGAGACCACAGGCATGGCACGCAAGGTGAAGCGTGGCGACGCGTGGTACCCGGTGACGGCGGGACGAAGCTATTATAACTCGCTCAACCAGCCCTGTGTGGAGATTGTGCGGCAACAGGATGACGACATTGAACACAACTTTGAGTTTGGACGCCCCGTGATGTTCTTCACCACCACCCCGGCACCCGTGAAGAACGAACAGACCACCATCAGCTATCTGTCGTTCACCGCCACGGTGAGCTATGCCGACGGGGGACGCATGGTGGTGACGCTGCCCGACATGTCAAGAGCGGTGGAGCTGCAACAGCCTGACGCACCTCTGGGTGTGCAACTGTCGTTTGACGAGACCTCCTACCGCCTGATGTTCGAGGCCCTCGACCGCGCCATGCGTGCCAAGGGCAACCGCCTGGCTTATCTGCGCGACCTCTTCTACACGCCGACGGTGAAGCCCCAACATTTCGCTTTCGCGCCCATGCGCTTCCCGTGGCTCAACGCCACACAGGAGAAGGCGGTGAACGAGGTGCTGTGGACGAAAGACGTGATGGTGGTGCATGGCCCTCCAGGCACGGGCAAGACGACGACGCTCGTGGAGGCCATTCACGAGACGCTGCAAAGGGAGAGTCAGGTGCTGGTGTGTGCCCAGAGCAACATGGCGGTCGACTGGATTGCCGAGAAGCTCGTTGACCGTGGCATCTCGGTCTTGCGCATAGGCAACCCCACAAGGGTCAACGACAAGATGCTGTCGTTCACCTATGAGCGGCGCTTCGAGGCACATCCCGACTACCCGCAGCTGTGGAGCCTGCGCAAGGCCATGCGCGAGCTGCGGTCGCAACGCAAACGCTCTGACAGCTGGCACCAGAAGATGGAACGTCTGAAGAGTCGTGCCACCGAGCTGGAGCTGCGCATCAACGCCGAGCTGTTTGGCGAGGCGCGTGTCATAGCCTCCACGCTCACGGGAGCAGCCAACCGGCTGCTGGACGGCATGAAGTTTGGGACGCTGTTCATCGACGAGGCGGCACAGGCTCTGGAGGCTGCCTGCTGGATTCCCATGCGCCGCACCACGCGTGTGGTTTTTGCAGGCGACCATTGTCAGTTGCCACCGACGGTGAAGAGCATCGCTGCCCTGCGCGGCGGACTGGGCAAGACGCTCATGGAGCGCATCGTGGAGAACCACCCCGAGGCGGTGACGCTGTTGGGCGTGCAGTATCGCATGAACGAGCACATCATGAAGTTTTCGAGCGACTGGTTCTACGGCGGCAAGGTGCAGACGGCGCCTGAGGTCAAGAACCGCGGCATACTCGACTATGACGAGCCGATGCAATGGATCGACACGTCGCTCACGGGGGCAAAGGAAGAGTTTGTGGGCGAGAGCTTCGGACGCATAAACAAGCAAGAGGCACAGCTCACCATCGACACCCTGCGCTCCTATTATGCAAAGATCGGGCGCACACGGGCGCTCGACGAGCGGATCGACGTGGGTGTGATCTCGCCTTACAGGGCTCAAGTGCAGTATCTGCGCCAGCTGATACGCCGTGACGACGAGCTGCGCCCCCTGCGCCGTCTCATCACCGTCAACACGGTGGACGGCTTTCAAGGTCAGGAGCGCGACGTGATAATAATATCTCTCGTGCGTGCCAACGACGACGGGCAGATTGGCTTCCTCTCCGACCTGCGGCGCATGAACGTGGCAATAACACGCGCCCGCATGAAACTGATTATCCTTGGCAACGCCGCGACAATGACGAAGCACGGCTTCTACAAGAAGCTGTTCCAGTTTTGCGGACATGATGACGGGGCTTTGACGGAAGAATAAGCAATCTTTTGCAAAGGTTTATATTTACATCGCGCTTCGCGCTCGTTGCTTTTTGAACATTAATTATCATTAATAACCCATTAATTATCATTAATGTTCAATTAACGGAAATTAATGTTTAAAAAAATGCGCGAAGCGCAAGAATAATATTTTATCGTTCTATTATACCCATCGTTAGATGTCATTTAAATTCGTAATTGATTGACAGGGAATTTGCTGCGTATTTGTAAAAGTTAAAAAAACAAAAAGACCAATGTTACAACGCGATTATATCATGCGGTTGATCCGCGAATTTATGGCTGCCCTTCAGCTCTTGCTCGAAGGCAAAGACCTTGAGCACCGGCGCGAGGAGCTGAAGAAGCTCTATGAGCAATATATCGGTCCCTATGAGCTTTATCACAACGCCACGATAGATGTGGCGATGCATGCCCTCGCCTCCTATGACGAGGGGCAACGGCTGGAGCGCATGGAGATGCTCGCCGAGCTCTATTATGCCGAGGCCGACACCGTGACGGGTCCCGACCGCAACTTCTTGCTCGACAAGGCGTTCAACCTCTTCTCTTTTATAGAGCGAAACGGCAAGACGTTCTCCATGGACCGGCGTTATAAGATGGCTTTCATTGAACAGAGACTGAAAAAATGCAGTGGCAAAACTCGCTGTGAATAAAAAAATTAGTAATTTTGCACATTGTTACACGCAAAGCTCCGTCGCCGAGCTTAAAAAGCATGGCTTTCATGCCTTGGCGAGCGGCAAGCGACGCATAACATCATTGGCAAGATAAAAACAAAAAAACAAGAACATAAATGGAAGAAAAGAATTTTAAACGCACCACCGTGACAGCGGCTCTGCCTTATGCCAACGGAGGTGTGCATATCGGCCACTTGGCTGGCGTGTATGTGCCTGCCGACATCTATGTGCGCTACCTGCGCCTGAAGAACCAGGACGTTATGTTTATCGGCGGAAGCGATGAGCACGGCGTGCCTGTGACCATACGTGCACGCAAGGAGGGCATCACCGTTCAGGAGGTGGTTGACCGCTACCACAACCTTATCAAGAAATCGTTTGAAGAGTTCGGCATCTCGTTCGACATCTATAGCCGCACCACATCGAAGGTGCACAACAAGTTTGCAAGCGACTTCTTCCGCACGCTCTACGACAAGCACGAGCTGGTGGAGAAGACCGAGGAGCAGTTCTGCGACGAGGTGACGGGCGAGTTTCTTACCGACCGCAACATCGTGGGCACCTGTCCGCGCTGCGGCGCTGAGGGCGCTTACGGCGACCAGTGTGAGAAGTGTGGCGCCACACTCTCACCCGAGGAGCTTATCAACCCCACAAACAAGAACAACCCGGGCCACGGACTGGTGAAGAAGGCAACCAAAAACTGGTATCTGCCGCTCAACAACTATCAGGACTGGCTGAAGCAGTGGATCCTTGAAGACCACAAAGAGTGGCGTCCCAACGTCTACGGCCAGTGCAAGTCGTGGCTCGACATGGACCTACAGCCCCGCGCCATGACACGCGACCTCAACTGGGGCATCCCCGTTCCCGTTGAAGGAGCCGAGGGCAAAGTGCTCTATGTTTGGTTCGACGCACCCATCGGCTACATCTCAAACACCAAGGAGCTGTGCGACGCCCATCCCGAGAAGTGGGGCACATGGCAGAAATGGTGGCAGGATCCCGAGTCGCGCCTTGTCCATTTCATCGGAAAAGACAACATCGTGTTCCACTGCATCGTGTTCCCAACCATGCTGAAGGCCCACGGCGGCTATATCCTTCCCGACAACGTGCCGGCCAACGAGTTCCTTAACCTTGAGAACGACAAGATCTCTACATCGCGCAACTGGGCTGTGTGGCTCCACGAATATCTCAACGACTTCCCCGGCAAGCAGGACGTGCTGCGCTATGTGCTCACAGCCAATGCTCCCGAGACCAAGGACAACAACTTTACATGGAAAGACTTCCAGGAGCGCAACAACAACGAGCTTGTGGCTGTCTACGGTAACTTCGTGAACCGTGCCTTGCAGCTCACAAAGAAATATTTTGGTGGCGTGGTGCCCGAGTGTGGCGAGCTCCAGGAGGTAGACCGCAAGGCAATCGAGGAGTTTAAGGACGTGAAGCAGAAGGTTGAGGCTCTGCTCGACGTGTTCAAGTTCCGCGACGCACAGAAGGAGGCCATGAACCTTGCACGCATCGGCAACAAGTATATCACCGACTGCGAGCCTTGGCATGTTGCCAAGACCGACATGGAGCGCGTCAAGACCATCCTCTACATCTCTCTGCAGCTCGTGGCAAACCTCGAGATCGCGTTTGAGCCGTTCCTGCCGTTCAGCTCAAAGAAGCTGCGCGAGATGCTCAACGTGGCAGAGACAAAATGGGACCAGCTCGGCTCTACCGACCTGCTTAAGCCCGGCCATCAGCTTGGCACACCCGCCCTGCTGTTTGAGAAGATCGAGGACGAGGCCATCAACGCTCAGCTCCAGAAGCTCGAAGACACGAAGAAGGCCAATGAGGCTGCTGCCTATGTGGCTGCTCCCGTCAAGGAGAATGTCGACTTTGAGACCTTCGAGAAGATGGACATACGCGTGGGCCACATCAAAGACTGTCAGAAGGTGAAGAAGAGCAAGAAGCTCCTTCAGTTTACCATCGACGACGGCTCAGGCGTGGACCGCACCATCCTCAGCGGCATCGCTGCCTACTATGAGCCGGAGCAGCTCATCGGCAAGGATGTGCTCTTCGTTGCCAACTTTGCGCCTCGCAAGATGATGGGCATCGAGAGCCAGGGCATGATCCTCTCGGCTGTCAACTTTGATGGCTCGCTCACCGTCACAGGTGTGCAGGGCGACGTTAAGCCTGGCTCACAGGTAGGATAAGCAGCGGCAACCATAAACATGAACAAATCGACAATTATAACGAAAGATCACGTTTTGACGACATGCAGCAAGGCGGCGCTCACCGCGCTGCTGCTGTTTGTGGTCATGCTCTGCCACGCACAGATGGTGGACCCCGTGAAGTTTACGGCGCAGCTCAAGACAACCTCGTCGGCTGAGGCAGAGATAGTGTTTACGGGCAAGATAGAGCCAGGATGGCATGTCTACTCAACCAACCTTGGCAGTGGAGGCCCCATAGAGGCATCGTTCTCGGCAAGCCAGCACGACGGCATAGAGCTTGTGGGCAAGCTCATGCCCAAGGGCAAGGAGCTGTCGAAGATGGACAAGATGTTTGGCATGAACGTGCGCTATTTTGAACACAGCGTCACCTTCGTGCAGAAGATCAGGTTTGTGAAACCCCATTATGCGCTCAACTGCTCGCTCGAGTATGGCGCGTGCAGCGACCAGACATGTATGCCGCCCTCAGAGGTGAGCCTCAAGAAGCAGGGCAAGGCTCCCGCCTTTGTGGCAGACAAGGACACCAAGGGTGCAGCAGCAAAGGATGCAAGCACCGCTGCCGAGGCCCGCAACGCAGCCATTGACGAGAGCGGTGCCGACGGTGGCGTGGCCACACGTCCCGGTGAGGAGACGGCTGTGGACAGCCAGTTTGGCGTGGACCCTACAGCCGATGCTGACTCTACCGCTGCCGCCGCCGCTGTTGACGCGTCAGCCAGTCTCACCGCTGCCGACCGCGCCAAGCTGTGGACACCCGTCATCAAGGAGCTGCAAGGCTTTGAGCAGAAGACCGACAACTCGCTCCTCTACATCTTCTTTGCCGGACTGCTCGGCGGCTTCCTCGCCCTGTTCACACCCTGCGTGTGGCCCATCATACCGATGACCGTGAGCTTCTTCCTCAAGCGCAACAAAGACCGTCGCAAGGCGGTGCGCGAGGCGATGACCTACGGTGCGAGCATTGTCGTCATATATGTGGCGCTGGGTCTGGCTGTGACGCTGCTCTTTGGTGCCAGCACGCTCAACGCCCTGAGCACCAACGCCGTGTTCAACCTCCTGTTCTTTGCCATGCTCGTGCTCTTTGCCGCCTCCTTCTTCGGCGCCTTCGAGATACAGCTTCCCTCATCATGGAGCAACAAGATGAACTCGGCAAGCTCTACCACCAGCGGCATGCTCAGCATCTTCTTCATGGCGTTCACCCTCACCCTCGTGTCGTTCTCATGCACAGGTCCCATAATCGGCTTCCTGCTCGTGGCTGTGAGCACACAGGGAGCCATCGTGGCACCCGCCGTCGGCATGTTCGGCTTCGCCTTGGCCCTTGCCATACCCTTCACCCTGTTCGCCCTCTTCCCCTCGCTGCTCAAGTCGGCACCCAAGTCGGGCGGCTGGATGAACGTCATAAAGGTGACGTTGGGCTTCGTAGAGCTGGCGTTCGCCCTCAAGTTTCTGTCGGTTGCCGACCTGGCCTACGGCTGGCATATCCTCGACCGCGAGACCTTCCTCGCCCTCTGGATCGTGCTCTTCACGCTGCTGGGCTTCTATCTGCTCGGCATGTACCACTTCCCCCATGACGACGAGGGCCGTCGCACCAACGTGCCGCAGTTTTTCCTTGCCATCGCATCGCTGGCGTTCGCCGTCTACATGGTGCCTGGCTTGTGGGGTGCTCCGCTCAAGGCCATCAGCGCCTTCTCGCCGCCTGTCACCACACAAGACTTTAACCTCTACCGCAACGCCGTTCACCCGCGCTTCACCTCTTATGAGGCAGGCATGGCGGCAGCACGTCTGGAGGGCAAGCCCGCCCTTATCGACTTCACAGGCTTCGGTTGCGTCAACTGTCGCAAGATGGAGGCCGCCGTGTGGACCGATGCCACCGTGGCCGACCTGCTCAACAACAAGTATGTGCTCATCTCGCTCTATGTCGACGACAAGACACCGCTCAGTGAGCCTATAACCGTCAAGGAGAACGGGCAGGAGCGCACGCTGCGCACCGTCGGCGACAAGTGGAGCTACCTCCAGCGCCATAAGTTCGGTGCCAACACGCAGCCGTTCTATGTGGCTGTCGACGGCAACGGCATGCCCCTCGGCCCCTCACGTTCCTATGATGAGGATGTGAGCGAGTATGTGGGCTTCCTCAACAGCGCATTGGAGAAAATGGGCAAGTAATCTCCTTGTTTACCCGTATCTCGCTTACTGACAGCATGTCAAAGACATGAGAAACTTGAGTTAAACATAAAAAAGGCTCGATAAAAAGCAAAAAAGGTCATATTGTAAATAAAAAAGCGTAACTTTGCAGACTGAGCGTCTGTCTCATTTTGACTTTTATGTCTTGTGAGGCAGCCGTTCAGTCTTTTTTGTAGACATGAAAGGAGCAACGTTATGGAAAAGACAACAGTAAAGAACGAATCGGCAGACAAAGACATGTCGGAGGCAAAAAACTCTGATGTCAACATGTCTGACGAAGAGCGCCAGCGCATAATATATGGCGTGACGCTTCGCGGCAGCATCATCAACATGCTGCTGCTTGTGTTAAAGTTTGTGGCAGGCTTCGTGGGAGGATCAGCGGCAATGATTGCCGATGCCGTCCACTCACTGTCCGATTTCATCACCGACATCATTGTCGTGGTGTTCGTGCGGTTGGGCAACAAGCCCGAGGACCGCGACCACGACTACGGTCATGGCAAATATGAAACCTTGGCGACAGCCATCATTGGCATCTCCCTGCTTTTCGTGGGAGTGATGATCTGCTATGGTGGGGCAGAGAAGGTGCTGAAGGCATGGCAAGGTGAGGCACCAGCCATGCCGGGCGTCATCGCCTTCGTGGCGGCTGTGGTGAGCATAGTGCTCAAGGAGTGGGCTTACAGGTTCACGGCAGCAGCGGGAAGGCGTGTGCAGTCGCAAGCCGTCGTGGCCAACGCATGGCACCACCGCAGCGACGCCCTCTCGTCCATAGGCACGGGCATAGGCATCGGCGGTGCTCTGCTGCTTGGCGACAAGTGGACGGTGCTTGATCCCATTGCCGCCATCATCGTGAGCTTCTTCATCATGCGCACAGCATGGTCCCTGCTTCGCGAAGCCCTTGGCGAGCTTCTTGAGGAGAGCTTGCCCGAGGCCACGGAGAAAGAGATTGTGGACCTCGTGCTGAAGGAGGATGAGGTGAGCGAGATACACCATCTGCGCACCCGCCGCATAGGCAGCCACATCGCTATCGACATGCATGTGCGCATGCCCGGCGACATATCCCTCTACGATGCTCACCGTCATGCCACAGCCATAGAACAAAACCTCCGATCCCACTTCGGACCCAACACCTACATCAACCTCCATGTCGAACCGCTTAAGGTGAATGGTGAGTATGTGGAACCTTTTAAAGGTAAAAAAAAAGCTGACGCCTTGAGAAGTGAAGAGTGAAGAATTCTATGGCCTTGAGAAGTGAAGAGTGAAGAACGAAGAGTGAAGAATTCAATAGCCCATGCTATTCACTCCCCTCTCCGACGGGGAGGGGTGAGCCACCGTTAGG
>OIXA01003320.1_pt1 | contig 17003 bp, 9 predicted proteins | sample 1587721 | NCBI WGS metagenome assembly OIXA01 (sample SAMEA3888900, study PRJEB22519) | human gut metagenome | biome: human gut; feature: human-associated habitat; material: faeces | place: Denmark | collected 2013 | reverse complement strand
TAACTGAATACGACTTGTTGTAAGCCAAAGCGGTGGTGAGCTTAGCGGTGGCAGATGCGGTTTGTTCGCGCTTCACCTGCACCCACACTTCGCTATGGTCGATTTTGTGATTAGAAGATGTGTGATAGGAAGCTTTAAAATGTGCATGATGCCCTGCTTTTACATAATAATCACAAGATTTCACATCCGCGACAGGAATAGTCGTATTGCCATAATTGTAAATGATTTTATTGATTAGCTCTGTAATATCTGAGGCATTGATTTCAAAGTCGTCATTAATGTCGGCAATAGAAATTGGAATATCTATTGGTTCCCCAAGAATTATATTTATTAATGATGTGGCATCTGATACATTAATTACGTCATCGTCGTTCAAATCTCCCTTTTGGGGTAAATAGCCTTTAATGTTAATAAAATCTTTCCACCCATTTGAGTTCCTATAAGACTCTACATGTTGTTGTGGAACATATAGAGTGCACAATTCTTTGTTCACTCCAGAAAAGGCTGAAATAGGAATTCTTATTGGAGTTTGTTTTTTGATTTTAATATAAGAGAGGTTGTGGCACCCCTCAAAAGTGTAATCTCCAATATGATTCATTTTTGTTGGTATGGTAATGGAACTTATTTGTTTGCAAAATGCTATTGAGTGATTTCTTAGTTGTTCGGTAGTAGGCTGTATTGTCAAGGCTCCTTTTAAACCGTTTGGACAAGCGATTAATTCTGTGATGGATTTATTATATAGAACGCCATTAATACTTTTAAAATAAAGGTTATCTTCTGAGACTGTAATTTTTTGTAATAGGTCACACCCAACAAATGCACACTCTTCAATAGAGTCCACTTTAGCAAGGACTTCAAAAATACCAGATTTAGCACCAGGACAACAGACTAATATTGTTTTGTCTTTGTTGTAAAGGATTCCGGATTGAGAACAATACTTGTTATTAGCGTTAGAAACATAAAAGCCTTTAAGTTTTGGACAATTACAAAAAGCTCCAAATCCAATAGCTCGTACGTTATTGGGTATAGTTACTGTTGATAAATTTGTTGAAAAAGAAAATGCTCCAGGACAGATGGAGTCGACATTGTAGCGCGCCCCCAAATAATCCACGGTGTTGGGGATTGTAAGATCTGAACTAGTACTGTAAGAGCGAACAATCGTGACCGTCTTTCTGGCGGAGTTGACTTGGAAATTTAATTCATTCAATGAAAATGCTTGTCCATATGAAGCAAAACATGAATAAAGTAGACAGGCAGTAAAAGCAAATAAAAATTTCATAATAAAGCTAAGATAATACTAAAAAACTATTGCTTAGTCTTTGATGCCTTCTTTAGACTCTATTTTTTTAACAATAAAAAAACGGCAGAATAAAAAACGTAGGCATCCACTGCTGCCAATTCGCTTCTTGAGGCCTTAGGAAACCTTTATAGGTGAACGAGCAGAGTGTCTGCCTACGTGAATTGACGTGATCCAAAAAGTGTGTATGAGGACATACAATGCCCTCGCTACACACAGTGGATACAGTTGGTGTCATATCCGCAGCATTCACATCTGGCAGTGTTCTTGACCTATAACTGAAAGTTCCTAAGTTCCAAGAAGCCAAAAACAAAGCATCAATGACGCTTTTTATTTTGCAGTGCTAAACATTAAAAAATATATCTGACCTCTGTCAGAAAAATTAAAGGATTGATGTGTGCATCAAAACAATATATTGAGTTTTAGCACTTCAAAGTTACTCAATTATTTTGAGAAAGAGATGTTTTTCAATAAAAAATCAATGAGTTTTAATATTTTGTTGTTTAATATGTTGCATATTCGCAAAAGGATACCCAAAATGTTATTACTTATTATATAATTTCTAATCTCTGACTTCTTCGAGGGCTTTTTTTAGGTGGAGGAGTTGGGATTTGATGGATTTTAGGCGGTCGATTACTTCGAAGCGTTTCGACACGCCGTCGCGGTTGCGCCGGATCATGGCTTGCGCAGCGTCGAGTTTCAGTCCTTTTTCCTTCACCAGATAGTGTATCATCTTGATGGTCTCGATGTCTTTAGGGGTATATAGGCGAGTGTTTTTCGCGTTACGAACTGGCTTGATGATAGTAAATTCCTTTTCCCAGAATCGCAGGGTGGATGCTGGAATGCCAAGGATGTCGGCCACGTCGCCGATGCGGTAAAATCGTTTGTTCAATTCGTCCATACTGAAAACTCGTTTAGATTTAATCTATGTCATTTGCATAAATTGCAATTTCGCTGTAACTTTGCAAATTAAATTAGGGTGTAAAGTTATGAAATTAGTTTCGTACTGCCCAATAATCCTCAGAAAAAATATATTATACAGAATACTATATGTTGACAGCAAAAGAAATTAGAGAATCGTTCAAAACCTTCTTTGAGGGCAAAGGTCACCAGATTGTGCCATCGGCTCCAATGGTGGTGAAGGACGACCCGACATTGATGTTCACCAATGCCGGCATGAACCAGTTCAAGGATATTATTTTGGGCAACAAGGTGCCACAGTGGCGCAGAGCCACCGATAGCCAGAAGTGCCTTCGCGTGAGCGGTAAGCACAACGACTTGGAGGAAGTGGGCCACGACACTTATCACCACACCATGTTTGAGATGCTTGGCAACTGGTCGTTTGGCGACTATTTCAAGCACGAAGCCATCGACTGGGCGTGGGAATTTTTGGTGGATGTGTTGAAAATTGATTCTAAAAACCTCTATGCCACCGTGTTTGAGGGCAGCGAGGCTGATGGACTCGAACGCGACAACGAAGCAGCAAGCTATTGGGAAGCGCATCTTCCTAAAGACCATATCATCAACGGCAACAAGCACGACAACTTTTGGGAAATGGGCGATACCGGTCCATGTGGCCCATGTAGCGAAATCCATATCGACCTTCGCAATGAGGAAGAAAAGGCAAAAGTGCCAGGTGCTGAACTCGTGAACAAAGACAATCCGCAGGTGATTGAGATTTGGAACCTCGTGTTCATGCAATTTGAGCGTCACGCCGACGGCTCACTCCACCCACTCCCTGCAAAGGTGATTGATACCGGTATGGGCTTCGAACGCCTCTGCATGGTGATGCAAGGCACCAAGAGCAACTACGACACCGACGTGTTCCAACCAATGATTCGCACCATCGGCAACATTGCAGGCGTGAAGTATGGCGATTCGGAGGAAAAGGACGTGGCAATGCGTGTGATTGCCGACCACGTGCGCGCCATCGCATTCTCTATAGCCGACGGTCAGCTCCCAAGCAACGCCAAGGCTGGTTATGTGATTCGCCGCATCTTGCGTCGTGCCGTGCGCTACGGCTTCACTTTCCTCGACCTCAAGGAAGCATTCATGTATCGCTTGGTTGACACCCTCATCGAATCGATGGGCGAGGCTTATCCAGAACTTCCTGCTCAAGCCGACCTCATTAAGCACGTGATCAAGGAAGAGGAAGATTCGTTCCTCCGCACCCTTGCCACCGGTATCAAGATGATTGAAGGCATCATTGCCGAAGCCAAGAAGGAAGGCAAGACTCAAATTCAAGGTGTGCAGGCGTTCACCCTCTACGACACCTACGGATTCCCATTCGACCTCACCGAACTCATTCTCAAGGAAAACGGCATGACCGTGAGCGAAGAGGAGTTTAACGCCGAAATGGCAAAGCAAAAGGCACGCGCCCGCAACGCCGCACAAACCGAAACCACCGACTGGGTGAACGTGCGTGAAGGCAACACCGAATTTGTGGGTTACGACTTGCTTGAATGCGACACCGAGATTTTGCGTTATCGCAAGGTGACTCAAAAGAACTCATCATACTATCAGGTGGTGCTCTCTCGCACTCCTTTCTATGCCGAAATGGGTGGTCAGGTAGGCGATAAGGGTACGCTCACCGCTGGCGACGAGGTGGTGGAAGTGACCAACACCAAGCGTGAGAACAATCTGCCTGTGCACATTGTGAAGAAGTTGCCAACCGACGTGACTGCCACTTTCAAAGCCGCTATCAACAAAGAAGCGCGTATGGCAATCTCTTGCAACCACTCTGCCACTCACTTGCTCCACGCCGCCCTGCGTGAGGTGCTTGGCACACACGTTGAGCAAAAAGGCTCGCAGGTCGATGCCAAGATGCTCCGCTTCGACTTCTCGCACTTCAAGAAACTCAGCCTTGAAGAAATCCGTGAGGTGGAACGCCGTGCCAACGCCATGATTCGCCGTGCCATTCCTCTCGAAGAGCACCGCAACATGCCTATCGCCGAAGCTAAAGCCCTTGGCGCAATGGCTCTTTTTGGCGAAAAGTATGGCGACAGCGTGCGCGTGGTGAAGTTCGGCCAATCGGTAGAGCTTTGCGGTGGTACGCATGTGGCAAACACCGGCAATATCGGTTTCTTGAAAATCGTAAGCGAAAGCAGTATTGCCGCCGGTATTCGCCGTATCGAGGCTATCACTGGCGCAGCGGTAGAAGACTTCATCTACGATGCGGAAGATGTGCTGATCAAACTCCGTGCGCTGTTCAACAATGCGCCCGACGTGGTTTCGGCTGTGGCACGCTCGCTCAACGAGAACACCTCGCTTCAGAAGCAAGTGGAAGGCTACATGATGGAGGCTGCCAAGAATGTGAAGGAGAATGTTTACAAACATGCAACCGACATTGCCGGCATTCGCACCTTGAAGATTTATGGCGTTTACGATCCTAATGTGGTGAAGGCCGCAGTTTACATGGTGAAGTCGGATGCTCCTGAAAACACCGTGCTGCTCGCAGCCACTCGCATGCACGGCAAGCCCACACTCACCATCTTCGTGAGCGACGACCTTGTGAAGAAGGGCATGAACGCTGGCAAGATGATTCGTGAAGCTGCCAAGGCTATCCAAGGCGGCGGTGGCGGTCAGCCAGGCTTCGCACAAGCTGGCGGTCGCAACGAGGAAGGCATCAGCCTTGCGATGGAAAAGATGGAAGCACTCATCGCAGCTGAAGCATAAAATCAGAGATTACACACTACACTCTCAAATACAAATCAGCCGAGCGCACAGCCCGGCTGATTTTTTTTATTAGTATTGCCATTCACTTGTTCGGTCACTTGTTCGGTCACTTGTTCGGTCGATGTTTGGTATTTCTGTCTGATTAATGAGCATGTACCTGTTTTTGAGCTCGTTATGCTCTCCCAATAAAAGGTTTCGTAAAAACCTTACGAGGAAAGAGTGGTCAGGTTCAATGCCTTTCTGTGGATTTCTGTAATTGGCTCTTACTAAAGCGTTACGAAAATACCATGAGTTGTCGGCGAACAAGTTGTTGTTGACTGTGAATCCGCAGTAGCGCAGATATTTGATTAGAAAAACTGCTGTAGTTCTGGTGTTGCCCTCGCAGAAGGGGTGGTTTTGCCACAGTAGCGACACGAAATTGGCAATATGTAGGATGATTTCGTCGGTTGATAAACCTGTGTAGCAGAATTCTTTTTCTTGCTGTATGTCATATTCCAGCGTGGCCATAATATCGGCAGCGCGACCATACATCACGGTGTCGCCTTGTAGCACCCATTCGTTTTTAGTAATGTCGTAAGTGCGAGTTTCTCCCGCATGTTTGAATACGCCTTCAAATAGATGGCGATGAATGTTTCTAAACTCCAAAGGTGTAAACGAAAACGATTTTTCGCTCAATAGTTTGGTGATATTTGCTGCCACACAGTCGGCTTCTTCACTCGCCACATCGTCCTTGTCGTGGGTTGTCTTGTTGATATAGTATGAACGCAATTGCTCGCGAACATCATCAATCGTGATGTCGCCCTCAATGTGTTTAGCGGCGGTTTCTTTTAAGTATTCCGACACTTTTAACCCATCTACGTCTTGGAGGCCAATGGCGGCACGCCAAGCCTCGGCTTTCTCGCGTTTGTGTGGTTCTGCCACTCGCTCATAGGCTTCAAAGTCGAGATATAATTGTTTCTTTTTATCGTTCATAGCAGTGTGGTCACGAATTCTGTTAGAAAAAATACAGATATTTCAAATATGTAAATTTACAAAATAAATATCATATATGTGTGCAGTTGATTTGTATTTTTTTTGTTGTGTGTTCGGTGGGGGTGGTGGAAATGTGGGGATTCTTTTGGAATTGTGGGGAGAATGTGATAACTTTGTGTTGATATTGAGGATATAAATTAAAATTTTCAATTTATTATTAAGAGTATTATGAAAAAGATTACTATGTTAGCGATTGCTGCACTTGGTTTCTGTGCAGCACAAGCACAGGTCACTTTGGAAGGAACTAAACTGACCGACAACGTATCCTTCACACTTAAGGGCGGTGCGGTGTCGCCATTCCAGCACTATGCGTTCTTCAAGAATGCTCGTGGCATGTTTGGTGCCGAACTCCGCAAGCAGCTCACCCCAATCTTTGGTTTCGGTGTGGAAGGAGAATGGACTGTGAACACTTCAAGCTGGGGCAAGGCTCCAGCCAACGTATGGCAATCAGCCCTCGGCGTGAAGAGCAGCAATATGCTCGACCATCAGTTTGTGGGTGGTTTCGCCACTTTCAACCTCTCTAACGTGTTTGGCGGCTACAAGGGCGCGCCTCGTGCGGTGGAAGTTGAGGCTGTGGTTGGTGCAGGCTGGCTTCACGCTTACCAAAACGGTGCCGACGTGACCGACGAAAACTCTTGGTACACTAAATATGGTGTGAACTTCAACTTCAACCTTGGCGAAACCAAGGCTTGGACCATCTCGCTGAAGCCTGCCATCCTTTGGGATATGAACGGCGATGCAAAGAAGGTGGACCGCAAGGGTGGTATAGGCACCAATGCTCAATCAAGCCGCTACAATGCCAACTGCGCAGCGGTGGAACTTCAAGCCGGTTTGACTTACCACTTCAAGAACAGCAACGGCGCACGCTATTTCACCGTGTGTCCTAAGAAGTACACTCAAGCCGAAATCGACGAGCTCAACGGTCAAATTAACACACTCCGCAACAACCTCAACAACGCCGAGTCTGACCTCGACGCTTGCAACGCTCGTGCAGCTCAACTCGCTCGCGACCTCGAAGCATGCAAGGCTCAAAAGGGCAAGGTGAAAGAAGTGGTGAAGGTGAAGGAAACTCAAGTGAAGGTGAAGAGCGCTTCGCTCGAAACCAACGTGTTCTTCAAGCAGGGCAAGAGCGTGATCGAACGCGCACAGCAACCTAACGTGGAACGCGTGGCCACATTCTTGAAGAGCCACAAGGAAGCTACCGTAACCATCAAGGGCTACGCTTCTCCAGAAGGCTCTGTTGAAATCAACAAGAAGCTCGCCGCCGCTCGTGCCAACGCCGTGAAGGATATGCTCGTGAAGACCTACAAGATTAGTGCCGACCGCATTCAGGCTGAAGGTCAGGGTATTGGCGACATGTTCTCAGAACCCGACTGGAACCGTGTATCGGTTTGCTACATCAACACCAACGAGAAATAATCCACTTTCCAGACAGTGATGCCCGCTGTGGCATTCTCCTCATATCTGCTCCTCGCACCTTATGCGTGCGGGGAGCTTTTGTGTTTGTGAATCACCGAAATAATTGCTAATTTTGCACCCGAAATATTATAGAAGCAACATGGGATTAATCGAAGACAAAAATATTATCAATGAGTTGATCGACGAAACGGCAGTGCTCGTGGGCTTGATCACCCCTCAACAGAACGAGGCAAAGGCTAACGAATACCTCGACGAACTTGAATTTCTTGCCCACACCGCTGGCGCACGCACGGTGAAGAAGTTTCTCCAGCGCTGCGACGCGCCCAACAGCACCTCATACGTGGGTAAGGGCAAATTGGCTGAAATCAAGGACTATGTGGATGAGCACGAGGTGAACCTGGTGATTTTCGACGACGACCTTTCGCCAAAGCAAATCGCACACATTCAGAAGGAAACCAAGGTGAAGGTGCTCGACCGCACCAGCCTGATTCTCGATATTTTCGCACGCCGTGCGCAGACCGCCAACGCCAAGATGCAGGTAGAACTGGCGCAATACCAGTATCTGCTGCCACGCCTTACCGGTATGTGGACCCACTTGGAGCGTCAGCGTGGTGGTATCGGTATGCGTGGTCCGGGTGAAACCCAGATTGAGACCGACCGCCGTATCGTCAAGACCAAGATTTCGCTGCTCAAGCAGAAACTCGCCGATTGGGACAAGCAGAAGGTGATTCAGCGCAAAAACCGTGGCAAACTCACTCGTATCGCCCTCGTGGGCTATACCAACGTGGGTAAATCCACGCTTATGAACTTGCTGAGCAAGAGCGATGTGTTTGCCGAAAACAAACTTTTTGCCACCCTCGACACCACCGTGCGTAAGGTGGTGATTGAGAATTTGCCATTCCTGCTCACCGACACCGTGGGCTTTATCCGCAAATTGCCCCACCACTTGGTGGATTCGTTCAAGACCACCCTCGATGAGGTGCGCGACAGCGACATTATGGTGCATGTGGTGGACATTTCGCACCCTCAGTTTGAGGAACAGGTGGAGGTGGTGAACAAGACCCTTCAGGAAGTGTGTGGCGCTGGCGACAAGGAGATGATTATGGTGTTTAACAAAATCGACCAATTCTCGTATGTGCAAAAAGACGCCGATGACCTCACCCCACGCTTGCGCGAGAACATTCCGCTCGAAGAACTCAAAGACACATGGATGGCGCGTATGAACAACAATTGCGTGTTTATCTCTGCCAAGACGGGCGAGAATGTGGAGGAACTCAAGCGTATGCTCTACGACAAGGCGAAGCAGGTGCACCTCCAGCGCTTCCCCTACAACGATTTCCTCTACCAAACCTACGACCACCTCACCGAGGAATAACCCCCCCCCGCACTTGGCTTGGGTCACACAGATCTCACTGATTTTTTTTGATGGCGTTAAATCTCACAGAGGATTCACTGCCGCTCTTGCTCCTTTGGGCTCCCACAGATCCCACAGGATTTGCACGCCTGGCGTTAAATCTCACGGATGCTCTCCGCAGCTTTGCTCCTATGGCTTACACAGATCTCACAAATCTCACTGATTTTTTTTGATGGCGTTAAATCTCACAGAGTTAGGTAGAAAGGTCGTGGGGCATGTCCGAGTGCTCCGAGTGCTCCGTTTTCAAGAGCAGCGTGAAACCTCTGTGAGATTTAACGCCAGGCGTGCAAAATCAGTGAGATCTGTGGGATCTGTGTGAGCCCTAAAAAACAGTGAGATCTGTGTGAGGCTTTCGTACACGCGAATGCATAAAAAAAGCACGGCTGCAAAATAGAGCCGTGCTTTTTTATTTATATAATGTGTGGATTATTTTTCTTTTTTTGGAGCCACTTTGGTGTAAGCCTTGTTGAGCTGTTCCACCACGTCGCTTGTCACGTCGTATTTTGGGTCGATGTAGAAAGTGGCAGCCTTGTTAAGAATCATATCGTAGCCCTTCTCCTTAGCGTATTTCTTCAGGAACTCGTTGATTTTATCGTTGAGGTCCTTTTGGTTTTCTTGCAGGATTTTTGCTATTTCCTCTTGCTTGTTAGCCACGGCCTTTTGTGCGGCAGCCATAGCGTTTTGGTAAGTAGCTTGGTCGGCTTGTGCTTGTTGAGGGTTGGTAGCGTACACATTGTTCTTTTCCTTTTGTGCGAAGCTTGCTTGCAGGTTGCGGATTTTGTCTTCCTGAGCCTTTTGCAGAGCGTCGAGCTGGTTTTGCATACGAGTAGCCGACTCGTTGTAGTCTTTAGCCAGGTTGTAGAATTTCAAAAGTGTGTCGGCGTCAACATAACGCACGGTCATGTTTTCGTTAGCTTGCTTAGGCATATTAGCAGATTCAGGAGCCTTTTCGCCCTTCTGTTCACCTTGGCAGGCAGCGAAGCCCACCATCACCAATGCCACTAAAGCAAGTTTAGAGAGTTTGTTTAAAAAGTTCATTTTTCCTTGTATGTGTAGTTATTTATAAAATTCCTTATCGTGTGCGCAAGTGATGCCACGCTTTTTCATGTGCTTATTGCTGTGAATGTGGGTGTTGGGAAACTTGCCGCCTTTCACGAAAAATATTTTCACGCCAAGCAGCATCACGGCTATGCCCACCAATGCTATTACCACAATTACGAGCTTCACTTTTGCTTTTTTAAAATTCTATGCAAATATAAAAAAGGTTTGTGACATTTTGCTCAATATTTCAAATAAAATTCGTAACTTTACGAATGTTATCACACCGTTTTAACATAAATTTCATACACGAAGCGATAACTAACATTTTTTATAAATAAAACCAAAAATTTATTATGGAAGTAAAAGATTTAAAACCCGCTCGCGTTTGGCAAATTTTCGACGCGATCACAAAAGTGCCTCGTCCTTCTGGCAATCTCGACAAAATTCGTGAATGGCTGGTTAGTTTTGCAAAGGAAAACAATCTTGAGTGCAAGGTTGATGAAGTAGGTAATGTGGCTATGTTCCGTCCAGCCGCACCAGGTTTTGAAAACGCTAAGGGGGTAGTGCTCCAAGGCCACATGGACATGGTGGCTGAAAAGCTCCCTTCTTCTAATCACAACTTCCTCACCGATCCTATCCAAACCCGCATCGTCGACGACTGGGTGTTTGCAACCGACACCACCCTCGGTGCTGACGACGGCTTGGGCCTGGCTATCGCATTGGCAGCGCTCACCGACCCCGACATCAAGTGCGGTGCGCTCGAAGCTCTCGCTACCGTTGACGAAGAAACCGGCCTCACCGGCGCCACCAACATCAAGGCCGACATGCTCGTGGGCGACTATCTGCTCAACCTCGACAGCGAAGACGACGGCGTGATCACTATCGGCTGCGCAGGTGGTGTGGTTACCCCTGTATGGTTCGACTATAAGCCAGAGGCTGCTCCTGCCGACCTCCAATATTTCGCTATCAAGATTGGCAAACTCATGGGTGGCCACTCTGGTACCGACATCAACAAGGGCTTGGCAAGTGCCACTAAGCAGTTGGCTCGCATTCTCTACATGCTCGACGCTAAAATCGAATATCGCCTTGCAAGCTTCAATGCCGGCAACCTCCACAACGCTATCGCTCGCGACGGTGTGGCTGTGATTGGTGTGAAGCCTGCCGACAAGGAAACGCTCGCAACCGTGGTCAACACCGTGGCTGCCGACATTAAACTTGAATACAAGCGCACTGAGCCTCATGCCGAGGTCACTATCGAAAGCGTTGACGCTCCTGCCACCGTTATCGATGCTTGCACAGCTAAGCGCCTCGTGGCTGCTTGCTTCGCTGCTCCTCACGGTGTATATTATATGAGTCAGGAAGTGGAAGGATTGGTGGAAACCTCTACCAACTTCGCAAGCGTTAAGACCAACGCCGACGAAATCTACCTCGAATTCTTCAGCCGCTCATCTACCGAAAGCGCAAAAGAAGAACTCGCTCTCCAAATCGAGGCTATCTTCCGCTTGGCTGGCGCTAAGGAAGTGAAATATGAAGGCAGCTACCAAGGTTGGGCTCCAAATGCCGACAGCCAGCTCCTGAAGCTTGCTGTGGCTCAATGGGAAGGTCTGTATGGCGTAGAGCCAAAGGTTGAGGCTATCCACGCTGGTTTGGAATGTGGTTTGTTCTTGAAGGTTCGTCCAGATATGGAAATGATTTCTTACGGACCAACGTTGAAGGACGTTCACTCACCACGCGAATGCTGCCATATCCCTGCAGTGCAAAAGGGTTGGGACTTCACTGTAGCCCTGCTCAAAGCTATCGCAGCCGATAAATAACATATCCCACTTTGCTGGGCTTGGGCTCACACAGATCTCGCTTTAATGGGCTTGGGCTCACACAGATCTCACAGATCTCACGGTTTTGCACGGCTGGTGTTAAATCTCACGGATGATTCACGGCTGCTCTTGCTCCCTTAGGCTCACACAGATCTCACAGATCCCACGGTTTTGCGCGCCTGATGTTAAATCTCACTGATGCTTTCCGTGGCAGATGGGGATTAGGGCTCACACAGATCTCACAGATCTCATGGTTTTGCACGCCTGGTGGTAAATCTCACTGATGCTTTTTGTGTCGGATAGGTCTGATAGGTTCGATGTGTCCGATGTGTCCGAAGGGTCTGTTATGGGGCTGTGAAGTGGAATTGAAAAATAATGGTGCCGATTTTATCCTGTTTTAAGGGATGAAATCGGTGCTTTTTTTGTTGGTAGGGACGTGATACTTCACGTCCGCCCATAATTGTAGTATCATGTTGAATATCAGTAATTTGTCGCGGACGCGAAGTATCGCGTCCCTACCATGCAAAATCGTTTGGGAAATTTGATGCTACCACGACCGACCGTCTCCGACGCTCGCCACTATATTTGGACCTGTCTCCAAGCTGCGCTCGCAAGCGAGCTTGCACAATATGCCGTTTCCAACGGCTCAAAAATCCCCATTTTCGACTTTTTCAGTGCTCTCGCCTTTGGTTTGTTTCGATACAAACAGCAATGTATCAACGCATTGGAAACATGCCGAAGGCATGTCCCTACGTTATGATGCGATTTTTACGTTATGATGCGATTTTTACAAACCGGTGCAAAATCTATTTTCGACTTTTTCGGTGATTTGGGAAATAATAAAACCCTATAAGGTCGGGAAATACCTTATAGGGTTTCATCTTCAACTTTTATACATCCGTTATCTTATGACAACTTGATAGAGTGGAGTGGGAAATCTCCTTTGCTCTATCTGGGTGCAAATATCGTATAAATTTCATAAATGAGGAAATATTTCATAAATTTTTTTGCCGAAATTTTTCTGCAACCGATTGCATAGATTTTATTATCAACTCATTAAACCCTATTGACCGATTTGGGTTAAAAAAAGCAAGCCCAGCACTTTATGCGCTGGACTTGCCCAAAATGTTAGAGCTATTTTTTAAATTGGGAATTCGTTTTTATCGGATTTCTGCACCCATCACGTTGTACTTGCGGTCGCCACAGATGATGTGGATTTCGCCGTTTTCAATCACCTTGCGAGCGCGTGGAGCGAGGGTGTTGATGTCGGTTACGCCAGTTTGGATACTACCTTCCTTGATATAGTCGGCTGGGTTGCCGTTGAGGGCAACGTAGGTGCCTTTAGCAGTTGTAGGAGTTTTTCCAGAGATGATTTGGAGATTTTCGGTGCTGGCTTGATTGGTGACGTGAGCCACATACATAGGAGTCACTTCAGCTCTGAACTTCACATTGTCCTTGCCAGTGGTGTTGTCGAACATGTGGTACTTGCTCCAAATCCAGTAATCGCCCTTATTTTCAAGCTCGCCTTTGAAGTTGATGTCGTCTTTTGTGAGAATTTGGCTGAAATCTGGAGTTGTGTGGTCGTCGATAGCAAATTCCACATTGTAGTATTCGTCATCAAGGGCGGTTTCGCCAATCTTGTCGGCACCGTTCATGATGGTGCTCATTTCAGTGACGGCAACTACATGCTTGCCCAGCATTTTGCTGGTGATGGCATCAACGAATGTGATTTGTGGGTGTGCGAGCACTTGGAATTTTGCATCGTCGGCTTTCAGCACAGCAGCCTCGCCGATTGTGGCAGGGAGTGTGTAGCTGGTGCCGTCGTAATACACAGCGTCAACGGTGATGTCGGCAGCGTTGGCAAAATCCAGAGGATTCACGCAAGCGATTGTGATGCTGCGGGTGCCATCGTTCACGCCCTCATATACCTTGTCGCCAATCTTGAAGCGTGGAGCCTTGGCGGTAATCACGTTAGGATCGTCGAAGTTGAGTGCGAGAGTCACTTCATAGTAGTTGCAAGCCTTTTGCTTGGTGGCGTCGCCGTCGATGATGTCGAGCACCTCGCTATTTTCAACCTTGGTCACATTCACAACCGAAGCCTTAGCCTTCACGTTAGGCATTTGCATCATAGTGATGTTTTCCTTGCCGAGAGTGGATTTGTCGGTCTTTGCTTGCGTGTTAGGGTCGGTTTCCTTGTAGTTCATCACAGCCTTGTAGGTGCGCTGTGCGAAGTTGCCCGTATTGTCGAGTTTCACCAGTTCCTTGGCATTGGCATTGAAAGGAGCCACAGTGGTTGTGCCGAGGGTGTAGCCAGTGATGTCTTCGAGGTTGATAGTTGTATTCTTTTCAGCGTCAATCTTGAATGAAGATGGCACAGGAGCATACACAAACACCTTGTCGGTCCACTTGATGCCTTCGTTGCTGCTCAAGAGAGCCTTCACTTCGTCGCGCTTGTCGGAGGGAAGCACTTCGTATGCCGTAACGGCATCGTTGGCGATGTTCACGAGATACATTTCACCATTTTCCTTGCTGTTGTAGGTCACATATTCGTAGCCATTCACAGCATTGTCGAGCTTCACGAGCTGGTAGCCGTTGGCATCGAGGGTGTATTCGCCTGGGTGGTAAATGATGAATGGGTTGGAGCGCACTTTAGATGAGCGACCGTTGCTAAAGTCAACCTTGAGCACATAGTAGTAGCGGCCGTCAGCCAAGCCTTCTTTATCGAAAGTAAATTCTGTAGAATTTGGGTCGGTTGTGCCTTCTGCCACCTTACCGCCGTCGTCGCCGATAGGAGCGAGTTGGTTGGTAGTGGCATCGTAGCGGTAGATGGTGTAGCCAGTCACGGTCACGCCTTCAGGCACGCTAACTGATGGTTGGTAGCTACCTTTTTTATAAGCGCCATCTTCCTTGTTGCTCTGTGCTGCGATGCTTGCAGAGCCGTAGGCGAGGGTGGTGTAGATTTTCGACGCTTTTTCAGGGTCGTTGTTGTCGTAGAAAAATTCGATAGTCTTGAAGAAGGTAGGTTGCTCGAAAAGGAAGTTACCGTTTGCTCCTTCTTCGGTGCTCACACCGTAGGTGGTCTCTGGGTTGATGGAAGTGCCATCAGTGTCGGTTGCTTTCTTGTCCTTATACCCCCAGTTGCGGTGGTTGCTCCATTGGGCGACTTCTCGTCCGTCTCGCTTGACGGTTTGACCTGCCCAACCGGTCCAAATCTTACCTGCACCCACATACCAGATATCGTCGACCACATAGCGGTAGTAGGTGGCATCGTCCACGAGGTCGAGCCCTTGGTAAGCATCGGCATTGGCATTGTCGCTTGCCTTCAATTCTGCTTCCCATTCTGCGCCAGTTTTAGCCACATATTTGCCTGCGGCTTTCACAGGAGAGAATGTCATCTGGTCGCTTGAGTAATGGCGTTCGCCACCAGCGTTGGCGGTGAAATATACAGGATTTTTCGGAGGCCACATGGTGCTGTACATCACATTGCCCTTGCGGTCCTTCAAGAGATTGCCTTCGGCATCGTATTGCAACCAAGCTTCTTGCCAGCCTTTGGCGGTGGTCACACCAGCAGGAGTGCCTTCCACGCCGCGTGGGGTGGTATATTCTGCATCTTGCTGCATCATATAGCCCACCAGCGAGATGAATGGCATCTTCTGGTTGGCTGAGGGGTCTTCTTCAAAAGTGAGTTTGCCTGTTTCGGGGTCGAAAGTGGCGTTGAACAAGCGACCTTCGCTCAATGGGTTTTTGGGGAGGTCGTTCAGCGTTTGCTCGTCTAAATCAATATAGCTGTTAGCGGATGTGTATTGGCGCACTGCCACACCGTCCACATAGGTGTTGTCGTAGCCGATGCAATTAGTGTTGCGCATAGCGAAACCGTTGATGTGGTATTTGCCGTCGGCACCTTTTTCCATTTGCCATTCTGGCGTTGGGCGATCGTTGTTGAGCACTTGTGCCACCAGATAATATACAGGATTAGCCTCGAAATTGTAGGCTTTGAGCTCGCTTTCAGTGCTCACGCCATTAGGATATACTGGAATTTCGCTTTCAATGCTGGTTACGTTTTTTACGATAGAAACCTCATTGTTGTTGCAGTTGAGCTTAATGGTGTAGTTGCGACCGGCTCTCAGTCCGCTGTAGCGGAAAACCTTGCCGTTTCTGTTGTCCATTTCTTCAAATGTTTGTGGAGTAGAAGGGGTGACTTCCGCATTTTTCACGAGGTAGGTCCAAGTGCCGTTTCTTCTTAGCGCGCGGAATGCCCATAAAGCGTTCTTGCCGTCGTAAGTGAAAGTGTAGGTGTAAACGCCTTTGTTACACTCCATTTTCACATATTTTTCTGTGTTATCCCATTCGTTCACATTCACGCCACCAAAGATGTAGACTGCTTTGTATGGCAGCGGTTTTCCTTTTGTGACAGTGAGGGATTTGTCGGCGAGATTGTAAGTGAACGTACATTCATCGCCCTTTTGTGGGGTGTTCTCCAATGTGATATTTTCCTTTTCAATCCAATATGAGGCTCCCACAGAAGTGCCATTAATGTAACATAAAACGTCACATCCAGCGTCGCCCCATTTCCCAGTCAAGCTGTAGAAACCATCGCCATCGTCGTTGAGTGGTTTAAAATACCAATCGCCTACGTTTTCCCAAGGGTGATTGAGCTTGTAGGTCACGGTTTCCCATTTGCCATCGACGTAAGCGGTGGCTGACACATTTTGGGGAATCTGTAAATCTGGGGTTTTTTCTTTGTCTGAACCGTTTTTGAAAAGAATGTTCTTGTTGCTGCCAGCATCGATGCTGTACCAACCGTCGCCCAGATTGGTCATTGCCTTACCTGGAAAATTGGTGCCTTCACCACCATTCCACATGTGGGCTGTGGGCGTTTGCCAGTTGTTCGTGTTTTTGTAATACACGACTGTGGCATTTGCTTGACTGATGGAGAATGTTACCATCAGCAAGAGCATGAATTTAATAAAATAACTTGTCATTTTGTTGTTGTTAGTTCTTTAGTCTTTTTTTGCTTCGTTAATTGGTCTTTTAAGGAAATCTATTTTTTCCCAAAATCTCTATGCAAATTTACTATGCTTATTACTGTAATTGTTCATTTGTATGCTTATTTTTAACAACATATAAGTGCAAACGATTGCATTTAAATAGCGTAAAAACAGGGGATGATATACAAGTTGTCCCGAAGAAGATGCGATGAAGTTCCGGTAGGAATTTGATGTGTGTAGGCAGGTATGGGTTCAGTGGAAAAATACTGGGGGACTGAAACAAAAACATAAAAAACAGCCTTTTAGCGATGCCAGTGCTTCGC